>OLOH01002208.1_pt1 | contig 9906 bp, 10 predicted proteins | sample 1673221 | NCBI WGS metagenome assembly OLOH01 (sample SAMEA3136767, study PRJEB25190) | human gut metagenome | reverse complement strand
TTCTTGGTAAATTCATTTACTTGATGGATGCATATGAAGATATTGAAGATGATCTGAAGAATCATAACTATAATCCACTGAAAAATATATATACAAAACCGGAATTTGAAGATATGATCCATCAGATTCTAACGATGATGATGGCAGAGTGTTCGAAAGCTTTTGAACAGCTTCCACTGATCGATGATATAGATATATTGAGAAATGTCTTATATTCCGGAGTATGGTATCGATACGAACAGGTACGAGAGAAACGAGAAAAAGAAAAGGAAGAAAAGAATGTCTGATCCATATGAAATTCTAGGAGTGCAAAGAGGTGCTTCAGAAGAAGAAATAAAAAAAGCATATAAAAGATTAAGCAGAAAATACCATCCAGATGCCAATCTTGATAATCCAAAGGCAGCTGAGGAGAAATTTAAAGAGCTCCAGCAAGCTTATCAACAGGTTATGAAGGAGAAAACAACCGGATACAGCCAAAGTTCTTATGGTGGATACCAGAGTCAGGGGAATCCTTATGGTGGACAAGGGAATCCATATGGAAATCAACAAGGGAATCCGTATGGAGAATGGAATCCATTTGAGGATATTTTTGGACAATTTAGTGGTTATTACACAAATGGTGGAGCTCAGCAAAGACAGAAGACAACGACAGGATATGAGAAGGACACGCATTTAAGAGCAGCAGGTAATTATGTAAGGAATGGTTATTATCAGGAAGCAAGGAATGTTTTAGATGGCATGGAACCAGCCAGAAGAAATGCGAGATGGTACTATTACAGTGCAGCTGCCAATCAAGGCCTTGGAAATAATGTAACTGCTATGGAACATGCAAAACAGGCAGTTTCCATGGAACCTGATAATTATGAATATCAGATGTTATTACAACAGCTGCAAGGAAATGGTTCTTGGTATCAGCAAAGACAAAGTACTTATCAGAATCCATATTCCACAGGTGGAGACTGGTGTATGAAGATGTGCATGTTAAATTTGATGTGCAACTGTTGTCTCGGTGGCAGATACTGGTGTTGATCTGTAAAACAACACTGATTTAGGAGGGAAGACTATGAGCAAAGTAATAGGAATAGATTTGGGAACAACAAATTCTTGTGTAGCAGTGATGGAAGGTGGAGTACCAGTTGTGATCTCAAATGCAGAAGGTGGAAGAACTACGCCATCGATAGTGGCATTTGCGAAAAATGGAGAACGACTGGTTGGAGATCCAGCAAAACGACAGGCGGTAACGAATGTGAGTCGTACAGTTGCATCCGTAAAACGTCAGATGGGAACAGATCGTAAAGTAAAAATTGATGGGAAGAAATATACACCAGAAGAAATTTCAGCGATGATTCTGGCCAAATTAAAAAAGGATGCAGAAAGCTATCTCGGGGAAGAAGTAACGAGAGCCGTGATCACAGTACCAGCTTATTTTAGCGATGCTCAGAGACAGGCTACAAAGAATGCTGGAAAGATTGCGGGATTAAGTGTGGAACGTATCATTAACGAACCGACATCTGCTGCATTGGCGTATGGACTAGACAAATCCGTATCCCAGAAGATCATGGTATATGATCTGGGCGGCGGTACCTTTGATGTATCCGTGATTGAGATAGGTGATGGGCTAATCGAAGTATTGTCTACTTCGGGAGATAATCATCTGGGCGGGGATGATTTTGACGATCGCCTGACAGATTATCTTCTGGCCGAGTTTAAAGCCAGCGACCATATTGATCTGAGTCATGATGAGGCGGCCGTTCAGAGAGTACGTGAAGGGGCGGAGAAGGCGAAGATTGAATTGTCATCATCCACATCGACAACCGTGAATCTGCCTTTTTTGACAATGGTGAAGGACATGCCGCATCATATGGAAGTGACTGTGACAAGGGCGAAGTTTGATGAATTGACCCATGATCTGGTGGACAGAACAGCAGGACCTGTTCAGAATGCTTTGAGAGATGCGGGGATTACAGCCAGAGATCTGTCGAAGGTATTGCTTGTAGGCGGATCGACACGTATTCCGGCTGTTCAGGACAAGGTTCGGAGGATGCTTGGCATGGAACCATCCAAGGGTATCAATCCGGATGAATGTGTTGCCATGGGGGCAGCTATTCAGGCTGGCAAGCTAAGCGGCAGTCTGCCGGAGAATTCTGCGGCAAGTTCCATTATTTTGATGGATGTGACGCCATTATCTCTGTCCATTGAAACGGTGGGCGGCATTGCGACACATTTGATCGAACGGAATACGACTATCCCGGCCAGACACAGTCAGATATTCACAACAGCAGCGAACTTCCAGACATCGGTTGATATCAAGGTGTATCAGGGCGAGCGCCAGTTTGTCAAGGACAATACGCTGCTTGGCAATTTCAAGCTCAGCGGTATCAAGCGGGCTATGGCCGGCGTACCGCAGATTGAAGTTACCTTTGATATTGATGTCAACGGTATTTTGACGGTAGCTGCCAAGGATATGGGAACAGGAAAAGCACAGCAGATTACGATCACATCGCGTTCGAATCTTTCAGAGGAAGAGATACAGCAAGCGGTTCGTGAGGCAGAGATGTATGAACAGGAAGATGGCGAGAGAAAAGGCTATTATGAACTCCACTCAGAATCAGAAGTGCTGATCGCCAAGACAGAGCAGGCGCTGAAGAAGGCTGGCAAGCAGTTGGATCGCAGTGAAAAGCATCAGATCAAGTCAGCGATGAACCAGTTGAAGAAGTCTGTTGTGAAGATGAAACCGATGAAGATGCAGGAGAATGATGCACATCAGCTTCAAAGTGAGAAGGAAAACCTGGAGAACTTAACGGCAAGGCTTTTTTCACTGGCGGAAAGTGACGAGAACAGGTAAAGGAGGCAAAATGTTTCAGATATTGATAGCAGATAGCGACAGAGCTTACAGAAGACGACTTTACCAACTGCTGAGGCGGGAAGGCTATTCTGTTCTTCAGGCTTCTGGCGGCGAAGATGTTTTGAAGGTGCTGGAGACATCGTACATTGACTTTATTATCCTTGGAGATAACCTGGTGGATCTGAATGTATATGAACTGATGGGACAGCTGCGGGATACGTATTCAGATATGCCATTGATGCTTTTGGCGGAGAAGAAAGAGCGGGATGGCCTCAGGAAAAGCTATATGGCTGGTGCAGATGAATATTTGACGAAGAATGTGGATGAAGAAGAACTTGTACTGAGAATTCGTGCGGTTCTTCGGAGATCTGGCAAGAATTATGATAAGAAGCTTCAGGTAGGGGATGTGATCCTGGATTGCGATTCTCTGTCCGTAACAAGGAAAGGGGACAGGCAGACCTTGCCTAGAAAGGAATTCTGGCTTTTATACAAACTGCTTTCTTATCCGGATAAGATTTTTACCAGAACCCAGTTGATGGATGAGATATGGGGATTGACGACAGAAACGTCACAGTCAACATTGAATGTACATGTCAACCGGCTGCGGAATAAATTCAGGAAGTATCCGGAGTTTGATCTGAAGGCGGTGCGCGGTATTGGATATAAGGCAGAAGTGCATGTTGATTAAGAGATCATTATAAGGCCTATCATACAGGCAGACTGACTAACAGTGCCTGACCGTATGATAGGCTTTTGCCGATCTGGCGATAGTGTAGGCTCAGATGTATTGAGGAAAATCAGAGTGTGTCATAGCGAACACAATCTGTCTTTTCAACAAACTGATCTTTGATGGCAGGCATCGCCTTAAAATGCGGTGTCTGCTGATGAGCCTTCAGACTGTCTTTATCTTCCCATATTTCCAGCAGAAAGAGCTGGTTATCGTTGTCAACAGGAAGAAAATAATGATAACGGATATTGCCTTTTTCCTGTCGGCAGGTTTCAGGAATATTGGCAGCGTTTAACGCATCGTAGAAAGCTTTTGGCCGGATGCCGGGCTTCATGGTATAAGTAACATGTAATTCAATCATTGCGGCGCCTCCTTTTGTTGATTGCTATTGTGTCTATTGTTGTCAGTATAGCATGTTTTAACGTATTTTGCACTTTAATCCTTTAAATCCGAATCAAGCTAATGTGGTACTTGACAGATATTGGAAGATGTTTTATAGTCAAACAAGAGACTATGAAGAAGAGGGTATGATTATGCGTAATTTTATTTTTATTTCGCCACATTTTCCAACAAATTATGAGAATTTCTGTGTCCAGCTGCATAAAAATGGCGTGAATGTATTCGGGATTGGTGACACGTCATATGAGAACCTGACTGACTCCCTAAAGACAGCTTTGACAGAGTATTATAAGGTGGACAGCATGGAAGACTATGATCAGATGTATCGGGCGGTGGCTTTTCTATGTTATAAGCATGGATCAATGGATGGTCTTGAAAGCAATAATGAATACTGGCTGGAGCAGGATGCCAGACTGAGAACAGATTTTAATATTCCGGGAATGAAGACGGCTGACATGGAACATGTGAAGTATAAATCTAAAATGAAACCTTATTATGCAGCGGCAGGTATTCCAACAGCCAGGTATCATCTGGTGACGGATTTGACGGAAAGTCTTGCTTTTGTTGAGAAGGTGGGATATCCGGTTATCGTGAAGCCGGATAATGGCGTCGGTGCGACAACGACTTATAAACTGAAGAGTGAGGATGAGCTGCGGGCATTCCATGAAGAAGATTTTCATGGTGTGCAATTTATTATGGAAGAGTTTGTGCCCGGAGAGATTTACTCTTATGATGCGATCATGAACAGTAAGGGAGAACCGATATTTGAGACAGGCAATCATACCCCAATTTCTATCATGGATAGTGTCAATAATCACGATGACAGTGTGTTCTATATTGAAAAACATATTGCGGATGATGTTCGCGCAGCAGGCAGAGCAGCTGTGAAATCATTTGGCGTAAAGAGCCGTTTTGTTCATTTTGAATTTTTCAGATTGACAGAAGATCATGACTATCTTGGAAAAAAAGGAAAGATTATTGGTCTGGAAGTGAATTACAGGCCATCAGGCGGTTTCACACCGGATATGATCAATTATGCCTGTAGTACGGATGTCTACAAAGATTGGGCGGACATGGTTGCTTTTGATCGGCTGACAAAGGAAGAGTATCCGGATAAATACTATTGTGTTTCGGCAGGATGCAGAAAGGAAAAACATTATCTGCACAGCTATGAAGAAGTGATGGCTGCGTATAAGGATGACATTATGATGACAACAGAGCTTCCTGAAGTTCTGGCATCAGCGATGGGAGACAGACTTTATCTGGCACGCTTTGCAGAAAAAGAGGCCATGGATGCATTTATCAGCTATGTCTTTGCTACGGCGTAATGGCATTGAATCCTGAATAACAGAGGAATAAAATACAGGGACATTTTCATGGCAGGTCATGAGAATGTCCCTGTTGTTATAAGCAGGCAGATGAACTCTCCATTCGGAATCAGTGCATGATAATATCCGCAAACTGTCCCCGGGTAACTTTGATCAGATCCTGAGGTGAGAGAATCAGCTGAACACCGAGACGCCCGCCGGAGATAATAATCGTGTCAAAATCGGCGGCCGATTCATGGATAAATGTCGGAAACTGCTTCTTCATGCCGATGGGGGTACAGCCGCCCCGGATATAACCGGTGATGGCATTGATATCTTTGACATGGATCAGTTCAACATTCTTCTCACCGGCAGCCTTGGCAGCGGCCTTTAAGTTCAGTTCCTTATCAACAGGGATAGCAAATACGAAATAATTCTTGCTTTTGCCGACAGTGACCAGTGTCTTGAAACTGCGTTCATAAGGCTGACCCAGCTGATCAGCAATATGGCAGCCGTCGATAAATTCATCACAGGTGTAGGTGTTCATTTCATAAGGAATTTTATTCTTATCCAAGATGCGCATAGCATTGGTTTTGGCTTCTTTACCCATTGTAAGTCCTCCTGTATTTTATGCATTGTTTAACATTGTCAATCGGTTATATTTTATAGTATTTTCATCAATATGTCCATCCGTAAAAATAGAAAAGGATTAGTTGAAAAAAATAAATCATAATTTTTGTTGCATGAAGTCGATGAAGGTGTTACGATTAATAAGAATGTCAAAGAAAGGGAGACAAAGATGGGAAAGATAGGATTCGATAATGAAAAATATTTGAATATGCAGTCAGAACATATCAGAGAGAGAATGGCTCAGTTCGGCGGCAAGCTTTATATGGAATTTGGCGGTAAGCTTTTTGATGATTATCATGCATCCAGAGTTCTTCCGGGATTCCAGCCGGACAGTAAGCTGCAGATGCTTTTGAAGTTAAAAGACCAGGCAGAGATTGTAATTGCAGTCAGTGCATCTGCTATTGATCAGCACAAGAAGAGAGGCGATATCGGTATTACCTATGATCAGGAAGTACTGAGACTCATCGACCTTTTCAGAAGTGTGGGGCTTTATGTGGGAAGTGTTGTGATCACACAGTATCAGGGACAGCAGTCCGCGGACGGATTTATTAAGCGACTGGGTGATCTTGGTGTGGCTGCATACAGACATTATATGATCGAGGGTTATCCGGCGAATATTCCGCTGATTGTCAGTGAGGATGGCTTCGGCAAGAATGATTATATTCCGACAGAGCGTTCATTGATCGTTGTGACAGCTCCGGGACCGGGAAGTGGTAAGATGGCAACATGTCTGTCTCAGCTGTACCATGAGCATCAGCGCGGTATTAAAGCAGGTTATGCGAAGTTTGAGACTTTCCCAATCTGGAATATTCCTCTGAAGCATCCAGTGAATCTTGCTTATGAAGCAGCAACTGCGGATCTGAATGATGTCAATATGATTGATCCTTTCCATTTGGAAGCCTATGGCAAGGTTGCCATTAATTATAACAGAGACGTTGAGATTTTCCCTGTCCTGCAGACGATATTTAAGACGATTTCAGGAACATCGCCTTATCAGTCACCGACAGACATGGGTGTGAATATGGCCGGCAATTGTATTATTGATGATGAAGCGGTGAAGAAAGCCGCAAGAGAAGAGATGATCCGCCGTTATTATATTGCCCTTTGTGAGCAGAAGAAGGGCAAGGAGAATAAGGCAGAGATCAGCAAGCTGGAAATGCTTCTGAACCAGGAAGGTCTTTCAACTGCAGATTATGCTGTTGCTGTTGCGGCTAAGACAACAGAAGAGGAGACAGGGGAACCGGCAGCAGCCATTGAACTTCCGGATGGAAGAGTTGTTACCGGCAAGAATAAGGCACTGCTTGGCGCGGCATCCGCAATGCTTTTGAATGCATTGAAAGCCCTGGCGGATATTTCGGATGATGAACATTTATTGGCATCAGAAGTTATTCGTCCGGTTCAGGAACTGAAGGTGAATTATCTGGGTAATCATAATCCGAGACTGCATACAGATGAAGTATTGGTTGCTCTTTCTGTCAGTGCGGCCTCCAATGAGAATGCAAAGAAAGCACTGGATTGTCTGCCGATGTTAAAGAATTGCAATGCACATTGTTCAGTTATTTTATCATCTGTAGATACAGATATTTTCAGAAGACTTCGTATTAATTTAACGTGCGAACCGAAGTATCAAAACAAAAAACTTTTCCATAACAATTAGTGTTGAAAATGAATTCTTGCTCATGAAGAGGAACTTCTGGCAAAAGGCATCGAATACTGCGACTGCCCAGGCTGTACAGCAGGCAAAAGAATTATGGATAATAAAGCACTTTTTCTCGCATAATAAAAAGGTGATTGACTTAGAAGCAGCATCAAAATGGATATAAGTATAAAGAAATCGGGTAAAGATGGAGCGAAAATCTTTATTCGATTTTTTTGCATTCTGGGAACAGGTGAATAGTATGTGTTTGATAAAATAAAACCATCAAGAAACAATAAATAATTGTGAGAAAGAAAAGAGGTAGCATATGTTGGGATTAATGAAGTTTAAGAAGTTATTCTGGAAAAAGTCTGACGAACATGACAAACTCGACGAACTTGATCATGAGTTTATTGCTGGTTTTACGAAGAGAGAAATCATCAGTATGATACAGAATATGTCTGATGAAGAACTTGACAAAGCATCTGCGGATATTGACAAACGCATTGCTGAATTAGAAAAATAAAAGGAGGTATGAATCATGTGGTGGATATTGGTGATAATTATTATTGCTGTAGTGGTCATGGGATCTGAAAATGAAGGTAAATATAAGGAAGATAAATATAAAGAAGATGAACAGAAACAATGGGAAAAACAAATTGCACCATATGCACGTGTCAAATATGCCAAAATTACATATGTGCCACATAGCCCTTATGGAGAGAAATTTACACTGGTTCATCAAATAGATGTGAAGACTGATTCTATATATGGCAGGTGGTATAGATATTTTGTTGACAGTTCAGCTTTTACAGACTGTTCAAAACAGAGCATTATTTTATTAGATGAGAACAAAAAAGAAATACCATTGCAGAAAAATGTGCATATGATGTGTGAAAAATTGGCAGAAGGCTGTGGCAACATCGTTCTTACATTCGATGCATAGGTAGAAGAGCGCCGACCGAAGCGGAGCGAAGACCTCGAACGTTCGAGTCCGGAAGGACTCGTTTATACAAAAAAAGGTATCCTAGAAGGGAGAGGCTTCGTAAGGAAGTCCTCTCCCTTTGGCTTTTGTAATCAGCCGGAATGATTGGATTGTAGGTAAAATTAATCATAATTGGAGGATTACAAAATGGATAAGTACATTTATGACGAGAAAAACGGACTTTGGTATGAATTGCAGGGCGATTACTATCTTCCCTGCCTGAAACTGCCTAAAGAAGAATCAAGGCATATCGGCGTATGGGAACAGCGACACTTGCGGTATCTGAAACAGCACCGCAAGGTACTCTATTCCGAACTGCTGATAAGTGGCAAGCTGAACGATTACCTTGCCGACCTAAACGAGCAGGCAGAGGAAATGTTCTCTCGGCTGGTAAAACAACTTGCCGAAAAGGATGGTTTAACGGAAGCACTCAAAGCGGAAAACCAAATGCTGTGGGTGCAAAAGATGAACAACGTCCGCAACACCGCTATGGAGGTTGTTTCAAACGATTTAATTTACGCATAACGAATATTTACCGAAAGGCTGCTGTCAATCGACAGTGGCTTTTCTTTTTCGGGAAGTATTCAAGAAGTCATAAAGTTTTGTGTACAGTTGAAGAAGGTCAATAGATTTTGTGTGGAATTTATATTTTTTCAAGAAAGTACTTGATTTATCAAGGAGAGGGAGTATATTATAATATATCATGATAGATTATATTCGGCGGGAAAGGAGTATTTGAGCTTGAACACATCAAAGAAAGCCGAGAGGACGAAGGAAATCATAGGTGCATGCCTTGACTGCTTTGTTGAAAAAGGACTGATGCAGCTTGCGAAAATGAAGGGATGATACGGACTACAACAATTATCCCCAAAAATAAAAATAAAATACAGGAGGCTCTTATGAGAAAAAGAATACTACCGTTCATAATGGTGGTGCTGATGATTTTTACTGCTCTGCCAATTTCGGCGAGTGCATCGACGCTCTATTATGGCAAAACAATCAATTCCGGTGAAACATATACAGATACCTCATTTGAAATGTGGTGCTGGTATGGGAATGAAACCTTCACAAACAATGGGACAGTTAATATTTCAAATGGCTTTACACTTGGTTATCAGGCAAGCTTTGTAAATAACAGCGAGTTTACATTTACCGGTTCCGATTCAACATTTGGTGTCAGTTCCGGTTGTTCCTTCCAAAATAACGGAACTGCAAGAATCAGTGGCTGTTACAACTTGGGCTTGGAAGATTCTTTTGTTAACACCGGCACATTATATCTATCCGATATTAGTAATTTTAACGTTTCCGGTGTAGTGAATACCGGAAAAATTGTGTGTGGAAACGGTGTGCCGGATAGGCTTATCGGCGCTTTGAAAG
>OLOH01002204.1_pt1 | contig 9916 bp, 6 predicted proteins | sample 1673221 | NCBI WGS metagenome assembly OLOH01 (sample SAMEA3136767, study PRJEB25190) | human gut metagenome | reverse complement strand
ATGGCTTTTTTCTCTTCTGCGGTAACGGTCCTTCAGACGCTGGTGATTGCCATCGGTGCCGGTCTCGGCATCTGGGGTGTCATCAACCTGCTTGAGGGCTACGGCAATGATAACCCCGGCGCGAAGTCCCAGGGCATGAAGCAGCTCATGGCCGGCGGCGGTGTCGCCCTGATCGGCACCACCCTCGTCCCTCTGCTCAGCGGCCTCTTCGGCTGATGCGCATCCGACCACTCTTTCGCCCTCTCCCGCATCAGCGGGAGGTGGCCTTTAAGGAGGGATGTCCTTGAATTTCATTTGGGACAAGATTACCGAGTGGCTCAAAGGGCTGCTGGTCGGCGGCATCGTCAGCAATCTGTCCGGGCTGTTTGACAGCATCAATACCCGTGTGGCCGATGTGGCATCCACCGTGGGTAAGACACCCCAGGCATGGAACGGAAGCATCTTCAGCATGATCAAAAGTCTGTCTGAAAATGTGGTGGTGCCCATCGCCGGGATCATCCTGACCTTTGTCATGTGTCTTGAGCTGATTCAGCTCCTGATCGACCGGAACAACATGCATGATTTTGAGACCTTCATCTTCTTCAAATGGGTTTTCAAGACCTTTGCCGCTGTGCTGATCGTCACCAACACCTGGAACATTGTCATGGGCGTCTTTGATGTCGCCCAGCATGTGGTCAGTCAGGCAGCCGGTGTGATCATCGGAGAGACAGCGCTGGATATATCGACGCTGCTCGGCGATATGGAAGCCTCGCTCATGGAGATGGATATCGGCCCGCTGTTCGGGCTGTGGTTCCAGTCCTCCCTGATGAGCATTATTGCATGGGTGCTGAGCATCTGCATCTTCATCATTGTGTATGGCCGAATGATCGAGATCTACATGGTGACTTCCGTCGCCCCGATCCCCATGGCAACCATGGTGAACCGGGAATGGGGTCAGATGGGACAGAACTACCTGCGGTCGCTTTTTGCCCTGGGCTTTCAGGCGTTCCTCATTATGGTCTGCGTTGGAATCTATGCCGTGCTGGTGCAGAACATCAGCGTCGGCAGCGATGTAAGCGCCGCGCTCTGGACGTGCATCGGGTACACAGTGCTGCTGTGCTTCACCCTGTTCAAGTCCAGCTCCGTCGCCAAGTCCATTTTCAACGCACATTAATCAGGAACGGACGTGACGGCAATGAAAAAGAAAAACACAAGCTGGAAAGCAAAACCACGAAAGAAGTACCGGACGCTGCGCAAGCGGAAGCCCCGGCGTCAGGGAAGCCGGAGTCAGACCGGGAAACGACTTCCTGTCTGGTACGTGCTTCGCAGAAAAGGAGGATAACCGATGGCTTATGTCCCTGTCCCTAAGGATCTGACCCGTGTCAAATCCAAGTTTCTGTTCAACCTGACCAAGCGGCAGGTTGTCTGCTTCGGTCTGGGTGCTTTGGCTGGTCTGCCGGTGTTCTTCCTGACCAAGGAAGCGATCGGCGTGAGCATGGCGGCAGCGCTCATGATTGTCATCATGCTGCCCTTCTTTATGTTCGCCATGTTCGAGCGCAATGGCCAGCCTCTGGAGGTTCTGCTGAAGCATTACATTCAGGCCCGGTTCGTCCGGCCAAGGACGCGCGTATTTGAAACGGAGAATTTCTACGCCACCCTTGAACAGAATACGAGAAACAGACGGGAGGTCAGAAAGATCCTTCATGGCAAAGAAAAAGGAAAAGCTTAAGCTGACGCGGGCTGAAAAGAAGCAGCTGCAGGAGCTGATGACGCGCAGCCAGCAGCAGAACGCGAAGAAAGTTCCGCGGACAGCGCAGGCCACCATCCCATATCAGCGGATGTGGCCTGACGGGATCTGCCGCGTCACGGATAACTACTACACCAAAACCATTCAGTTTCAGGATATCAACTACCAGTTGGCGCAAAATGATGATAAAACCTCGATCTTTGAGGGCTGGTGCGATTTCCTGAACTACTTCGACGCATCCATTCACCTTCAGTTTTCCTTCCTCAACCTGACGGCAAGCGCGGAATCCTTCGAGCAGAGCATCATCATCCCGGATAAGGATGACGGGTTCAACGATGTGCGGCATGAATACGCCGAAATGCTCCAGAATCAGCTGGCCAAGGGCAACAACGGTCTGACCAAGACCAAGTTCATTACCTACGGCATTGAGGCGGAAAACTTCAAGGCCGCCAAGCCCCGGCTGGAGCGCATTGAGATTGATCTGCTGAACAATTTCAAGCGCCTGGGCGTTGCCGCATCCCCGCTGGACGGACGGGAGCGGCTGAAATTGATGCATGACATGTTCCACATGGACACGCAGGCTCCGTTCCAGTTCGACTGGAAATGGCTGGCCCCGACCGGGCTTTCCACCAAGGATTTCATTGCTCCGGCGAGCTTCGACTTCCGGGCGAAGAACACCTTCGGCATGGGCAGCAAACAGGGTGAGGTTAGCTTCTTCTCCATCCTCGCTGCCGACCTGAACGACCGGTGTCTGGCAGACTTCCTCGCCATGGAATCCAGCCTGATCGTTTCCCTTCACATTCAGGCCATCGACCAGGTGGCCGCCATCAAGGATGTGAAGCGGAAGATCACCGATCTGGACAAGATGAAGATTGAGGAGCAGAAAAAGGCTGTCCGCGCCGGGTACGATATGGACATCATCCCGAGCGACCTGGCCACCTATGGCGGCGAGGCCAAAAAGCTGCTGGAAGATCTTCAGAGCCGGAATGAGCGCATGTTTCTCATCACCTTCCTGGTGCTGAACACAGCGGACAACGCCAAGCAGCTGAGCCTGAATGTGAAGCAGGCGCAGAGCCTGGCGCAGCAGCATAACTGCCAGCTCATCCCGCTGGACTTCCAGCAGGAAAGCGGCATGGTTTCCTGCCTTCCCCTAGGGCACAATGCCATCCGGATTCAGCGCGGTTTGACGACATCGTCAACCGCTATTTTTGTGCCCTTCACGACACAGGAGCTGTTCCAGACCAGTAAGGAAGCACTGTACTGCGGCCTCAACGCCCTGTCCAACAATCTGATCATGGTAGACAGGAAATGGCTGAAGAACCCCAACGGTCTGATTTTGGGCACTCCCGGTTCCGGTAAATCCTTCAGCGCAAAGCGTGAGATCTGTAATGCGTTCCTCGTGACGGACGATGATATTATCATCTGCGACCCGGAATGTGAGTACGCTCCACTGGTGGAGCGTCTGCATGGGCAGGTCATCCACATCAGCCCTGCCAGCACCCAGTATATCAACCCGATGGACATCAACAGCAACTACTCGGAGGAGGACAACCCGCTGGCTTTGAAAGCCGACTTTGTGCTGTCCCTGTGCGAACTGGTGGTGGGCGGCAAAGAGGGCTTGCAGCCGGTGGAAAAGACGGTCATTGACCGCTGCGTCCATGTGATCTATCGCAAGTATTTCGAGAATCCCATCCCGGAAAATATGCCGCTGTTGGAAGATCTGTACAACGCCCTGCTGACGCAAGATGAACCGGAAGCACGCCATGTGGCGGCTGCGCTGGAAATCTACGTCAAGGGCAGTCTGAACATCTTTAACCACCACACCAACGTGGATATCAATAACCGAATCGTCTGTTTTGACATCAAGCAGCTGGGCAAGCAGCTCAAAAAGCTGGGTATGCTCATCGTCCAGGATCAGGTATGGGGCCGCGTGACCGCCAACCGCGCCGAGGGCAAGTCCACCCGGTACTATATGGACGAGTTCCACCTGCTTCTCAAAGAGGAGCAAACCGCCGCCTATTCCGTGGAAATCTGGAAGCGGTTCCGCAAGTGGGGCGGCATCCCCACGGGAATCACGCAAAACGTCAAAGATCTGCTGGCCAGTCAGGAGATTGAGAACATCTTTGAAAACAGCGACTACATCTACATGCTCAATCAGGCGGCAGGCGACCGCGAAATTCTGGCCCGAAAGCTGGGCATTTCCCCGCATCAGCTGTCCTATGTGACGCAATCCGGCGAAGGCGAGGGGTTGCTTTTCTACGGCAACGTCATATTGCCTTTCCAGGATCGCTTCCCCAAGAACACCAGGCTCTACAGCATCATGACGACCAAACCCACAGAGGTGCATACGTCATGATATCCCTTCAGGAGGTGATGCAGATTGACGAATAAGCGCGACTCCCCCCGGCTCCAGTTCTCCAAAGAGGAGCTGGAGAACCCAAAGCTGGCGCGAAAGGCCGAAAAAGCTGAACAGGCCGCAGAACACTATGACCATGCAAGGAACAAACTGCAAACCCATCGCCTGAAGCTGACGGTCCAGGAGGTTCAGCAGGAGCAGAAGACCCTACGGCAGGATGAAGTCGGAACGTCGGCTGTTCTTGAACCGGATTTGTCAGCGTCCGGGTTTGAGACTAAAGATCAACAGGCACCCAAGAAAGGCCGTATTCCGGTTGATGCAAAACCCTCCGGAAAAGGACCTGACGGAAAGGAGAAAATACAGGCAACGGGAGAAGCGGCCCATGCCGCCGCGCCGAAAGGAAGAAAGAAAATCCGGCTTCGGTTTGAGGAAGCGGAGGCGAAACCACCCTCCCGGCTCCGGCATCCGGTACAGCGCCCCATCCAGTCGGCACACGATCAGCTGCACCGGCAGCTTGCAAAGGCCAACGAGGATGACAACGTTGCGGCAAGCGCAGCGCTCCAGGGCGATGGGCTCGGGACTTCTGCTTTGCAGATGGGTGAGCACGCCTATCATGCGCACAAGCTGCGCCCGTTTAGAAAGGCCCAAAAGGCAGAACAAAGGCTGGACAAAGCCAACCTTCGGTATCTCACGGCCAAGCAACGTGTCGAAAATCCGCAGGCGGCCAGCAATCCCTTGTCCCGCTGGCAGCAAAAGCGGGCCATCCGCAAGGAGTATGCCGCGCTGAAAGCCGCGGGCGGGGCGGGTCAAACCGCTGCGGGAAAGGCCGCGCGCAGAACCGGCAATGCCACGGGAAGGCTGGCTGAGGTTTTTCAAAGCCATCCATCCTCCTTGCTGATCCTTCTGCTGTGCGCGATGCTGCTGATCCTCATGGGCGGGCTGCAATCCTGTACGCCCCTGGCGCAGTCGGTGCTGGAATCGCTGGTGATCGGCACCTACCCGGCGACAGAGGACGACGTTCGCGCCGCGGAGCGTGTCTATGCGGAAATGGAGCGTGCGCTGCAAGATGAAATGGATCACTACGAGCAGGTTCATCCCGGCTATGACGAATATCATGTCGATGCCGATGAAATCTGGCACGATCCCTATGTGCTCATCGCCATCATCTCTGCGTACTTCGACGGACAGGAATGGACGCTTGATTCCGCGTACCCGGTCATCGAAAAGTACTTTGCGCTGCAATACGTTGTCACGCAGACGGTTTCAACAGAAACCCGATACCGAACGGAGACGAGAACCGGCACGCAAATCGTAACGGACCCCGAAACCGGCCAACAGCGAACCGAGACATATACCTATGACGTACAGGTGCCGTATGCGTACACCATCTGTGAGGTCAGGCTGGAAAACAAGAACCTCTCCCATCTGCCCGTGGTCAGCATGAGCCACCATACCATGGGCATGTATGCGCTGTACATGGCCTCCCACGGCAACATGGAGGGCATTTTCTCCGGTAATCCCTATGCGGTGCCGCTGCGCGATCCGACGCTCTACGACATCCCGCAGGAGACGCTGGATGCAGACCCGGCCTTCGCAACGCTCATGGAGGAAGCCTGCAAGTACATCGGCTATCCCTATGTCTGGGGCGGGGCAAGCCCGGAAACCAGCTTTGACTGTTCGGGATTTGTGAGCTATGTGTTCACCAACAGCGGCGTGTACAATACAGGAAGGCTGGGGGCCAAGGGGCTGCACAGCCTGTGCTCCCGTGTTTCTCAAGACGAGGTGAAGCCGGGCGACATCGTGTTTTTTGAAGGCACGATGGGCGAAGACGTTGAGGGGATCACGCATTGCGGTATCTATGTGGGCAACCACACCATGCTGCACTGCGGCAACCCCATCGGATTCGCCGACCTTGAGGACGCCTATTGGCAAACGCATTTTCACTCTTTTGGAAGAATACCAAGCTGAGAATGAAAGGGCCTTGCATCCGCAGGGCCTTTTGTCATTCCCCAAAAAGAAAGGAGCATTCCCCTGATGATGATTCGAATGAACGAAAACCGGACGCACTTCCTGCACAAGCGGATCATGGCCTTGGTCGCCGCGCTGCTCGTATCCATCTCGCCCCTGACCGGACGGGCAGAGGACGGCAGTTGGGTCAACAGCTTTGACATGGATGGCTGGCAGGGCGAATCCGTGATTCTGGAAGATCCCCAGTATTTCATGGATGGATGTGACGAGGACAGTATTCCTGTCATCACGTCGGACGGCAAGAGCAATGTGAAGGTCAACGGCGTGCAGTCCAAAAACAAACTGGTGAAGTACACGATCCCGCAGCAGCTTTTAAGCGCCGATCCTGACTTTCTCGCGCTGATGGTCGAGGCGGAAAAGTATATCGGCTATCCGTATGTGTACGGGGCCAGCAACCCGGACACCGGGTTTGACTGTTCCGGCTTCGTGTGCTGGGTGTTCAATCAGTCGGGGGTTGGCGACGTAGGACGCCGGGGCGCCAATGGGCTGTACTCCCTTTGCAGCGAGGTGAGCCGGGAGGACGCCCGCCCTGGCGATCTGGTCTTCTTTGAAAAGACGATGGGCGCGGATGTCGAGGGCATCACCCATGTGGGCATTTACGTAGGAAATGACATGATGATTCACGCCGGCGACCCGGTAGGCTTTGCCGACCTCAAGAGCAGCAAATGGTCGGACAAGATCTACGGCTTTGGGCGGCTGCCGGTGGACTGAGGAGGAAACATGACGGAAAAAAAGAGAAAACGCTATCCCGCTGACCGCCAGAAACTCCATGCTCTACTGGAAAAGCGCGAGCAGGAGCTGATCGAGCTTCAGGAAGAGGTGGAAGAACTGCGCCGCCTGGTGCAACAGGCGGACCGCACGGCCATCCATGCGACAGCGGAGCTCTACCATGTTACCCCGGAACAGCTCGCGGAGATCATGCAGTCCATGTTCGGGGACGGCATGCCTTCCGGGCTGGCCCGGAATGAGGATGCTGTGCCTTCCGCAGAGGAGGAACTCACCCCACAAAAAGAGGAGGCATCTGCCGATAATGACGATGCGTAATCGCGTATGGCCGCTGTGTTTGGCGGCATTTCTTTTTCTGGCTGCTGTGCAGGCAGCCTTTTTTTCCCTTGGGGCAGCGGCGGAAACAGCGCCGGTGGCAGAAGCAACGCTGTTGCCTGCCGATGCGGAAAGCGCATCCCCTTACAGAATCGTGCTGACCGCGCCCGGAGGCTGGTCGAGTGGCAACAGCGCCGTGATGAAGGTATCCGTAACGGATATCAACCACATCGGCTGGCAGAAAATCGAGTATCGAATGAACGAGAGCGCCTGGATTGACTGTGAAAGCCAGTTTGCAGACGGAAAAGCGGAACTGGCGCTGCACGAAAACGGCACCTTTACGCTGCGGGTGACCGATCCGCAAGGCCATGCGTTTGAAGAGAGCGCCCAGGTGGCCTGCATCGACCTGACCGCGCCGGTGCTCTCCGCTTCCATCAACGGCACATTGCTTGAGGTGTTCGTGGAGGACGATTTGTCCGGCGTCGCGGGCGTGCAGGTGAACAGCATGCTGTTCACCACGCTGACAAACGGAGCGCTGCATGTGGAGCTGGATGAGAACATGAACCGATTTGAGAAGCTGGCCGTCCGCGCGTTTGACTATGCGGGCAACTTCTCTGAGCCGGTATCGCTCGACAACCCGCACTACACACAGCCCGCTGATCCGACGCCGATGCCCACGGATACACCCGAGCCCACGGCCAAACCCACCGGCGAAAAGGAAACGGCATCTCCTGTCCCGACGGCAACGCCGGTATCCTCTGCCAACCGTTACAACGGCCTGGGCAGTTCGCTGATCTACGTTCAGGACGATCCTTCCCCTACGCCGGAGCCGACGGCCGCACCGACGCCGGAGACGATCATCAAGACGGAGTACATCACCATCGGCCCCGGTATGCCCTATCAGGCTGATGGCAACAGCCATACGCTGGACGTGCTGTACTCCGCGGCGACCAACAAGCAGTTTATCACGCTCCAGACGAAAAACGGGAACACCTTTTACCTGGTCATCGACTACGACAAGCCGGTCGATGAGGAAGCGGAGATGTACGAGACGTACTTCCTGAACCTTGTGGATGAGCGCGATCTGCTGGCACTCATGTCCGATGAGGAAAAGGAAGAAGTCCCCACGCCCACGCCGGAGATCATCTATGTGACGCCGGAACCCACGACGGTACCGACCATCACGCCGCAGCCTTCGCAGGATTCGTCCGACAAAACCATCGCATGGATTGCGCTTGCCGCCCTGGTGGGCATGGGCCTTGCGGGTGGGGTGCTTCTTATCAGGAGCAAAAAGCAGTCCGCCGCCCGCCGCACAGACAATGACTTTGATTTGGACGAGGACGATGACGATGAACATGCCCAGCAGGAATAAGGGCATGAACGGAGCTTGCACCCATCTTGAAGCATGGAGGAATACACATGGAACTGATTATCACTGAAAAGCCGAGTGTGGCACGAGCGATTGCCGCAGTTCTGGGCGCTGCGGAGCACCGGGATGGATACCTTCAGGGCAAAGGCTTTTGGGTCAGCTGGTGCGTCGGGCATCTGGTCGAACTGGCTTTGCCCGAAGCCTATGACGCCAGGTACGCCCGCTGGCGGTACCAAGACCTCCCGATTCTCCCGGAAACATGGCAGTATACCGTTTCCGCAGGCACCCAAAAGCAGTTTGCGGTGCTTGCGTCCCTGATGAATGACGAGCATGTGACCGGGATCATCTGCGCAACGGACGCAGGGCGGGAAGGCGAACTGATCTTCAGGCTGGTCTATCAATGCGCAAAATGCCGCAAGCCCGTTCGCCGTCTCTGGATCTCCTCCATGGAGGAAAGCGCCATTCGGGAAGGCTTCCGCAACCTGAAGCCCATGGTGGCCTACGACAACCTGTATCAGGCGGCGCTGTGCCGCGCGCAGGCTGACTGGCTCATCGGCATGAACGCCACGCGGCTGTATTCGCTGCTCTATGGCCCTACGCTGCATGTCGGGCGCGTAATGTCCCCGACGCTTTCCATGCTCGCGCAGCGGGAAGAGGCCATTTCGGCATTCAGGCCGGAAACCTTCTACAAGGTCGCGCTGGATACCGGCTGCGGTGTTGTCGCCGAGTCGGAACGCTTTGCCGACCTGAATGAAGCGCGCAGGCTGATGGACGCCTGCAACCACAGCCCGGCAGTCGTGAAAAGCATCGAGCGCAGGCAAAAACGCGAAAACCCGCCCGCCCTCTACGACCTGACCTCCCTTCAGCGGGACGCTAACAGGCTCTACGGGTTTACCGCCCAGCAGACGCTGGAGTACGCCCAGGGGCTGTATGAAAAGCGCCTGTTGACCTATCCCCGGTCAGACAGCCGGTTCCTGCCCCACGAGCTGGAGGCGGAACTACCGGAACTGGTGGCACGGGTATGCGGCGCATTGCCGTTTGCAAGCGGCCTTGAGCTGGCCATGCACACGCAGCAGGTGATCAAGGACAGCGAGGTCACAGACCACCACGCCCTGATTCCGACATCCACGATGCCGGGCCAGGATGGGGCGGTCAGGGCGCTGACCACCGGGGAACGGGATCTCCTCTTCCTGGTGTGTACAAGGCTGCTGTGCGCATTGGATGATGCCTGCATCGAGGAAGAAACCGTTTTACACATCGAATGCGCCGGTCACGACTTCACGGCCAAAGGCAAGCGCATGGTGCAGATGGGCTTCAAGCGGTTCTGGGCTGCCTTCCGGGGAAGCCTTGGAAACCGGCTCGTGGAGGAACGCGAGGAGCATCCGCCCACCCTGCC
>OLOH01002200.1_pt1 | contig 9929 bp, 9 predicted proteins | sample 1673221 | NCBI WGS metagenome assembly OLOH01 (sample SAMEA3136767, study PRJEB25190) | human gut metagenome | reverse complement strand
CATACTTGCCAAGTTGCTCCATCTGCTCACCGGATTTATAGGTGAGATTCGGGATTACTTCAAACTGTCTTACTCCACTTCCTCCAGTTCTGTTCCTTCTGGAAGAATATATCCGCAGTTATCACATACTCCATCCTCTGCAAGTATCCCGTCTTTCACAAAGGCTTCAATGCCTCCCGGTTCATGACAGCGTGGACAATCTAATTCCTGTATCTTTTTCTGATTTCTTACATCCTGGCAATTGGCAAATTCAATTTTACCCATAGTGATTCCTCCATTTTCATTCCATATCAATTTGTCTTCGCAAAAAAGTTCCTACCATACGGGAAAAATTGCTGATATTACAAATATAGGCAAAATCTTTTCCATAGATTCTCTTTTCCACGGAGAGTTCTTCTTCATTCCCTACAAAAATACCAATTACGAAAATTCCCTGATTTCTGGCCCGACGCACCTCATATGCAGTATCTTTCACAGCTCCTTCTCCGTCATAGATCTTGGGCTGGCGGGTTCCTGGTCGTTGTATGCTCATATCACAGGGTTTTCCATCACTTAATACGATTAAAATCTTATTTTTTTCCGGTCGCTCCATGAGAGAGGAACAGACTGTTTTCAGTGCAAGCCCATCTCTGTTATTGGCATATGCCCGAAATTGAAAGATTCTTTCATTTGTTTCCCTTGGATCTTCATAATCCCGAAATCTCTGAAGTACTGTATATCCCCAGAAAGCACAGTATCCTGTCACCCGATGAGGAATTCCTGCCTGGCTTAATGCTTCACTGATAATATATCCCTGCGCCGCTACCTGAGCCTGTCTGCCAGCTTGGGAACCACTGGAATCAATCAGGACGTCTATTACAAACTCAGAATCTTCTGATCTCTTTTTTCTATTAAATAACTTGTCATCGTCTGTTCTTCCAATTTTCCATAACCTCTCAGGAACAAGCTGCCCTGCATCAGATCTGCTGACAAAATCATCCTTTCGGATTATAAGTGCCCGTTTCAGTGACTCTGCCAACACAGAAATATTTCTTTTGATGATCCAGTGATTATTTCCATAATAGGCTTTATTTTTTTCAAACTGCAGCTGAGAAAAACGGTATTGATTATTTTTTATCACAGGGTTCTGTAAAATTCCATCTGTAAGATACAGGATACAGTTTTTGTGGATTCCTGTACAAAATTTCCGGTTGACTCTGGCCTGCTCCGATTCACTTAGATACGATTTTCCGTAATTCAGTTCCACATATTCCCGTATCCGTCGCACTGCCTGTGGATTTATATTCTCCGAGCTTTCCGGAACTTCTTCATTTTCCGGAGAGAAATAAAATCTTTTTTTCTTTTTGTTTCTGATATCCAGACTCATCATCTTTTTTTTGAGATTAGAAAGATATTTTTGAATGATGTCTTCCATCTGTTCATCCGTCATGCATTCCTGCCACGCGTCATTGGCCAATGCCATATCCGGTAAATTCAGAATCTTCTCCAGATTTCCATTCCTTTTTTCAAAAGAGGGATTCAGAACATGATTATAAATCTCCTCTATCACGTTTATGACATCTTCCGTATTTTCCGCATCCTTCAGAGAAAGAATCTTGTACAATGCAATCTCTGCCTGTGGATCCATTCCCTTATCGTCTGTGTTCTCCAGAACATGCCTTATATACAGAAGCCTAATCCTGTGAATCAGGTCTGTTCCAGCTTTGTCTGATACCTGCTCTTCCTCGGCCTTTTCCAATTCTCTGAACGCCTGTTCTCTGATTTCCTTTGTTCCCAAACGTTCTCGAATGATAAAACGATTCACTGCAGCATCCATGCATAATCCGGCAAGAGGCAAAAGCATATCTTCTCCAGCAGAAAAATGTAATTTTTTCATCAAATACATGCCAAGTTTCTTCTGATCAAAATATCGTGCAAAGGCACCCTGCTTCACTGCCTCATACAGAACTGTTTGTTTTGAATAAACATATTTTTCTGTATCCGGTTCAAATTCCATATCATAATCACCACTGACTGTCCAAAAAAGATTTCTGATACGATTGCTGATCTCCAGATGATGTTCTTCCAGTTGTTCCGCCGGCCATCTGACATCCTCCATACAAGTTTACCCCCATATGTCTTTTCCGGTCCAGGAAGATGGGATTCTGGTAGAAACCACATCTTCTACGATCTCTTTTTCAAATACATCAAAACTTTTATTTATGATCCCCATCTGGATTGCATCAATTGGAGAAAGTCCGCTTCTTGTTGCTTTTACAGCAGAAACCAATCCTCTCAGGTCAAGAGATTTTGTTGAGATTTCTCCATGATAAGCTTTGATCTGCAAATCCAGAAACAGTCCTGCAAAAGCTTTCAGTGCACTTTTTTCCCCATCTGGAAAATGTTGTCTTAATACAAAAAGGACACTATCCTCATCCATTTCAGGCATATCAATTACCATAAACCTTGAAACCAATGCTTCATTTAGCTCTCTGGTACCTGCGTAACCATAATTCATCGTGCCGATAAATCGTGTTGCCGGATGAAGTAAAATCCTGTTATATCCTGGAATATCGATTCTGCGCCGATGATCCAGTGTGGCATGCAATACAGAAACCGCATCATTTTTTGCCATATTGATTTCGTCCAGGATTCCAAATCCTCCAAATTCCGCGCATTGGTAGATGGGGCCTTTCCGAAGGCGAACCTCATTATTTATAAAGGTGTCCGTTCCAATCAGATCGGCACTGTCTGTATTTACATGAAAAGAAATGTCGTATTCCGGTCTTCCGAATATCCATGCCAGTGTCTCACATAGTACATTTTTTCCTGTAGCTTTCGCACCGGAAAGTAACAGATTATCTCCCTGAAGAAGCGCTGCTGTTGACATTTCCAGAATCTTTTTCCCATAAAATAGGATATCCGGTTTTTCTACCCGTTCCTTTACCTGATTCTCTACCTCATAGCGCATGTGAAAATCTCTCAGTTCTCCAATCAGTTCCTGCGCTATCTTCTGGTCTTCTAAATATTTTTCTATTTCTGTCCAATGACTTCTCATGAAGATTTTCCCTTCTTTGCAATTGGTTATATCAAATCAGATAATATTTCTGTTTACTCAATCTTCAAACTTTCAATCCTCCAACTCACAATCCTAACTTCTTTACAATTTCTCCCAGTGCACTTCTTACAGGAGAATCTTTCGGAAGCCGTATGATCGGCTTTCCATCACAGTCATACTGATATACCTGGTCATCATGTGGTACAACCCCTAACAGTTCCAGTCCCTGATTTCGGATTTCTTCCAGAGTTCCGGCATCCAGTTTTCCATCCGGAACACGATTCACGATTAATCCAGTTTTCTGTGGTTTAAAGTTTAATTCATTCATCAGCTTTGCAATACGTCCGGCTGCCTGAACACCTCTTCTGGAACAGTCACTTACAAGAATCGCAACTTCCATCATTGGCAGGATTCCTCTGCTGATATGTTCCATACCTGCTTCGTTATCAACCACAATATATGGATAATGACTTTGCAGTTTCTGAACCTGGGTCTGCACAAGGCCATTTACAAAACAATAGCAGCCCTGTCCCTGGGTTCGTCCCATTACCATCAAATCATAATCGTCTTCTTCTGCAATCGCATCAGAAAGACGCATTTCCAGATATGCCTGTTTTGTCATACCGGAGGGAATCTGATATCGTGGGTCTATGCCTGCCCGCTCAATTTCTTCTCTCAGCTCCCCAAGTGTGACCTCCGGCTCAACACCGAGCACTTCGTTCAAATTTGCATTTGCATCTGCATCCACAGCTAGGACCGGACGTTTTCCGCTTTCACATAAATACTGGATCAACAATCCACAAAGAGTTGTTTTTCCTACGCCGCCTTTTCCTGATACTGCAATTACATGTCCCATATTTTTCCTCCTAAAATTCTGAACAATCTGTTGACTTTTTCTTTAAACCTCATTATAGTTGTTACTATATAAATTACAATAATCAGTCTGTGAGATTTGTATGGTTACTCAACACATCAGAAAAATTGTTGAGGAATCATATGATACCAAATAATACAGGAGTATATAATGTCAGAAAAAACGAGAAAACAAGATCGCCGTACCCGCTATACCAGGCAAACCATAAAAGATACGTTCTTAGAATTGTTAAAGCAGAAAAGTTTTACGAAAATTACAGTTACAGAGATCTGCAAAAATGCTGAAATCAACCGTGGCACTTTTTATCTTCATTACTACGATATCTATGATGTATTATCAGATATTTTTAATGATATGACTCAGGATATGTTAACAACTGTAGATCATTTATTCTGTCTAAATCAAAAAAGCTGTTCCTATCCGTTCTGTCAGAAAATACAGATGGAATCACAATACAGGGCACTGTTTCTGGATGATGCAATTGCCCCTATTCTTCTGGAAAAAATAGCAGAAAATACAAAAGAAGGCTATGTGACCTGGCTTATGTCACACAGCCTCCTGACCTTTGAACAGGCAGAATCGGTTTTTTATTTTCAAATGAATGGCTGCCTTTCCATCAACAGACTGATGCTCCGCAATCACTGTAATGACTGGAAACAGATTCAGACAACAATTGACAAATTTATCAAAGCCGGACTGGAAAGTTTTCTGATTCATGATCAAAGGGAAGAAAATGCTTCCGATAATTTTTGCAGCAAAATTTCTCCAACTGTTACCGCATCTTCTACACTCAGATAATGATCGGCATGATCCTGAAGAAATATTTTGCCAGATACAGGAAATTCTTCATCTGCAAACCATATCTTTAAAGTTACCGGATATCTTGGCAGAACTGGAAAAACAGCACACAGATCCGCCTTTGTCTCTGTGAATTCTGCACCCAGGTTTTTACATGCTTTCTGAATTTTCTCAGGATCTTTATCCTGCAAAAGCTTTTCCAGTTTCTGCTCTGCAGTCCGGTCAAACCTGGTTCCTCGAATCAATCCATCTTTCAGGTTACCAAAAGTAATGAGCTTCTGTGAACCTTCTGTTCCATCGGCCATATCCAGATAATGCAGCAATGTCAGATAATGCCATTCGTCCATGTTTGAGTTAATACGAAACTCAGGGAGTTGAATTTCAATCGTTTCATAAAAACTCAGTACTTCAAGCACATTTCGGCTGCTATGAAAAACAGCCCCACTTTTTGCAGCAATATCCTCTCCGGAACGATTTTGCAGCCGTTTTACTGCTGCCTGCAACATTTCCTGAAATGCACGATTTTCTGTTTGATTTTTGTATTCCATAAGTTCTCCTTTGTGAACATTTATAGTATCTGTGTTGACTTTTCCTTTAATCTCCATTATAGTTGTAATTATATTATTTACAATCATCAAAGCATTAAAAAATGCACAGTTTATCAACACATTAAAAAGAACTGTTGAGAACTTAGGATGTTTTAAACAAACCAGAAATATTTTCATCCCAAAAACGTGAAAACAAGATCATTATATCATACTACAAGGAGTTTCTTATCATGAAATATTCAACGAAATTAAGTGATACTGTTCATGTGATGGTTCTGATTGCTATCAACCAGGAAAAATCTCTCTCCAGTGCCTCAATTGCAGAAAGTGTCCATACAAATCCCGGCTTTGTACGCCAGCTTATGTTAAAACTAAAAAAAGCGGAACTTATGACCAGTGTAGCCGGACATGCCCGTCCTTCTCTTTCAAAACCAGCAGATCAGATTACATTGCTGGATATTTATAAAGCAGTTGAAGGTGATAAACCTTTGCTTCATTTAGATACTCATACCAATCCAGAGTGTGGCGTTGGCATTAACATTCAGTTATCTTTGCAGGGATTTTACAATGAAATTCAAAAGACTGCCGAAGAAAAAATGAATACGATTACTTTACAGGATATCATAGATACCTACTATCAGCGGACATCTATAGAAAATAACTTACAGAATATTATTTAACAGGAGAACACTTTCATGTACCTTCAGCAAATACGAAATGCCACCATTTTTTATATTATGGCGGAAAAAAATTTCTGGATTTTATCAAATGGGATTACATCCAGATTATCGTAAAGATCTGTATGAACAGCCCCTGGAATTGTTAGCAGCTCTTTATTGGATGTGTACTTGCTGTCCTTAATCATATTTTCATAAGCATCTTTTCCAAAATAATAGCTGTGTGCTTTTTCTCCATGAACGATAAGGACTGCACTTCTGATTTCATTACTGTACTTTAATATTGGCTGATTCATAAATGACATACATCCAATACTGTTCCAGCCATCATTTGAATTCAGGCTCCTTTTATGATAACATCTGCCTTTATAATACTCACTGTAATCTTTTACGAAGAAAGGTGCATCTTCCGGAACCGGAAGGGGAACACAACCACCGCCTCTTGAATATTCGCCTTTACGGTATTCTTCTGTCCTGAGGGTATTCAGCGACTGTTTCTTTGCATAACGTGCTTCTTCACTGTCCTCAGAATCAAAGTATCCATTCGCATTTACTCTTGTCATATCATACATGGTAGAAGCAACGGTTGCTTTTATTCTTGTATCCAACGCAGCTGCGTTAAGAGCCATTCCACCCCAGCCGCAGATTCCAATGATTCCTATTTTATCCGGATCCACATCTTCCCGAACAGAAAGGAAATCAACAGCAGCCATAAAATCTTCTGTATTAATATCTGGAGAAGCCATAAATCTTGGATAGCCTCCACTTTCCCCCGTAAAAGAAGGGTCAAATGCAATTGTTAAATATCCTCTTTCAGCCATTGTCTGTGCATATAATCCGGAACACTGTTCTTTGACTGCCCCAAATGGTCCGCTTACGGCAATCGCAGGATATTTCCCAGATGCATTTTTCGGTTTATACAAATCTGCAGCAAGTGTGATTCCATAACGATTTACAAATGTCACTTTCTTATGGTCTACTTTTTCACTCTGTGGAAAAGTTTTATCCCATTCAGATACTAGTTTTAATTCTTCTGTTTTCAACATAAATATAACCTCCATATGCAAAATTTCTTGTAATTACACTAACAATAGTATATGATATAAATATCTTACAACCTAAAGTTAACTTTAGGTCAAGCATAAATTTGAAAGAAGGTTTTTTATGTATACAATCGGTCAGGTCTCTGCAATGTTTAATCTTCCTGTTTCTACATTAAGGTATTATGACAAGGAAGGCTTTTTCCCTAATCTGGAACGCAAGGGAAATATCCGTTATTTCAGCGATAATGAATTAGAAGCACTTCGTATCATTGAATGTCTGAAGAAATCCGGTCTTGAGATAAAAGATATAAAGCAATTTTTTATCTGGGTATCTGAAGGCAGCTCCAGCTATGAAAAAAGGAAAGAATTATTTGAAACCAGAAAATCAGCTGTTGAAACTGAAATTCAGGAACTTCAAAAAACTCTCTCCCTCTTAAAATTCAAGTGCTGGTATTACGAAACAGCAATGAAAGATGGTAACGAAGATGCTATAAATGCCATGTTGCCTGACAAACTTCCAAAAAATATACAGAAACTATATGATAAAGGGCATGACTGATTTTTGCTTTCTCCATCAAACTGGAAGTTGTTGGGTTCTTTACATAGATTAAATATCAATTTATAAATCAAACTCGCCTTCTATCTTTTCCTGTTCGTCTATAATATTCATCCTTATCTGCATACATCAACTTATCAGCCATTGCCTTAATTTCTTCAAAATTAAGTTCTATATGTTCTGAACAAACAACTATTCCCTTAGACACACTAAGTTCAGAAATAAGATTTCCCTGGAAGTTTTCAGTTAAATAATCAAATGTCTTAACTGCATCCTGTGCTTCTTCTCTCGTTCCTCTCAGTAATGCAGCAAACTCATCGCCACCTACACGATACGTCCTTCCAAGACCTGAGAATGCATTATCCATACACTTCGAAGCGCCAATAATTAACTCATCTCCTGCTTCATGACCAATATTATCATTAGCTGCTTTTAAACCGTTCAAATCCATCATAATAAGAACGTATTCTATTAAGTTATTATTTTTCTTGATTATTTCACAGTCAACTTCAAACCCTCGTCTATTATATAAGCCTGTAAGCTCGTCCTTTATAGATGCTTCATATCTTCTGTTGTATGCATTCTTTGCCTTCTTCTCTCTCATACTAATAATAACAAATGAAGTTGCCATTATTAATACGCCTGCAATAAAGATTAAAACAATTGGAAGTATAATTTTATTTTCATCCAATTTAACAGGATTATTATCTCTTATTACTATATACCAATCAAATCCTTCGAGATACTTGGTCATATAACAGCCATTCTTCGATAACTGATAATAAAAATCATCATCTGATATATTGCCAAAATATGAATTATCCAAGTAGCCTGTTTCTATAGAACTTACATCCGTATCAACCTGTATAAGTCCATCATGATTAACTAAATATACTTTGATATTGTATTCTTCCTCGAACCTGGCAAGTATGTCTACAAGGTCATTCATATCAACTCCGACACCACATGCTCCCAAAATGTCTCCATTCGTGTCAATAATACCGTAATTAATAAACACCGAAAGACTCCCGTTATTATCTTCATCAGTATCAACATTAACTATATATCTTTTCCCTGAATCCAAGTAATCCTTATACCATATATCATGGCTGTCATTTTCAACATCAAGATACCTACTTATTCCATTATATGTATAATATGCTCTTGTTTTATCCGAAACAACAAATACCATTTTATAATCAAATTCATTACCAATGGATACCAGACGATTAGTTATATCGTCTTTGACACTCTCCGCCTCTTCTCTGGTTTTCCCCTCTATGTAGGTTCTTATATCAATATCACTGCTAATCGTCTGAGAAACAGTAATTGGCTTAATAAGTTCATTCTCAATCTTTGCTGAAACCATCTGCGCAATTGTTCTGCTCTGTATTTCAGAGTTTTCCTTAGTTACCTGCTGGATCACATTCACACATGCTATGATGGAAACACTCATGCTAAGTAGCATTATGATAAACATAATAACAGCACCAAATCTGCTGTCATTAATCATATTCGTATGTTCATCCCCATTATGAGACCAATCATACATATATGCAGCAAACATTACGACTGAACCTATTCCCAGTCCTAAATTGGTTATAGAAAATCCATAAATAAAGGACTGTACAACTGTTGCAATTATTGGAATAAACGAAAACAGAATCATTGAAATGAAGCTTCGTTTTTTCAAATACTTTCTATACTTAATCGCCATACCTGCTCCTATAAATATGACGACAAGTGATATTAGTGTATATACATACCAGGAATTATTCCTGTGATAATAATTTGCCTCATCGAAATAATACATCCATGGATAAAACAAATTAACCACAACAATGAAAATATTAATGCACGAAAAGATATTGGCAATTTTAACACTATTGCCACTTACTTCAGCACCTTTTTCAACAAAAACAGAACTAACAAACCTAACATAGGTATTTGCCATTGCTATGTTCATAGCAAATACCATAAGATTAGCAATTCTAGTTACTAAAATATTAAAAAGACCAAGGTTACCTCTAAAAATATATGCCAAAGTCTCTCCAAAAAACAGAACTGTAGCAATAAGAAATAATCGAACGAACATCCTCATACTCTTCTGTTTTGGATTATTTGCTTTAATTGAAACAAATATTATTAGACAGAACAAACAAAAGAACATATCCATTGTTGCCTGTGCAATTTCAAGACTTGTAATATTCGTCTATTTTTCTCCTCGTCGGTTGATACTCTTTTTTACCTTATATTTGAATTGATGGATAATGCTTGTTTTTTTATTCTTATACAAGATTACTGTTTTTTCTTCGAAAGGTAAATTTATCAATTCTGCAACTTCAAATCTTACATTTCTTTCTGAAATACAAACATTCCCTCATTGCCATCCCCAA
>OLOH01002199.1_pt1 | contig 9934 bp, 8 predicted proteins | sample 1673221 | NCBI WGS metagenome assembly OLOH01 (sample SAMEA3136767, study PRJEB25190) | human gut metagenome | reverse complement strand
TACCACCACCAACACGTGCAAACAATGCGATGGAAGAAGCACCAAGGCTGAATCCGAATAATACATCTACATTCTTAGTTACGATGTACACAAGGCTGACACCAAGTGCACCAAGTCCAGCAACACACATACCCATAACGGCACCACCTGAAAATGCGATGGAAAGAGCTTTGTTCATTCCGCTCTCTTTAGCTGCGTTAGCTGTTCTGACATTTGCCTTAGTAGCAACTGTCATTCCGCAGTAACCTGCGATTGTTGAGAACAGAGCACCTACTACGAAGCAAACTGCTGTTACCCAGTTACCTACTCCTAATCCGATCAGTACGAAAAGTACTACTACGAATACAATAAGGATCTTGTACTCTGCTGTCAGGAAAGCACGTGCACCTTCTGCGATCGCACCGGCGATTTCCTTCATTCTTTCAGTTCCGGCATCCTGCTTGCTAACCTTTGCTGCAAGGTATGCTGCAAAAAGAAGAGCAATGACAGCTGCAACTGGAACCAGATACATATAATTGTTCATTCTTAATTTTCCCTCCTGAATTTCAATATCATATGTTTGTATTACACTATATCACATTTTTTTAGCTTTTTAAAGAAAAATTTTATATTTATTTAACTCTCTTTACATAAAATAGTATTTTTTTCACATTTTTCTTTTCAAATTATATGATAATCTAAAAAATTTTTAGGTAATTTTTACCATCCTGTGTTGTTTTTTACGCTGTTACTTCTTATTAAATATAGTAGTATATAAGATTTCAATCTTATTTATAAAAAAAAATTATTCAAAAAATCGTTCAATAATCATAAAAAATAATCTCCGGAAAAACAGTCTTTACTGCTTTTGGGAGATTATTTTTTTTATCAAGTATTATTCTACATCTTTCAATGCTTCGAGATCTTCTTCTCCTGTACGTACTTTTACTACTTTCTGCACGTTGTATACAAAGATCTTACCATCACCGACATGTCCTGTATACAGTGTCTTGGATGCTGTTTCGATGACTTTCTCAACCGGAATATTTCCAACGATAACTTCTACTTTTACCTTTGGCAGAACAGTAACGTCCATCTCAACTCCACGATATTTCTCGCCGGCACCTTTCTGGATACCGCATCCCATAACCTGGGTAACTGTCATTCCTGTAACACCAAGATTGTTCAACGCTGATTTCAGCCTGTCATACTTGGAAAGCTTTGCGATAATAACTACTTTATGCATTCCTGTATCTGCATCTACCGGTCCGGCTACAGGTACAGCTGCTGCTCTCTGGATTGGAGATGCTGCGTCATAATCTGCTACACCAAGATCTGTGTTTTCATTTTCATTCATTGCACCTTCTGTAATATCCATGATGCTGAATCCTGCATATGCTGATGCAAGACCATGCTCCTTGGAATCCAGACCAACAATCTCTTCTTCCTCTAAAACACGAAGTCCAATTGTCATATCGATTACTTTGAAGATAATTGTCATTGTTACAACTGTCCAAGCAAGAACTGTTACTACACCAAGAAGCTGTGTTCCGAGAAGTCCGAATCCACCGCCGTAGAACAGACCTTTCAGTGTGCTTTCCGGCGCATTTGTTGTTGCAAAAAGACCAACTGCGATTGTTCCCCAGATACCATTTAAGCAATGAACTGCTACGGCACCAACCGGGTCATCTACATGCACTACATTATCACAGAACCAAACGCCAAATACTACGAGAACTCCTGCAACTGCTCCAATGATCAGTGCTCCTAATCCATCTGTCACATCACAAGGTGCTGTGATTGCTACCAGACCTGCGAGGGATGCATTCAGACACATAGACACATCTGGTTTTCCATAACGAAGCCATGTGAAGATCATACATACAACGGTTGCTGTTGCCGGTGCGATTGTTGTTGTCATAAAGATAGATGCAAGCTGTGGGCCTGTTGTTGCTGCCGCACCGTTGAATCCATACCATCCAAACCAGAGGATGAAACATCCAAGAGCACCTATTACGAGGTTATGTCCTGGAAATGCGTGGACTTTTGTTACTTTTCCATTCTTATCTCTTGAGAATTTACCAATTCTGGCTCCTTCCATTGCAGCTCCGATGAATGCTGTTGCTCCACCTACCATGTGGATTGCACAAGATCCTGCAAAATCATGGAAGCCAAGCTGTGAAAGCCATCCGCCTCCCCAGATCCAGTGTGCTTCGATCGGATACACAACTGCGGAGATCATTGCGGAATAAATACAATAGGAAAGAAACTTTGTTCTTTCTGCCATAGCTCCTGATACGATTGTTGCTGCTGTCGCACAGAAAACCAGGTTGAATACAAAATTAGACCAGTCAAAGTTTGCATAATCTGTAAAGATTCCAAGTGTTGGAACTCCTACCAGTCCGCCAAGTGCATCTTCCCCGAGTAACAATCCAAATCCAAGGAAAATAAACACGATTGTTCCAATACAAAAATCCATCAGATTCTTCATGATAATGTTACCGGCATTCTTTGCTCTGGTGAATCCTGTCTCTACCATAGCGAATCCTGCCTGCATAAAGAATACAAATGCAGCTCCGATCAGGAACCAGATGCCGAACACTTCTGTTCCGACTGTGTCTGTAATCTGAGTAATAATTTCTTGTGTCATACTACTTCCTCCTCATACCTGAAAACTAAAAAGGCGCATCCCACAGCTTCCCTGAATCATCCCCCCCTGAATCGGTTCTTGCTGTGAGACACACCTTTGTGTCATTGAGACCTGCCGCTATTTGCGGCAAATCTATAGGTACCATATTTTATTAAAAGAAAAGGCACTCTGAGATCTGTTTCTCAAAGCGCCTTTGCTTTTATGTCACGTAGTTTACTCCCCTAGCCCAATGTTGTCAACCTATATTTTTACTTTTCGTAAATTTTCTGATTTTTTATACTTTTCATGCATTTTTTTCATATATTTTCACAAAACAGAGTGCACTCTTGCAATATAAACCACCATCTGCTAAAATTTATCTTATGAATCAAGAGCAATCCGCTCTTTTCAATAATTGTAACTATTTCAAGCATATTAAATTATAAGGAGGACTCTAAAATGAGCAAAATTGATGAAATCAGAAGCGCTATGGTCGCTGCAATGAAGGCAGGAGACAAAGAACGAAAAGCCGCACTTTCCTTTCTGCTCTCCTCTCTGAAGAATAAAGCTATCGACAAACGTGCCGACCTGACAGAAGAGGAAGAAGGACAGGTAATCTTAAAAGAAATCAAACAGTTAAAAGAAACAATTGATATGACACCTGAAGATCGTACAGATCTGATTGAAGAGGCTCAGAAGCGTCTTGCTGTTCTTGAAGAATATGCACCCAAGATGATGAGCGAAGATGAGATCAAAGCAGTGATCACATCCGTTCTTGCAGATCTTGGTATCGATGCTCCTACAGCAAAGGATAAAGGTAAGATCATGAAAGAACTCATGCCGAAGGTAAAAGGCAAAGCTGATGGTAAAGAAGTCAATCAGATTCTTGCCGGCATGATGAAATAAATACAGATTCCAGAATAAAGACGTAGCAAAGAGGGTGTCGCACTAAACGACACCCTCTTACTTTTTGTTAATTATTTCATTTTTTCTGCTTATTTTGTTATCTGTTTTCCCACTTATGATAAATCGCCTCAAGTGCATCTACCGCACCATCGATTCCAAGAAGACTTGAATTCAGCAGAATTGCATTCGCTTCAATGCTGCCCCACTTACGGTCTGTTCTACCTTCATAATACAGGCGTCTCTCTCTGTCAATCTTCTTAATCTTATCTACAGCCTCTTTCTCGGAAAGCTTATAGATATCCATGATTCGATTGATTCTATCATCCTTATAAGCATAGATAAATGTATTCACAACATTTGAATAATCCCCAAGAACATAATCTGCGCAGCGTCCCACGAAGATTCCAGGTCCACGTTCTGCCAGCTTGCGGATGATTGCTGACTGCGTCTCAAAAACTTTGTCACTCAATGGCTTCTCAGCCTCAGGACTAAGCATAAATGTTGTGTAATCACCCATTCCAATATAATAGCTTGATAACACATTTCCAAGTCTCGTCTCATCTACTCTTCCAGCATCTTCGTTCGAAATTCCAAGATCTCTTGCTGCCATTCGAATCAGATTGTGATCGTAAAGAGGAATGTTCAGTCTCTCTGCCAGTCTGTTTCCTACTTCATGACCGCCACTTCCGAACTGTCTTCCAATTGTAATAATTGTGTGATTCATCATAAGCAAGTCCTCCTTTTTCTGATAATTCTATTCTATCACTCTTTGAATTAAGAAAAAAGACTTTCTTCCTGTTTTCCGCTAACAATTTTGTAATACTGTTTCGAAGTCACCATATAGACAATGATATAGAATAATGCAAATACTAAATAGGAGCACACTGTCACCAGAATCAGGAATTTTCTGTCAGAAAAAGCAAGCAGATGCACCATTTTTTCTATCATTGGAAATGCAAATGCCGTATGAATTCCGGCAGCCACAAGAGGCAGGAAGAATACTGTCATTACCTGAGAATTGATCGTCTGACGCACTTCTTTCTGTGTCATCCCCACTTTCATCAGAATCTGGAATCTGTCCTGATCCTCATAGCCTTCTGTAATCTGTTTATAATAAATGATCAGCACCATTCCAAGAATGAATACGACTCCAAGAAGGATTCCAAGGAAGAACAGACCGCCGTACAAAGCCTGGTAATCAGCTCTTGATGCGGCTCTGCTGTCTGTAGAAGCTCCAAAAAATAGGGTATCTGATTCCTCTGATTCCTGTTCAGCCAATGCATTGATTTTCTTGTCAATCTCGTTTTGAATCTGGATCTGCTCTTCATCTCCACAGGACAGATCAAAATTGTAGTACCATTTCTCATAAGAACCATTGACACCGTAAACGGAAACATTTCCTTCTTCCAAAGCTTTTATATCTTCCAGTCCAGAAACCACCAGATAGAAGCTGCTGTTCATATTTGCCATATTATTTCCATTTGAAATCATTTTATCCAAATGTCCTTTAATCCTCCATGTCCCGGAATTCTCCACCGTGATCTGATCATAGGGGAAATCGGAATCTTTCGCATACAGATACGCTTCCCCGGGAGCAAGCTCCAGATTCGTCCCCATGATCCGATTATACGCTTCCAACGGCAGAGCATAGAACATTTTTAAATGATCAAATGTATTCACTTCATTGACTCCCGGAGCATTCTCCGGATTAAAATAGATTTCATTTTTTGAAACAATTCCACTGACTGTAAGCATCCGGTAATTCTCCGGATTCTCCGCGGTCTGGTTATGTTCTTTCAAAACCTTCTGTACAAGCTCTATAATCTGTCCATTCTGATTCTCTTTCATTTCTTCCGTCTGCTCCGGTTTCGTGTACATCTCAATCTGGACAGATTTCGGATATCGAAGATTCAAGCCATGTTCCATACTCAGATACAGGCTGGTTGTAGAAGATACCATAACCAGAACCATTGTGGACAGAATACAAATAGACGCTAATCCTGCCCCATTTCGTTTCATACGGTAAATCATGGATGAAAGTGAAATAAAATGATTTGTTTTATAATAATATCCTTTCTTTTTCTGCATTATTTTACAAAATGTAACCGAGCCGGCAATAAATAACAGATACGTTGCAAGGATTACCAGCACGACGGCAACCATAAACCAGATCATCGCTACAAGCGGATCTTTGATTGTCAGGGATAAATAATAAGCCACACCAAGCAGAAGCAACCCAAGTACTGCAAAGATCCAGTTTGCCTTCGGAGGTTTCTCTCCTGTCTTTTCACTTTTTAAAAGTTCTACAGGTTTTAACCGATAGACGGACACGATCATCCGAAGCATGATCAATGCAAAAATGACCAGGAATAACAGTGCCGTAGCCACAAGTGCCGGAACACTGATTTTCATAGAAAGTCCGGCATTACTTCCAAGTATCTTCGCTGCCAGAAGTTCCCCTAATTTAGAGAACAGGATTCCTCCCACGATTCCTCCTGCAATCGTCAGAACACTGATGATCAGATTCTCAAGAACCATGATTTTTACAAGGTCAATTTTTCCCATTCCAAGGATGTGATACAACCCAAACTCTCTCTGTCGTCTGCGGATCAGAAATGAATTTGTGTAATACAGAAGGATCAGAGAAAAGATTGAGATCACACCGGAGCCAAATCCAAGGATCATCTGCATAGTATCCCCACCTTTGATCTGGGCAAACTGCGGACTCACTGCAAGATAATCGATCAGATAGAACATCATAACCATACAGATACAAGTGATCAGATAAGGAAGATACAGCTTCTTATTTTTCTTAATTCCATTAACGGAAAGTTTCAGATAAAGTCCACTTTTCATTGTCTCTCACCACCTGTCGCAAGCATTGTCAGTGTCGCTGAGATATTCTGATAGAACTGTTCATCTGTCTGTTCGCCTTTATATACCTGGTGGAAAACTTCTCCGTCTTTAATAAATAACACTCTCCCGGCCTTGCTCGCTGCTTTGACAGAATGTGTTACCATAAGGATCGTCTGTCCCGATTGATTGATCCGCTCAAATACCCCGAGCAATTCATCCGTTGATTTCGAATCGAGTGCCCCGGTCGGCTCATCCGCCAGGATCAGTCTCGGATCTGTGATCAGCGCTCTCGCCACTGCTGCACGCTGCTTCTGTCCTCCTGATACTTCATACGGATACTTCTCCAGAAGTCCTGCAATTCCAAGTTCTTTCACGATTGGCATCATCCTGACATTCATTTTCCTGTAATCAACTCCCTGCAGTACCAATGGCAGTAAGATATTGTCCTTTAGATTAAATGTATCCAAAAGATTGAAATCCTGAAATACAAACCCAAGATGATCTCTCCTGAACTTGGACAGATCCTTCTCACGGATTGCTGATAACGGTTTTCCATCCAGATAAACTTCCCCTTCAGTTGGTTTATCCAATGCTGCCAGCATGTTCAGTAATGTCGTCTTCCCCGAGCCACTCTCTCCCATGATTGCTACATATTCACCCTCTTCTACTGAGAATGTCACCTTAGAGAGTGCCTGTACCTGATTACCGCCAAAACGGGAACGGTATATTTTTTTCAAATTTTCTACTTCCAAAACTGTCATTTCTTACGACCTCCTCTTCTTTCTTTCAACATCCTCAGTATAGCAATACAGCCAGAATGCCAACATTGATTTCTGTGACATTCCAGCTGTCTGATGTGACAATTTTGTCACTTGCTTCTCTCTGTGTGATTTAGTGATTTACTCTGCTCTCAACGGATACTCTGCCAGATCTATTGTAAAACTGCTGCCGTCCCCCAGCTTCGACACAACCGTGATCTGATGCCCAAGTTTCTTTGCCGCCATCTGACTCAGATACAGACCGATTCCCGTTGATTTCCGTTCCATTCTTCCATTATATCCCGTATATCCTTTTTCAAAGATTCTCGGCAGATCCTCCGGTGCAATCCCCATTCCGGTATCTGTAACTGTCAATTTCTTTTCTTCACTGACAATAATCGTCACAGTTCCTTTCAGTGTATATTTCACCGCATTGGACAACAGCTGTTCAATGATAAACGAAAGCCATTTCTCATCCGTCAAAACAATCTGATCTGTCCCTTCATAGATCAGACGGATTCTCCTTCGAATAAACTGTCCTGCATATTTACGGATCGATTTTCTTACAATTTCATCCAAAGGATACCGTGCGATCACCAGATCCTTCGTGCCACTGTCAAGACGCACATACCCAAGTGCCATCTCGACATACTGCTCCACCCGGAACAGTTCGGCTTTCAGATTCTGATTCGTCTCGGTATCTTCCTGCTGGAGTAATACATTCATCACAGCAATCGGTGCCTTGATCTGATGCACCCAGGTTGCATAATAGTCCTCCATGTCCTGACCGGACTTCTCCCATCTGGCATGTTCTTTTCTTTGCTGTTGTTCTTCTTTTCTGATCAGCTCCTGATATCCTGACTCAATTCCATCTTGTGTCACCGGAAGTGAATCCTCATAAGGTCCTTCTCCTTGCAGCAAATGTTCCAGCTTCTGCCCGGTTTTCTTATACCGCAAATATCCACAGAGAAGAAAAAGTAATCCAAATGCCAGACACAACACTGTCGGATAAACCGCTGCCTTCAGATTAATCTCTTCCAACACAAAAATCAGAAAAAAGATTCCCGCACACAGCAAACTCCACAGAAGCAAAAATCGGATTCTTTTCAAATATTGTAAAAACATTTTTACTCCTTCTCGATGATATATCCACCGCCGACTTTCGTCTTGATAAAGCCTTCCATTCCCGCTTTTTCCAGCTTTTTCCGAAGTCTTCCGACATTGACTGTCAATGTATTTTCTTCGATATAATTGTCTGTCTCCCACAGCTTTGTCATTAGCGTGTCTCTGCTGACCACGCGTCCTTTATTCTCCATCAATGTCTGCAAGATACGAAATTCATTCTTTGTCAACTCAATTTTTTCTCCATTATAAGTCATTGTTGTATCATAGAGGTTCAGGATTGCTCCTCTATGTTCCAGCATCGGTACTTTTCCTGATAGATCATATGTTCTTCTCAGCAGAGCCTGAATCTTCGCTGTCAGTACACTTAAGTCAAACGGTTTTGCCACAAAGTCATCTCCGCCCATATTCATCGCCATGATAATATTCATATTATCCGCTGCTGAAGAGATAAAGATCACCGGAACGCTCGATATCTTACGGATCTCGCTGCACCAGTGGTATCCATTATAAAAAGGAAGCGTGATATCCAAAAGCACCAGATGTGGACCGTACTCTGCAAATGTCTCAAGAACCTTTGCAAAATCTTCCACATAACGTGCTTCATTTCCCCACGCTTCCATCTCTTTTTTAATTGCCCCTGCCATCACAAGGTCATCTTCTATGATTAGAATCTTATACATTCTGCGGATTCTCCTTTCGCTCTTATCCACTACTATATCTCATGGTATACAGTATTTCAAGAGCACACGGTCATACCGTATCCGGCGAAATAACCCGCTGGATATGGATTGCAAGAAATCCGATTTCTTCTTTTGCGACCGGCTGTTTCAGCTGTCTGGACATATAGTCACACACTCTCTTCGCCGCCTCTCCGGTCCTTGGGTAATTCTGAAAAATGAAATCATTAAAGTCTGCATTCGTCCCTTCACCCTTACGGGTTCTCAGAATCATATAATACATATGACTCATCAGACGTGTACATCCAAGTGAGCCGCTCTCCAGCTTCTGATCGAATTCCTGTTCAATCATGGCAATCCCTTCATTTACAATCCTGGTCGCATCCAGCGTCTGGGATACTGCCTCATCTGAAAGACCTGCATGGATATGTAGCGTAATGAATCCGACTTCATCCTCTGAGATTTCATATCCTGTCAGCTGCTGTATAATTTCCCGCCCTTTCAGGGCCACTTGATACTCCTCTCCAAACAACACACGGATATCCGGTGTAAATGGATTCGGAAGCTGGCGGTTCTCCTTCGCTCTCTTCGCTGCAAGCGCAATATGATCTGCCAACGGAAGCAGCATCTCATGATTGATCTTCTGAAACACGTTCTCTGCTTCTTCAATGATCTTTCCTGTTGCCTCAATAAACTCCGGGCGGATTCCATTGACTGTTTTCAGAACAGACTCCTGCTTCCTTCTTGTGACAAGAGAATATACTTTGGCTCCGGGAAGTTTCTCGATCTGCTCTGTAGGTTTCTTTCCAAATCCCACACCGTTTCCGAGAAGGATCATCTCCTTCCCTGTCTCAACATGATATACAAGAATCCCATTATTATTCAGAACTTTAATGACTCGATACATCCCCCCGGAGCCTCTCTTTCTTTCCAAATTCAAGAATGCCGAGGCATTCTTGCTGCGAGGTGCGCGTCATGCAATTGCATGACATACTTCTACTGCG
>OLOH01002194.1_pt1 | contig 9953 bp, 7 predicted proteins | sample 1673221 | NCBI WGS metagenome assembly OLOH01 (sample SAMEA3136767, study PRJEB25190) | human gut metagenome | reverse complement strand
TGATCCTGCCGGAACCGGCCGCCAACAGCCGCCCGTCCTGGTTCGGCTTCCTGATTTCAGTCAAGCCGGAATCCGGCCTGGACCGCAACGCCGTGACCCGCTATATTGAGGACCACAATGTCCAGACCCGCCTGTTGTTCAGCGGCAACCTGATCAAGCACCCTTGCTTTGACCAGATCCGCGGCACCGACGCCTACCGCGTGGCAGGGGAGCTGACCAACACTGACTTTATCATGAACAACACCTTCTGGGTCGGCGTGTACCCTGGCATGACCGATGAGATGATTGACTATATGGCAAAGATCATTATTGAAGCGGTGAACCAGTAAAAAGCGCTGATAAGATGAATCAATAAGAAAAAGCAAAGCCGTGCTGATAAGAAAAAATGGCTGCTGCACTGCGGTAAATTATCAATACAGGCTTTGCTTTTTTGATTGCTTATAAAGAATAATAAAGGAACGGGATCCATGCAGAAATTGTTGGCACTGTTGGGAGCAAAAAGCAAAAAGGAATTTGTTGCGCTGCTTGCACAGTTTATCAAGTTTGGCCTTGTTGGCGTAAGCAACACGGCGGTATCGATGGCGGTGTATTATATCTTTTTGTGGATCAGCCCAGACCTGTATATGGTAGGCAGCGTTCTGGGAACAATTCTGAGCATTGCCAATGCCTTTTTTTGGAACGATAAGTTTGTGTTTACCGGGAATGCAAACGATTGGCGCAGTAAACTGAAACGCCTTGGAAAAACATATGTCAGCTACGGCGGCACGTCGATCCTTTCTAATGTTTTGCTTTGGATAGAGGTTACGTTCTTCAGCGTAAGCAAAACGATTGCGCCGATTGTGAATTTGCTGGTCACGATTCCGCTGAATTTTATCATCAACAAGTTGTGGACATTTAAGGAAAGATAAACGACAAAATGTTTCCCGTCAACGATGTGGAGCTTATCCGGCACGGAAAAGTGCGGTATCGGGATCCCTAACCATCATCCGACTCAACGAGGTTGGTTGGCGGTGCTTTATTGTTGAAAATAAGACTGCAAAATATATCGGTAAAAAATATGGAAAACCAGGGAATATCTGATACATAACCGGGAACAGAAATAGGGCAAGGCTGTGTATGGACAACATGACAACAAATAACGAGAATAAATCTGGTATCAGCATTGGATTAGATCAGCTGTTGCCGGAAGATAACAAATCGGTGCAGCTGGGACTGAATTATGGCCAGAATGAATGCAACAGCCAGCGCGTGCTGAAAGAGAATAACACGAAACGGGGAAAAGACCTTTTTGGTAAAAAAGGAAGAGGGAGCAATCCGTTCTGGAAAAAAACGGCCAAGCTGTACTGTGTACTCAGCGCAGTGTGTGCCATTGTGGTTATGGTAACGCTGTATGTTACCCATGGTGATTTTCTTTCGTACTTTTTATACCATGATACACTGGATGCCGGCATGGATTTTTTCCATAGCATTGAATATGTTCGTGGACGCCAGCCGTATGCGGTGTTTGACACACTGTATCCGCCCTTGGCAAATTTGTTCTTTTATGCCCTGTTTTTACTGGTGCCTGCTTCGGTATCTGATAACTGGACCTATGACTTTGAGGCGTCAGTTGCCATGCGCGGCACAGAAACTGATTTACGCACAACACAGTCGTGCTTTTTGCTATACGTCTTTTTTGTGGTGCTGGCGGTTCTTTTGCTGGCGGTTTTGCTCCGTGACGTGATGCAAAATGCCCAGTGGGCCAGGGCCAGTACGTTTTTTGCCTTGTTCAGCTTTGGTGTGCTTAATGCGGTAGACCGCGGCAATATTATTTTGCTGGCGGCGGGGCTTTCGCTTTTTTTCGTCATGTATCACCGTTCAAAGCGCGCATGGGTGCGGGAACTGGCATTGGTTGCACTGGCAGTAGCAGCCGGACTTAAAATTTATCCCGCATTCTTAGGTGTTATGCTTTTAAGAAACCGGGATTTCAAAGCAGCAATCCGCACGGTGTTTTATGGCATTGCAGCGTTGGTGCTCCCGGTGTTTGCCTTCCAGGAGGGCGTGTACGGCTTGCAGCTTTGGCTGAAGATTTTGTTCTCTTTTGGAAGTAAAAGTAAAACACCTTGGGCAGGCAATGGCATCAACAGCATGTTCGCACATGGGGCGCATCTGGTGGACCTGATTGCCGGAACCAGCAATGCAACGGTATCTTTTTTTGCAGCAGCCTTTGCTGTGGCGGCGGTACTGGTTGTGTGTGCTCTGCTCTGCCGCCAGGAATGGCAGGCGTTGCTGCTGATTACCGTGGCTATGATGTACCAAAGCCAGGGCAACTATATTTACTGCATGGCGCTGATTCCGCTGGCGTATTTTCTTGCACAGGAAAAGGTGATGACACGTCAAAATATATTGCCTTTTGCGGTTTTGATGGTATTTAATCTGCCGCTTCCAATCTTTGAAGAGCGTAACTCTTATATTCGCAACACCATTGTACAGTTGGCAATACTGACAGCTATCATCTGGGGCGTTGTACAGGCAGTAAATTGTGTGTTGGCAGCGCTGAAAACCAAAAAGCCTGAACAATCAAAACTAGATAAAAAAGCTGCACGCAGCACGCTGGTTACTTTCGGCGCTTCACTGGGGGCATTGGCAGTTTCCCTTGCCGTTTTCTATGGCGTGTGGGTGCTGTATAATGCGCCGTCTATTACCATGCAGCTGGGGGATGGCATTTATAACACAGAATATTATACTCCTGAAAACTCCAACAAAGAGCTGCCGTTTTACTGGTGCAAGAAAAGTGCGGAGATCAAACTGGTAAACCCGCAGCTGAATACGGAAAGGTACACCTTTACCTTTACAGTGGGGGATTATTTCTTTGATATTTCTGACCGCCCCAGCATTACCATTACCTTCGGTGACAGTAGCCAGACCTTTGTGGTCAGCCAGGAAAACATGAAAATCCGCTATACTGCGGATATTCCTTTTGGTGAAAGTACAATCGATATTAGCTACAGCGGCAAGCGGGTCGATGCCCCGCAGGATTCCAGAACTTTGTATTTTGTAATGGTTCAGCCGCAGCTTGAACGGATTAAATAAAAGGAGGACACCCCCAATGAAACAGCGTCTGGCCGATTATGTGGCCGATTTTCTTGCGGCGCACGGCGTTACGGATGTGTTCAGCGTGGTGGGCGGCGGCGCCATGCATCTGAATGATGCACTGGGCCACCACCCGGCGCTGCATGTTACCTATAACCATCATGAGCAGGCAAGTGCCATTGCGGCGGAAGCATATGCCCGTATTGATAACAAAATTGCCGCCCTGTGCGTTACCACCGGCCCCGGCGGCACCAACGCCCTGACCGGTGTGGTGGGCGGCTGGCTGGATTCCATCCCTATGTTTGTGATCTCCGGCCAGGTTCGGTACGATACCACGGCCCGCTATGCCGCGCAGTTTACCGATGGCCTGCCCCTGCGCGCGGTGGGCGACCAGGAATACGATATCACCAAATCTGTTGCCCCCATGACCAAATACGCCACCATGCTGGAAGACCCGAACCAGATCCGCTATGTGCTGGAAAAAGCCTGGCACCTGGCAACCACCGGCCGCCCCGGCCCGGTGTGGATCGATATCCCGGTCAACTATCAGGGCGGCTACATTGAAACCGACAGCCTGCCCGGCTATGACCCGGCGCAGGACGATGCCCGGCTGCCGCCCCCGGTGGACGATGCCACCGTGCAGATGGTGCTGGAAAAGATCCGCAACGCCAAGCGCCCGGTGTTTCACGCCGGATACGGCATCCGGCTTTCCGGCGGGTACGCAGCGTTCCGCGCCGTGGCGGAAAAGCTGAACATCCCCATTGTGACCTACTGGAACGCCGTGGACCTGATCGAGGACGAAAACCCGCTTTACTGCGGTCGTGCCGGCAATATGGGCGACCGCCCCGGCAACTGGGCCATCCAGAACGCAGACCTGATTCTGGCTGTGGGCACCCGCATTTCCATCCGCCAGGTGGGCTATAACTGGAAAACCTGGGCCCGCGCGGCGGAAGTCATCATGGTGGATATTGACCGCGCCGAGATGAAAAAGCACACCCTGCATGTGGAGCACCCCGTGTGGGCGGATGCCAAGGACTTTCTGCAAAAGCTGGATGCCGCCGCAGCGCCGCTGACCCCTGTCAGCCAGGCAGCGGACTGGCTGGCAACCTGCCAGCGATGGAAAAAAGATTACCCCGCCGTGCTGCCGCGCCAGTGGGAAGAAAACGGCACCACCGCCAATGTGTACGCCTTTGTGCGCTACCTCAGCTCCCGCCTGCCGGAGAACAGCCTGACCGCAGTTTCCAACGGCGCCTGCTGCGTGGTGGGCAATCAGGCGTATGTCATCCAAAAAGGCAGCCGCATGGCCAACAACAGCGCCATTGCCAGCATGGGTTACGGCCTGCCCGCCGCCATTGGCACTTGCATTGCAGGCGGCCGCCGTACCACCATCTGCCTGGAAGGCGATGGCTCTATCATGATGAACCTGCAGGAATTGCAGACCATCCTGACAAATAAGCTGCCGATCAAGATTTTCCTCATCAACAATAACGGCTACCACTCCATCCGCCTGACCCAGAACAACCTGTTCAAAGACCATTGCAAGATCGGCATTGGGCCGGAGAGCGGGGATCTGTCCTTCCCGGAGTTCCGCAAAATTGCCGAAGCGTTCGGCTACCCGTATTCCTGCGCACATTCCAACGCTGAGATGAAACAGGTGGTGGATGCCGCCCTTGCCGCAGAAGGCCCGACTTTCTGCGAGATCTTTACCGATACCCAGCAGGTCTGGGAGCCGAAGAGCGCCACCAAGCGCCTGCCGGACGGCACACTGGTCAGCCCGCCGCTTGAGGACCTGGCACCGTTCCTGCCGCGGGAAGAGCTGGAAAAGCAGATGTTTATCCCCCTGGTGCCGGAGCAGTGACTGATGATAGAACGTAACATTAAAACTGTAATCGTAACCGGCCCCACCGGGGCCGTGGGCACAGCATTGTGCAGCCGGCTGCTGCAGGCCGGGTGTACCGTGGTGGCGGTCTGCCGCCCCGGCAGCCCGCGGGCCGTAGCGCTGCCCAAGGATGCAAACCTGTATGTAGTTGCCTGCGATGCCGCCAACCTGGCGGATTTGCCGCAGTGCATGGCCGCAGCCGGGCTGCCCATGCAGGCGGATGCCTTTTTCCACCTGGCGTGGGCGCACACCATTGGCGCAGGCCGCAATGATATGCCGGCTCAGATTGAGAATATCCGCTATACCATTGATGCCGTGCGCACCGCGGCGGCAATGGGCTGCCGTGTGTTTGTTGGTGCCGGCAGCCAGGCAGAGTATGGCCGTGTGGACGGTGTTCTGCGGGCCGATACCCCCACAAATCCCGAAAACGGGTACGGCATGGCCAAGCTGTGTGCAGGCCAGATGAGCCGTACCGAGGCCGCCGCCCTGGGCATGGACCATGTGTGGGCGCGTATCCTTTCGGTTTACGGCCCGCATGACGGCCCCAACACGATGATCTCCGCAACCATCCAAAAACTGCTGGCCGGGCAGTGCCCGGACCTGACGGCAGGGGAGCAGAAGTGGGATTATCTTTACTCCGCCGATGCTGCGGATGCATTGTACCGCATGGCCTGCCATGGCCGCAGCAGTGCCGTGTACCCGGTGGGCAGCGGCACCGCCCGCCCCCTGCGGGAATATATTGAGACCCTGCGTGATGCCATCGACCTGGCCCTGCCGCTTGGCCTGGGCAAAATCCCTTACGGGCCGCAGCAGGTCATGTTTTTGCAGGCGGATATCACCCAGCTTGCGGCGGATACCGGCTTTGCGCCGCGCACCGCCTTTGCCGATGGCATCCGCGCCACCATTACGTGGGCAAAAACGCAAAAGCAAACCAATTAAGCCAATAAGGAATAACCCCGTCCGTGCGGGCAGGACCCGCATGGACGAACAGGAGCCAGACAGTATTTATGCAGTTGACCTACCAAAAATTAAAGCCGTTTGCCTTATCCTATCTCACCGCGCCGCTGGCGGTGTTTTTTGCGGGGTATCTCCGCGCGCCGTTTGCCGTTGCGGGCCTGGCCGTGATGGCCTTTGCCTGGTGGTATGCCGTGTACAAAACGCCGCAGGTTAAGCAAGTGGGGCAAGAAGAGCAGGGCATTACGCTTTCGGTGCCAAAGCTGGTGCTGCTGTTTGCCCTGATGCTGTTGTGGGGCTACCTGGGCGGTCAGACGGGCTTTTTTTACCAGAACTCGGACTGGGGTTACCGCAACGCCATTTACCGGGATCTGATCACAAACAGCTGGCCGGTGTATTACCCGCAAAAGGATACGGCGCTGGTGTATTATATCGGGCACTGGCTGGTCCCGGCGGCGCTGACCAAACCGGTATACGCCCTGTTTGGGCTGGATGCCGCATGGATGTTCGCCCGTATGGCCCTTTGGGGGTGGACGGCGCTGGGCACCTATCTGGCGGCGCTGAATTTGTTGGTCTACCTGCGTGCCGATACCGGCAAAAAGCAGGGGATCGGCCTGCTGTTTTTGATTTTCTTCAGCGGCATGGATATTCTGGGCGCGCTGTACAGCAGCCGACTGCCGGACCTGCTGGCCTATGACGCTATGCACCTGGAATGGTGGACGAATGATTTCCAGTTCAGCTCCCTGACGACCTGCCTGTTCTGGGTGTTCAACCAGACAGTGGGGGCATGGCTGGCAACCGTCTGCTTTTTGCAGGAAAAAGACTGCCGCAACTACCTGCTGCTGGGCACGGCCTGCCTGATGTGCGGCCCCTTCCCATTTGTGGGGCTGGTTATTTTTATGGTGGTGCGCGGCATTGTTCTGCTGGCACAGCGTCAAAAAGGCGTGCTGCAATCGGCATTCTCCCCGGCCAATGTGCTGGTGCTGGTTGTGGTGCTCAGCATTACGGCCAGTTATTTTTTGGCCAATAACGCCTTTGGCTACAGCGTTCTGGGCGAAACTGTCGCCGGGAACCAGGCAGCGCAGCAGACTTTTGGCCAAAACGTTCTGACCAGCCTGCAAAAAGGCATGCTGGTATTTTACCTGCTGGATGCCGGCATCTATCTGCTGCTGCTCTGGCGGCAGAACCGCCGCAGCTGGCTGTTTTATACCTGCGCCGTGTCGCTCTTCATCATTCCGTTCTTTAAGGTGGGACAGGGGTGCGATTTCTGCATGCGGGTATCCATCCCGGCTATCTTTATCCTGATGACCCTCTGTGCCCGGTACTTTATCGCCTTGGTGGGCACCAAATGGCGGGACGGCACGCTTGCACAGCATGCCGTGACCATTCTGCTGGCGGCAACGCTGCTGATCGGTGCCTGCACCCCGGCTATGGAAATTTACCGCGGCATCTGCCACATTGCCAAAGAGGGGACTTTCTGCCTGGAAAACGAGGAGCCCTACACCCTGGCGGACCGCCCTGTAAGCCTGAACTTTGAAACGCAAAACTGCGAAAATAAATTGTTCTTTACCTATTTTGCAAAATAGTGTATAGTGATAAGGGTCTGCCCGGCTATTGCGGCAGTGGGCCAAAGACTAAACTTAAAGGAATGAAACCTGCATGAGCGAGAAGAAAAAAGTCATCTCTGTTATGATCCCTACCTATAACGAGGAGGAGAACGCCCGCCCCATCTATGAGGCGGTGCGGGATGAGATTCGGAAGGACTGCCCGGATTATGACTATGAGATCCTTTTTATTGATAATAAAAGCCAGGATCGTACCCGCCGGATCATTACGGACATCTGCGCGCAGGACCCCAAGGTCAAAGCCATTTTTAACAGCAAGAACTTTGGTCAGTTCAACAGCCCCTATTACGGTATGATCCATACCACAGGGGACTGCACCATTACCATCTGCGCGGACTTCCAGGACCCGGTGGAGATGATTCCAAAGTTTGTGGCTGAATGGGAAAAAGGCTACAAAATTGTAATCGGCAAAAAGACCACCAGCCAGGAAAACCCTGTCATGTACTTTTTGCGGGACTGTTACTACAAAACCATCAAAAAGATGAGCAATGTGGAAATGATCGAGCAGTTTACCGGGTTTGGCCTGTACGATAAAAGCTTTATCCAGACCCTGCGTGATTTGCACGACCCCACCCCGTTTTTGCGCGGGATTGTGGCGGAGCTTGGCCCCGAGCGCAAGGAGATTGAATACACCCAGCCCAAGCGCCGGGCAGGCAAGACCCACAACAACTGGTACAGCCTGTTTGATGCCGCCATGCTCAGCTTTACCAGCTACACCAAGATTGGGATGCGGATGGCGGAGTTCTTCGGCTTTTTCTGCGCGGCGGTCAGCTTTATCCTGGGGCTTGTGTTCCTGGTGGCAAAGCTGATCCACTGGAATACCTTTGCTGCGGGTTATGCCCCGATGATTATTGCTGTGTTCTTTGTGGGTGGTGTGCAGCTGACCTTTCTGGGATTTTTGGGCGAGTACATCATGGCAATGAACGCCCGTATTATGGACCGCCCCCTGGTGGTGGAAGAAAAGCGGCTGAATTTTGAACCCGAAACGCCGGAAAGTGATACTACCCGCGCCAAGTAAGACCGAGTGGTTATAATAGATTGCGAGTTGACAGTAAAACAATGATTCCTTTTAATATTCCCCCGCAGGTTGGTACAGAGCTGGACTATATGCGCCAGGCCATGGCAAACAATAAGATCTGCGGCGATGGCCCTTTTACCCGCCGCTGTGATGAATGGATGGAACAGCGGTTCCATGCGGGCAAGGTGCTGCTGACCACCAGCGGCACCACCGCGCTGGAAATGGCTGCCCTGCTGTGCGGCATCCAGCCCGGCGATGAGGTGATCCTGCCCAGCTACACATTTTCTTCCACGGCAACGGCCTTTGTTTTAGCTGGGGCCAAGCTGGTGTTTGTGGATATCCGCCCGGACACCATGAACATTGACGAAGCAAAAATTGAACCCGCCATTACCGAAAAAACCAAAGTCATCTGCGTGATGCACTATGCCGGTGTGGCCTGCGATATGGATACCATCATGCAGATCGCCCGCCGCCATAACCTGAAGGTGGTGGAAGATGCCGCCCAGGGCGTGATGGCCAGCTATAAGGGCAGGGCACTGGGCACCATCGGTGATTTTGGCTGCTACTCTTTCCATGAGACGAAGAACTTCTCAATGGGGGAGGGGGGCGCGCTGGTCATCAATGACCCCGAAACCGTGACCAAGGCCGAAATCCTGCGGGAAAAGGGTACCAACCGCGCCAGTTTTCTGCGCGGCCAGGTAGATAAATATACCTGGGTTTCTTATGGCTCCAGCTACCTGCCCAGTGATCTGAATGCCGCTTACCTGTGGGCACAGCTGGAACAGGCCGATACCATCAATACAGACCGTACCCACAGCTGGGATTATTACGCACAGGAGCTGGCACCGCTGGCTGAAGCAGGCCTATTGGAGCTGCCCACCGTGCCGGAAGGCTGTGTGCATAACGGGCATTTGTTCTATGTCAAGCTGCGGGACCTGGAACAGCGCACCGCGTTCATTGCTTATTTGAAAGCCCACGGTGTGGCATCGTCTTTCCATTATGTGCCGCTGCACAGCGCCCCGGCGGGCATCCAATACGGCCGCTTTGCCGGTGTGGATGAATACACTACCAAGGAGAGCAACCGCCTGACCCGCCTGCCGCTGTACTATGGTCTGACCGAAGCCGACCGCGCAGCCGTGGTGCAGGTGGTCAAAGACTTTTTTGCACAGAAATAACATGCCCAGTGCATGAAATCAGCAATATAACAAAAATCCGTATCCCGAATGCCAAGCAGGGCAGGAGGATACGGATTTTTCTGTTTGTTCTTTTAAAATTAAGCGAAAGTTCTCCACGGAACAATGAGGTCAGGGCACGGGGGACGAAACGCTTGCCTGTTTGTATAAAAAACCAAGGGCAATACCGCATAATTCTAAGTGCCGATACGGCGAGCGAGGTGCGGCAGCTG
>OLOH01002193.1_pt1 | contig 9960 bp, 6 predicted proteins | sample 1673221 | NCBI WGS metagenome assembly OLOH01 (sample SAMEA3136767, study PRJEB25190) | human gut metagenome | reverse complement strand
AACATACACACTGTGTTGTGGTTTGAATAGCCTTTCTGACTCATACATGCAACACTACCTACAAATCACAATTTTGTGTTATACTATATACAACAAAAAGCAAAGGAGGCCGAATCTATGAGAATGTATGATCTGATACTAAAAAAGAGACAAGGGAAACCTTTGACGAAAGATGAAATCCAATGGATGATCCGTGAATACACAGATGGCAGGATACCGGATTATCAGATGTCAGCTTTGTTGATGGCGATCTGTTTTCAAGGGCTTGATAAAGAAGAAACTTATGAGCTTACGATGGCAATGGCGCGAAGTGGTGAGATGCTTGATCTGTCTCAGATTCAGGGGATCAAGGTTGATAAGCATAGTACGGGAGGGGTTGGAGATAAGACTTCTTTGGCGTTGACACCGATTGTTGCTTCGTTTGGAATCCCGGTTGCTAAGATGTCTGGGCGTGGACTGGGACATACTGGGGGTACGATCGATAAACTGGAGAGTATTCCAGGATTTTCAACACAGCTTGAAGATGATACGTTTGAAGAACAAGTGAATTCAATTGGTATTTCAATCATGGGACAGACGAAGGATCTTGCACCAGCAGATAAATTGTTGTATGCATTGCGGGATGTGACCGCAACGGTGGATCAGATTTCTTTGATCGCAAGCAGTATTATGAGTAAGAAGCTGGCAGCAGGAGCAGATGCGATCTTGTTGGATGTAAAGACCGGAAGCGGTGCATTTATGAAAGAAGAGTCGGATGCGATACAACTTGCTAAGGAGATGGTAGAGATCGGAAAGAGTGCCGGAAGGAAGATGACGGCTGTGATCACGAATATGGATGAACCTCTTGGCAATGACGAGATTCTAAAACTTAACATTTTGTTGAACTCTTTCCTTCAGGGACTAACACTGAATGATATTAACATTGAGTTAGTTCACACGATGAAGGTGCAGGCAGGAATGCATGCAGACATTTTAGAAGGAGTTTTTAATGGGATTGTAGAGGCAATTCACGAAGCAGATAATTTAGAGATTTATACCAGCGGAGCAACCAATATGCTCAAGTATCCTGAACTTTCCAATCCAGAGCATACGACAGCACTTCTTGACACATTAGTTGAGAAGAAGCAGCTTGTAAAGCTTGTCGATGATACGGTGAATCAGGAAGAGAAGCATGGTATACAGGTTTACATTGGTAATGAGACGCAGGTACAGTCTTTAAGGGATTGCAGTATCGTAACTGCCACTTACGAATTGAAGGAAGGCGGAACAGGAACGGTCGGAATTATCGGTCCCAAACGAATGGATTACCGAAAGGTTGTAAATACTCTCAGAAATCTAACCGATGATTTAGATGAGATTTTTAATAATAAATCATAGAAAGGTGGTACTTAAGTGGAAGAAGAAAAGAAAGTATCCGACGAAAGTATCGTAGAAGAGGCGAAGGGAGAGACTCCAGAAGAAACAACGACGGAGGAAGGAACGGAAACTCAAGAAACAAAAGAAACCAAGACGAAAAAGAAAAAGAAGTCTGCAGCCGCTCTTGAAATCGAATTAAAAAAGAGTGAAGAAAAAGCAGCAGAGATGACAGATAAATATCAGCGTCTGATGGCAGAATTTGAGAATGCCAGAAAGAGAAATGCAAAAGAGCAGAGCCATATGTATGATGTAGGAGCGAAAGAGGTTCTTGCAAAGTTACTTCCGGTTGTTGATAATTTTGAAAGAGGTTTGGATGCTCTTTCAGAAGAAGAGAAGGAAGGGGCATTTGCTCAGGGATTTATCAAAATTTATCAGCAGATGATTACCGTACTTGAAGAAATCGGTGTAAAACCGATGGATGCTGTAGGAAAGGAATTTAATCCGGATTTTCATAATGCAGTAATGCATGAAGAGAATGAAGAGATGGGTGAGAACCTTGTATCCGAAGAATTCCAGAAAGGATATATGTACAAAGATGGAGTTCTTCGTCACAGCATGGTAAAAGTAGTTAATTAGTCATATTTTAGATATACGAATTTGACAGAATACAGGAGGAAATAATTATGGGTAAAATAATCGGTATTGATTTAGGTACAACAAACTCATGTGTAGCAGTAATGGAAGGTGGAAAACCTGTTGTTATCACAAATGCAGAAGGAATGAGAACAACTCCTTCCGTAGTAGCTTTCACAAAGACTGGTGAAAGAGTTGTCGGTGAGCCGGCAAAGCGTCAGGCAGTAACAAATGCTGACAAGACTATTTCATCAATCAAACGTGAAATGGGTACAGATTATAAAGTAACAATTGATGATAAAAAGTATTCTCCACAGGAGATTTCCGCAATGATTTTACAGAAGTTAAAATCTGATGCAGAGAACTACTTAGGTGAGAAAGTAACAGAAGCAGTTATCACTGTTCCAGCATACTTCAACGATGCTCAGAGACAGGCAACAAAAGATGCTGGTAAGATTGCAGGTCTTGACGTAAAGCGTATCATTAATGAGCCTACAGCAGCAGCTCTTTCCTATGGTCTTGATAACGAGAATGAGCAGAGAATCATGGTATATGACTTAGGTGGTGGTACATTTGATGTATCTATCATCGAGATTGGTGACGGTGTCATCGAAGTATTATCCACAGCCGGAGATAACCGTTTAGGTGGAGATGATTTCGATAACGTAATCACACAGTATATGTTAGATGATTTCAAAGCAAAAGAAGGTGTAGATTTATCTACAGATAAGATGGCAATGCAGAGATTTAAAGAAGCTGCTGAAAAAGCAAAGAAAGAGCTTTCTTCCTCTACAACAACAAACATCAATCTTCCTTTCATCACAGCAACTGCTGAGGGACCAAAACATTTTGAAATGAACTTAACAAGAGCGAAATTCAACGAATTAACAGCTCATTTAGTAGAAAGAACAGCAACACCTGTTTCTAAAGCATTAAACGATGCAGGTCTTAACGCTTCTGAGTTAAGTAAAGTATTATTAGTTGGTGGTTCTACAAGAATCCCTGCTGTACAGGATAAAGTAAAACAGTTAACAGGTAAAGAGCCATTCAAGGGAATCAACCCAGATGAATGTGTAGCAATCGGTGCTTCTATCCAGGGTGGTAAGTTAGCAGGTGATGCAGGTGCCGGTGACATCCTCCTTCTTGATGTAACTCCATTATCCTTATCTATCGAAACAATGGGTGGTGTTGCTACGAAGTTAATCGAGCGTAACACAACAATCCCTACAAAGAAGAGCCAGATCTTCTCCACAGCAGAGGATAATCAGACAGCCGTTGATATCCACGTTGTACAGGGTGAGAGACAGTTCGCAAGAGATAACAAGACTCTTGGACAGTTCCGCTTAGATGGTATCCCACCAGCAAGAAGAGGTGTACCTCAGATTGAAGTAACATTCGATATTGATGCAAACGGTATTGTAAATGTATCTGCAAAAGACTTAGGAACAGGAAAAGAACAGCACATCACAATTACAGCAGGATCTAATATGTCTGATGAAGATATTGATAAAGCTGTAAAAGAAGCTGCAGAATACGAAGCTCAGGATAAGAAGAGAAAAGAAGGCATTGATGCAAGAAACGATGCAGACAACATGGTATTCCAGACAGAGAAAGCTATGGAAGAAGCAGGAGATAAGATTGATGCTTCTGAAAAAGCTACTGTTGAGGCAGACATCGCTAAATTAAAAGAAGTCCTTGACCGTACAACTCCAGATAACATTTCTGAAGCAGATGTAGCAGCTCTTAACGAAGGTAAAGAGCAGTTAATGAAAGATGCACAGTCCTTATTTGCTAAGATGTATGAGCAGGCTGGCGGAGCAGCAGGCCAGGCAGGTCCTGGACCACAGGCTGGTGCCGGTGCTGATCCAAATGCAACTTATAATTCAGATGATGTAGTTGACGCAGACTACAAAGAAGTGTAGACTAATAAAGCGTGTTTATTGACACTGTTTAAAATCTAAATATTCCTCTTTCTTACCCTCACCTTTAGCAGGTGGGGGAGAAAGGGGAAATTTGTTTATTAGGAAGTCCCTGGTATATTGTATCATTCGTAGTACTTTTGTTTTATGAATGATAGAGTACATCAGGCTGGAGGAAAAAATGGCAGAAAAAAGAGATTATTATGAAGTCTTGGGCGTAGATAAGAATGCGTCAGAGGCGGAGATTAAGCGTGCATATCGAAAGGTTGCAAAGAAGTACCATCCAGATATGAATCCTGGAGATAAAGAGGCAGAGGAAAAGTTTAAAGAAGCAGCCGAAGCTTATGAAGTACTTAGTGACCCGGAAAAGAAAAGTAAATATGACCAGTTCGGTCACGCAGCCTTTGAACAGGGCGGCGGTGGAGCTGGCGGCTTTGGCGGATTCGATTTCGGCGGAGATATGGGAGATATCTTTGGAGATATTTTTGGTGATTTCTTCGGCGGTGGCAGAAGAGGCGGCGATGCCAGAAGAAATGGTCCAAGACAGGGTGCAAACCTTCGTGCCGGTGTCCGTATCACATTTGATGATGCCATCCGTGGTGTAGAAAAAGAATTAGAGATTACTTTAAAAGAAGAATGTAAGACTTGTAACGGAAGCGGAGCAAAACCAGGAACAAGTCCAGAAACCTGTCCAAAATGTAAAGGAACCGGTCAGGTTGTATTCACACAGCAGTCCATGTTTGGAACGGTTCGTAACGTCCAGACTTGTCCAGACTGTAACGGAAGCGGTCAGATTATCCGTAATAAATGTACTGATTGTTCTGGTACAGGATACATCAAAGTTCGTAAGAGAATCAAAGTGCCGATTCCAGCAGGTATCGACAACGGCCAGAGTGTAAGAATCCGTGAAAAAGGTGAGCCAGGTATCAACGGCGGCCCAAGAGGAGACTTACTTGTTAACGTAACTGTATCCCGTCATCCGAAGTTCCAGAGACAGGAATACGATATCTACTCTACAGAACCGGTTACATTTGCACAGGCAGCACTTGGTGGAACGATTAAGATTGACACCGTAGATGGTCCTTACGAGTACACTTTAAAACCAGGAACACAGACAGATACAACCATCCGTCTGAAAGGAAAAGGTGTTCCTACCCTTAGAAATAAAAACATCCGTGGAACACATATCGTCAAGTTTGTTGTTCAGGTTCCAGAAAAACTGAACGCAGCCCAGAAAGAAGCCCTCCGCAAATTCCAGGAAGCAATGGGAGAAGTTGCCCCTTCCGAAAAGAAAGAAGAAGCTCCGCACGAAAAGCACGAAAAACATAAGAAAAAAGGTTTCTTTAAGAAGTAGGAGGAAAGCTTATGAAGTGGAATAAACTCACTATTGAAACAACAACTGCAGCAGAAGATATGTTAAGCTATGAACTTTCCGAGATGGGAATGGAAGGTGTTGAGATTGAGGATCATGTGCCGTTATCTGAGGAAGACAGAAAGATTATGTATGTAGACCTTCTTCCAGACGAAATCGCACCAGATGATGGAAAGGCTCGTATTTCCTGCTATGTGGATGAAAAGGAAGATTTACAGGCGGTAATTGCGAAGGTAAAGGCTAAGATTGAAGAGTTATCAGCATTTTTGCCGGTGGGAAGCGGCGAGATTACGCTTGGCGTAACGGAAGAAGAGGACTGGATTAATAACTGGAAGGTATTCTTTAAACCATTCCGTCTTGATGATAATATCGTGATTAAGCCAACCTGGGAGACGCTTACTGATAAAAAAGATGATGATATCGTTGTAGAGATTGACCCGGGTACTGCATTTGGAAGCGGTTCTCATGAGACAACAAAGCTTTGTATTTCTCAGCTTAAAAAGTATATCAAGAAAGATACAGAACTCCTTGATGTTGGAACAGGAAGCGGAATCCTTTCTATCATTGGATTAAAATTAGGCGCACATCATGCGATGGCAACAGATATTGATCCAAATGCGATTCGTGCGACAGATGAGAACTTTGCAATCAATGGTGTTGCAGGCCAGGCAGAAGTACAGCAGGTAAATATCCTTGATCAGGACGAGGCATACCGTTTCTATGAGAAAAATAATGGAAAACGTTACGATGTAGTAGTTGCCAATATCCTTGCGGATGTTATTATTCCACTTTCTGGAATTGTAACTCCATTATTAAAAGAAGATGGTATCTTTATCACTTCCGGAATCATCAACACAATGGAAGAAGCTGTAAAGGAAGCAATGCTGGCAAATAATTTTGAAATTCTTGAAATTAATCATATGAAAGACTGGGTAAGCATTACGGCAAAACCAAAAAGATAATTTTTGATTTGCCGCAGGCAAAGGAGACACTTCCAAAGAGGGATACTATTCTATATCTGTGACTCTATCACTGTGAAGATAGAGTCACAGATATAGAATAGTATCCCTCTTTGGAAGTTGTTTTTTGGCTGCTGGAGCAAAGTCAGAATTTCATTTTCTGGATATTCAATCCCCTCTGTCTTATTCTTCAAATCTTCTCCACCTGATTTTTCGAGCTGTTAGCGAGCGAAACCCAGGAAAAAAACGGAACTGCCTCTTTATTTTATTTGTATTTTGATTGTTGCTTTTTTATTACTTCCATCTGTTGCCATGGTTGTAATCTTTACGGTCTTTTTCTTTCCTGCTTTCTTTGTTTTTACTTTACCGCTTGATGTAACCGTTGCATATTTTATGTTGCTTGATTTCCAGAGAAGTTTTTTATTGGCTCCTTTGCCTGCTTTAACTTTAGCTTTTAATTTCAGTGTATTTCCCGCCGGGACACGCTTCTTTCCTTTAATGATGATTTTTTTAACTTCACCTTTCATGATACGGATTGCAAATGTTTTCTTTTTGCCGCTTCCATCAGTTGCTATTGCCGTGATGCTAACCCTTTTGCCTGCTGCTTTTTTGTTAATCTTTACGACTCCGTTTTTGTCTACAGTGGCAAGTTTCGGGTTGCTTGTTATCCATTTTATTTTGCTTTTTGGCAGGTTTGTTGTCAGTTTGATTTTTTTACCCGGCGCAATTTTGCTGGAGATTGCCCGGATTGTGATATTATTAATCTGTGGATTATTTGTATCTGCGTTATTGTTTAGTGAAACTTTTTCTACGATAAATTTAACTGTTGGTCTTGTGACAGTCAGATTTGCCGCATATTGGTTTCTGTGATCAGCAGTGTTATATTCATCTTCATCAATAAAATATGTCAGATAATATGTTCCTGCTTTTTGCACGGTGATTTTTTGCTTACCTTTTGTTCCACTTAATATTATATTTTCATTTTCTATAGTATTTCCATCTGCATCTGTCATTTTCCAAGTACCTTTTTTTCCTTGAAATCCGTAATAGGCAGATTCATTTTCATTTCGTCCCTCTAATTTAATCTGATTTAGCGAAAAATTCTCTTTTTCTTTGAGCTTTTGTTCATTTCGATCAGCCACAACTTTTGCAAGAGGTCTTGTTGCAATCAGCTCATCTATTTTACTCTCTGTTGTTATCAGGGTTTCGGTATAAGAGCCTCCGGCGGAACACATAAGAACATTTTGACTGATGCGGTTAATTGTCTTCTTTGCAATATCATCAGATTTTACATTTGCCCAGTTGATTTCGTTTGCATCGGTATGTGCTGGATTAAGAATTGCTCTGTTCTTTAGCGATTTTCGTGCATCATCTCCATGAAATCTGGCTATGATGGAACTATAATATTCTGATTGTATCAGTTGGTGATATACGGCTACGGTTACATCATAACTGATTAATACAGGACATTTATAATAGGTGACTGCTTTTTGCTTTTTTTGCTGTTGTTTGATGGATGTTGCGGTATATGGTGGAAGATTCAATGATGCCTGTGTTGATGTGTCTAATGTTTTGCTTTCGCTTTTTTCTTCTGACCATCCTTTCTCCATTGCTTCTGTTGTACTAAATCCCACACTTGCTGCAATATTGCCAAATACTCCAAGATCATTACTATATGATACGGAAGAAGATTTTTCATAAGCATAAGATTTTGATCCACTCACCGTATTTACAGCACCATAAGTTGTAGAGTTTGTCAATGTCTGGCTTCCGAAAACTTCTACTCCTGTATCATTCCTAAAACCTGAACTGTAAATCGGGCTGTCTTCCTGAATATCACTTATTTCTTGTTTATAAGTTCCCTGTTGCATTGGGTAAATAGGAGTTATTTTAAAATTATGGAAGTATACGGTTAATGCATCATAAGCATCAAACATTCCCATTTCTTTTCCTGACAGAATAGCAGTTCGGAAATACACTGGGGAGGTTTTTGTGTCCTTTTTCAATTCTTCGATTTCCTTTGCGTCATATTCACTGGAAGTCTTTTTTATCTGCTTCATTGCCTGTGACTGTGCATTTGAAAGACTATTATCTGTTCCTTTATAGCTTGTTATGTGCGTGTCGGATAATGAACCAATCTGGTTTGGAATCTTGATTGAATTTCCATACTTTGTAGCTGCTTTTAAATACGGTATCGATATATCATTAGGATATAATTTTTCTGCTATGGTTGCTGCAAGATACTGCCAGTCATCTGCCAGAGAACTGTCTGCTCCATTTATGGGGTATTGATTATCTTTAAAAGATGTATTTAGTGCCGTCTGATAATTTTGTGCAGGTGTTGCAGATCCAATCTTTGCAGATGTTTTTCGATAATAAATTTTTCCACTGCCTAATGCAGGTGTATCCCAATCTTCCAATACTGCTGGAATATCTGTCAGTGAATTGATAATCTGGTCAGAACTGTCAGCCATAACATTTATTGATATAAAACTTGAAATAATCATGACCGAACTTAAACATAACGATATCATTTTACATTTTATCCTTGTAACATTTTTTGATTTTTTCATAATACCACGCTCCATTTCCTCGGGGTTATGTGGGAATTGTTCCTTTTATTTATTTTAGGATGATTTCTTGATGGATAATAGTGTCTTAAAGTCACATTTCTTTAACGAAAGAAACATGAAAGAAAAAGGGCGGAACGGTTGACGCTTTTTGAATTGGGTTATATAATATCTTGGTAGGAAAAGCGAAAAATATATTAAGGAGAAATAGATAAAGAATGAAAAAAGTAATTTTAACTGGTGACCGTCCAACGGGCCGTCTTCATGTAGGACACTATGTAGGTTCATTATCAGAGAGAGTCAGATTACAGAACTCTGGAGACTATGATGAGATTTATATTATGATTGCAGATGCACAGGCACTTACTGATAATGCAGAGCATCCGGAAAAAGTACGTCAGAACATTATTCAGGTAGCATTAGACTACTTAGCATGTGGAATTGACCCGGAAAAGTCAACCATTTTCATTCAGTCAATGGTTCCAGAACTTACGGAACTTACATTTTATTATATGAACCTTGTTACAGTTGCCCGTGTGCAGAGAAATCCAACCGTTAAGTCTGAGATTAAAATGAGAAACTTTGAGGCGAGTATTCCTGTAGGATTCTTCTGTTATCCAATCAGTCAGGCAGCAGATATCACTGCGTTCCGTGCAACAACAGTTCCAGTAGGAGAAGACCAGATGCCGATGATTGAGCAGTGTAAGGAAATTGTTCATAAGTTTAACAGTGTTTACGGTGAGACTTTAACAGATCCACAGATTGTTCTTCCATCTAACAAAGCTTGTCTTCGTCTTCCTGGTATTGATGGAAAGGCTAAGATGAGTAAATCTCTTGGAAACTGTATTTATCTTTCTGATGAGGCAGATGTAGTAAAGAAAAAAGTTATGTCCATGTTTACCGATCCAAACCATCTTCGTGTACAGGACCCAGGTAAGGTAGAAGGTAATCCTGTATTCATTTATTTAGATGCGTTCTGTAAAGATGAATACTTCGCAGAATTTCTTCCGGATTACCAGAACCTTGATGAATTAAAAGAACATTATCAGAGAGGTGGACTTGGTGATGTTAAGGTGAAGAAGTTCTTGAACAAAGTATTAGAAGCGGAACTTGGACCGATCCGTGAGAGAAGAAAGATGTGGGAACAGCGT
>OLOH01002190.1_pt1 | contig 9970 bp, 10 predicted proteins | sample 1673221 | NCBI WGS metagenome assembly OLOH01 (sample SAMEA3136767, study PRJEB25190) | human gut metagenome | reverse complement strand
GCACAGTGCGGCACTCAAAAGTGCAGGTCAGAACCCTGTCAGCCTACTCCCACTCGATAACGGGTGCCGCAGGTAAATGAGGCGCTCGTTTTGCCTCAGCCCGTTCTATCAGGCATTCTCCCATCGCCGTTTGATACTCATTTGGTCCTCACGCCGGCTAATCTGACCACAATTAGGGCAGGGCATACCCCTTCTTAAATCGCTCGTCAAAGGGACAGAAATCGCTATAGACATAGCCGTCAATAAGCGATGAACCGTTCGGTTGGCGTATCTCATGCTGCCGGAACTTCTCGACATAGCCATCGGACTTATCGTGCTCGAAATAGTCGAACTGATCAAGCCATTCGTCGTATTCATCAGCCCGCTTCACGCGCGTTTCATACCTCTTCGCCCATTCAAAAAGAAAAGAGTCGGGAACAGGCGCTCTCGCTAGAAGCGCCGGCCCCTCTTCCAGCTGAACCGGAATCAATCCATATGAAGCCGAGAGTTGAAATAGCGCATGAGCAGCTTGAACAGGACTACCGAAATCGGTAAATACAAGCGCTCCCCTCTTCACCTCAAGAGCGCTGGACAGTTTTTGAAGCGCCGCATATTTCGGCACCCTAGCCCCCTGCTCATACGAACGTAGCGTTGCGAGGGAGAGATCGGCCTCTCGGGCCAAATCCAGCTGGGTCTTTGCAGGGGTACACCGCGCCCTTAGCTCTGGCAGCTTCTTGGACTGCATCCTATTTTGCCAGGGCGTAATCGGCACCCAGGACTCTCGCGGATCATATTCATATCGAAGGGGAAACTGGGACGGATCAAAGTCTGCTGCGTAGTTGTCCTTCCATCTTTCATAGTCGTCTCGGTCGGAGTCGCTCTCGATCTGAGCATACTGAGCGGCCCACTTTTTTAGAAACGCCTTCATGAAGGGCGAGGTCGGCTTGAGCGCAGAATAGTGCTCGTTTGCAACAGGCTCGAATCCGTATGTCGCGGCGAATTGGAAAAAAGCCTGAGCAATCAGATCCGTATCACTGAAGTCGTAATAGTGCAGCGACTCGGCCCGTATTCCGAAAGCGTTCGCAAGTCTATCCAAATGCTCCTCCTTCGGGGCGGACTTCATCAGCTCGTAATTTCTTAAGGCCGATTCCGGGATTCCCGCTGCCTGCGCGGCCACCTTTCGAGTCCATTTTCGCGTCGAACGAAGACGAAGCAGCTTCTGAGACAGCTGCTGCCTTCCCCAGCGTTTACTCGTCTGTTCCCATTCCCTATCGACCACATATGACGACAAAGCTTCCGAAATTGCACCGACGCAGTCGACGGCAGTCATCCAAATACACCTCCAACAAATAGTTGCCTCAAGTGTACACGTGAAATCTTATGTGTGCAGAAAATGTATTAGATGCGACTTTCGCAGCAAGATTGAAGCCAATTTCTAATTTTTGTAGCACTTAATGCTTTTTTTGGACATAATCAAGACAAGGGGGCAACCGGTGCCCCACCCTGGAAAGGAGACTACATATGACACGTCAGCTTATCGGCGCGGAGGAGGTTGCCGAGATCACGGGCATGAGCAAGTCCTATTCGTTCAAGCTGATCAAGACTTTGAATGCAGAGCTTGCAGCTCAGGGAATCATGACTATCCCCGGAAAGGTCCAGCGCTCGTACTTTGAGGCACGACTTCTCTCCGCCCCCTCTAGGCAGAAGGCGGCGATGAGCCATGTCGGTTAGCCGCGACAAGAAGCGCGGGACCTGGACAGTCGAAGCGTGGTACCGCAACTCCATGGGTAAGCGTCACAAGAAGACGAAGCGCGGGTTCACCTCCAAGAAGAAGGCCGTCGCTTGGGAGCGCGACTTCCTCGCGTCCTGCGAGGAGCGCGTCGAGGTCACCGTCGAGACCTTCGTCAAGAACATGTACGCACGCGACGTCTATCCCCGGCTCCGCACCGGCACCAAGCTCACCAAGGATGCCATCATCGGCAAGTACATCCTCCCGTTCTTCGGTAAGATGCGCCTCTGCGACGTCAAGGCTGCGGACGTGGTGCGTTGGGAGAATTGGCTCCTTGAGCAGGGCCTGTCGCAGAGCTATCTCCACACCATCTGCAACCAGTTCTCAGCCATCTTCAACCACGCCGTCCGATTCTACCGCCTGCCCCAGAACCCCATGTTGGCGGCGGGAAAGGTCGGCTCCAAGCGCCCTGAGAAGGAAATGCTTTACTGGACCCCTGCCGAGTTCAAGCTCTTCTCCCAGGCCATCGAGGATAAGCCTCTCATCTACCTAGCTTTCCTGACGCTCTATCTATCTGGCTGCCGCGAGGGCGAGCTCCTCGCCCTTCGCCCGGAGGACATCGACTTCGAGCTCAATGTCATCCGCATCCGTCGCTCCTACGCCCGCATCAAGGGAGAGGACGTTATCGGCCCACCCAAGACGCGAGCCTCGAAGCGCGACATTGTGATGCCGAGTCTTCTCCGCGAGGAGCTGCACGATTATCTGGCAATGCATCCTGAGATCGCTTCTACCGACCGGCTCTTCCCCGTCACGAAGCACGCATTGTCCCATGAGATGAAGAGGGGTTGTGACCTCTCGGGTGTGAAGCGCATCCGTATCCACGACATCCGCCACTCTCATGTAAGCGCCCTCATCAACAGTGGTTACTCGCCCACGGCGATCGCCGACCGCATGGGCCACGAGACCGCCGAGGTCACGGAGATGTATGCGCATCTGTTCCCCTCGACCCAGCACGATCTTGTGGAGGCCCTCGATGGGGTGATGTCGGATGTCTAGGCCGATTTTGGACGCCAAGGGGCGCCGTCGCTGCAAGACCATCGCCTTTCGCATGTCGCCCGCAGAGGCAGACCAGCTCGACCTCCGCGTCGCCCTAAGCGGCCTGTCGAAGCAGGACTTCATCGCGAAAAGCCTGTTGGAAGGCACTTTTACCGTGGTCGCGACCACCCGTATGCGCAAGGCGGTCAAGGAGCGCGTGGGGCCTGTCGTAGCGGAACTCCGACGTATCCGGCGCGCAGGAGATATGGACGACGAGCTCGTCGAGTCGCTTGAGACGCTCTCCGCCTTCGCCGGGTCGTTCGTACCCGAGCGCTCCCCCGTGGAACTTGAAGACGCGCTTATCGCAAACCTCGGGATGGACGACGGCCTCCCCTACCAAAGCTCGACCGTCGCCCAAAAACATGAGCCCACACGTAAGGAGGACCCTGTCGATGAATCTTAGCATGATGAATTCCGCCCGACGCCGCGCCGTCTTGCGCGACTACGGCCTCGACCACCCCCTGTCGGAGGAAGAGCTGGTCGAGCGTCTGGTCGACGTGGAGCTTCGCCTCAGCCGGCTCGAAGCGCTTGTCTCCGGCAAGAACCACCCCGTCAATGGCCCTCGACGCCCCCAGTCTCGTGAGGTGGCCTGATGGGCACGCAGAAGCACGACGACGTCCCCGAGCCGCAGCCCCCGGAGCGCCGCTCCCCGCCGACGGTCAACGAGATCGTCGAGGAGCTCAAGTCTCTTCCCCTGAACGTCGGCTACAACCGTCTCGCGAACGAGCTCTTCAAGACTGGGCCCCTGCCCTGGGATGCAGATTCGCAGGAACGCCGGTGGCGCGATAGCGACGACGCACGGCTCTTCGCCCTCCTCCAGCAGATCATCTCTCTCCAGAAGGAGAAGTTCATGCTGCTCGCGCTGACCATCGTCGGCGAGGACAACGCCTATGACCCGCTCGTTGCCATGCTCGATACCCTCACCTGGGACGGCATCCCGCGCGTAGGGACACTCCTCAATGTCTACCTTGGCGCGGAGAGGAACGCATACGTCTCGGAGGTCGAGCGCATCTTGTTCTGCGAGGGCATCGCCCGCGTCTACAGCCCGGGCTGCAAGGCCGATTACATGCCCATCCTGTGCGGTGCCGGAGGCATCGGCAAGTCCTCCTTCGCGAGGGGCCTCGCCATGCGCGACGAGTATTTCAGCGACTCCGTGATCAACCTCGGCGATGTCAAGCTCACGGGCGAGCAGAACCGGGGCAAGTGGATTGTCGAGATCCCCGAGCTCAACGGCATGTCCGAGCGCTCCGTCGAGAGCGTGAAGGCCGGGATCACACGTCAGGTAGATGAGTTCCGGGGAGCCTACTGTCGACGGACGGAAGCTTTCCCCCGGCGCGTAGTCTTCGTCGGCACCACGAACGAGGCCGACTTCATCCGCGAGCGGACGAGCGGCGCAAGGCGCTTCCTCCCGGTGCTCTGCGGCATCGAGCGCACGGAGAAGTCCGTCTTCGACGAGGGCTTTCCTACCGCCATCCGGCAGGCATGGGCAGAGGCCCGCACGTGGATGAAGACGGGCGACCCCCGTTTCTCGACCGTCCTCACGCCCGAGATGGAGACAGAGGCGGCCGCACAGCGCGGACGCTTTGTCGAGGAGGACCCCTGTGTTCAGAAGGTCCTCGCATATCTTCCCGGCAACACCGACCGTCCCATGTGCACGTTCGAAATCCTCGACAAGGCCCTCCACCTTGAGAAGACCAAGGCCAACTGCAAGATGGTCAGCCGCATCCTCTCGTCGCAGTGCCCCGGATGGGTTCCGGGCAACAAGCGCCTCTGCCCTCCATACGGCAAGCAACGCTGTTGGGTGTTCCGGGAAACGGATTAGGGCCGATTGGGTGCCGCAGCATGTCGCAGCGGCACCCTGTCCACCGCCCTTCACCTGCAAGACTCGGCAGACGGTGCCGAAGGTGCCATGGATTCCAAAACTCTTGGCCGCTCCTCGGCACCTTCGGCACCACGCAGTCTCTCCGCAGCTAGAACCATCGCTAACCAAGACATTCAAGCGAGTTGCCGGCACCCGTGCGGCACCGGCAGAAAGGAAACACACGATGAAACTGATCGAGAAAATGAAATCGCGCCTCGCCGACCTCCTCGGGACAATCCCCGAGCACAAGGGCGACGCCGTCGACTCCGTACTCTCCCATCTGCTGGAATCCGATCCCGGCCTGAACTTCACGCGAGCAGCGCGGGTCAACGAGCGTCCGGGTTTCACGCGCGTCGTTCGCGCCGGAATCGCCTACTACGCGAAGCGGGAGTGCAAGGTCTTGAACCCGTTCAAGGAAGGCGGAAACGGCGTCTATTTCGTCAAGGGCTGCAACGACGACCCCACAGGCATCTTCTTCACCGACACTTTCAACGTCGACGACGTAGAGTACAGCGATGCCATCGCGGCCTATCTCTTCGCCTACGGAATCCCCCGCGACGATCTCGTCATGGTACCCATCACCTTCTGGCCCAGTACCTACGAGCGCACGCCCGAGAACATCGCCGCCCTCCGCGCCGTCGGTGCGCCCCTCCCGAACGAGGGACTCTAAAATGGCCATCGGAAAAGACGGGTCGAAGGTCATGAGCCTCCGGCTCCCTGACAAGGCATATCGCCGCCTCCACGCCTACGGGGTTTCCAAGGATCTTAGCGACAGCGCAGCCGCCCGCGAGCTCATCGCCGCCGGGCTCGCCTCCGACGGCCTGGCGCTCTACTCCACTGAGCTCGGAACCTATCTGCGCGGTGTCATGCAGCCGCTGCTCGAGCAGCTCGACCACATGCTCGACGAACGCAACGCCGAGCAGGAGGACCGCATCGCGCGCGTCGTGCACCGCGCGACCCGCGCCTCTATCGTCGCGGCCATCGCGGCGGTCGAGATCGAGAAGGGCACGTTCGAGGGCCTGGATGGCGTGAGCGCCTCGGACATCTACGCCGCTTACGACAAGCAGGCCGGCCTCATGCAGCGCGGCATGACGCTCTCGGAGGCAAGGGAGCGTCTGTCCGATGGCAAGTCGTAGCAGCCTCGTCGTGAACGCCCGTGTGCACCTCTCCGGGTCGCGCGGGCGTTCCGCCGTCATCACCAACAACGTCGAGTACGTCGCCACGCGCGAGGGGGCCGACAAATCCGCAACCGTCGACGACCTCAGGCGCTACGAGCTCGCAGAGAGGATGGGACTCATCGGCTACTGCGCCGAGAGGCCCGGGTCGACCGCGCTCTTCGACCAGAACGGGGCCGTCCAGCTCCGCACGGCCCGCAAGGAGCTCGAAAAGGCTGACGGCGCGATTGCTACCGTTGTGCTCAGCGTCCGCAGGGACGAGGCATGCGAACTCGACCTCGCGTGCAAGGAGGACTGGCAGCGCTTCTGCCGCCGAAACCTCGCGCCGGCGCTTGCCGAGGCAATGGGCATCCCCGAGTCCAGCGTCCGTTGGGTGGCCGCCGAGCACGAAAACCACCCGAATTCCAAGCACGCGCACGTTATTGCGTGGTCGTCCGATGGCTCGTTCGATTCACTCATGGCCCGCAACAGGCTCGACCGGGCTAGAAACGCGCTCACCGACGCGGCCCTGGCCCCGGCGCTCGCGGTCGAGTATGAGGCCCGCGACCTCGCGAGGTCGCGGGCGGTCGACGCCGTCCGCCAAATCCCCGCCGACGAGATTGGCGTCACGCTGCCTGCGGACGGCCGAATCTCCTACGCGCACCTCCGCCGCTGGCACCCAGATGTCGCCAAGGCCGTCGATGTCGCAATCGCGGAAGCAGGGTCGAGGCATCCTGAAATCAAAGGGGCGAGCGCCGCTTACAGCAAGTCCGTGGAGCGTTGCGCCGGCCTCAAAGGCCTCGAAAGCGTTGCGCGGGACCGCTACGTGAACGACGCCATGCAGGAGCTACACGCGCGCCAGGGCAACGCCCTGCTGAGGATCATCGCACCCGACCGGACAACGGACCCCGAAAGGGAACTGATGAGGTCCGCAAGGCCGGACGGCGGGCCTGCAACGGAGCGCAAGCGCATGAAACCGCTCGTCGGCGAGGTCCGCGCCTGCGTCACCGGTGAAGATCTGGAGGGGGCGCGAGAAGCCGTCCGCGAGCTCAGGCCTATCCCGGAGAGGTGCCTCCGGTCATGTCCGTCCTACGCGCTTTCTATGGCAAAAGCCCCGGTTGCCGTAAGCAGAGCCCTTACCAAAGCGCTCGCATTCGCAACGGAGAACCCCAGAAACAAGAAGGATCTGTCAGATGAGGTCGGTCAGAAAGCCGAGCGCGCGCTCGCAAGGGCGCTCGCAGCCGCTGTATCGGCCGCGATCAGGGGCGATGCGGCGGGCATCGTACTCGACCCCGCGAAAACCATAGTGAAGGGAATGATTCTATGAGCAAGCAGAAGAGCTTCAACGTCGACGAGGGCGCGCACCTCAAGCGCTGCGTCGCCTCCGGCGCGATCATCGGGGCCATGATCGCGCTCGTGCTGCTGCCCGCGATATGGTATTGGTTGAGAGTGTGGATCGTCGGCACGGCAGTGACGCTCGCCAGCTTCGGCACCGCCATGGCGCCCGAGCTACCCGGGACCATGTTCCAAAACCCGCTCGAAGTCCTGCCGGAGCTGATCCAGGACGATGCTTTCCTCGTGGGATGCGCGGCAACCCTCACTGTCTCAATGGCTGCCGGCATCTGGAACCATCTCGATTGGTCCCGTTGGCTCCACGACGGGACCTGGGTCGGCGGACGCCGCGCGCCCGGCGCGCCCATCCACGGCGACGCGAGGCTCATCTCGGCACACGGCGAACTTAAGCGCCGGAGCGAATCGTGGCAGGAAGGCGGCAGGCCCTCGGGCGGTACGTTGGTCGTGGGCGAGATCGGGAGGAGCGTCAGGCTCATCGACTCGGTCCACGCTTGCATCCTCGCCGAAAGCGGAGAGGGCAAGAGCAGGCGTGTCGCCATTTTGTCAGCCTTGGCAAACTTCGAGCAAGGCCGCTCCCTCATCATCAACGACATCAAGGGCGAGCTCAGGGCCTTCCTTGAGCCTGTGTTCGAGAAGACGGGCACTCATCGCATCGTCGACGTGATGTTCGACGCGCCCGTATCCTCGGTTCGGTTCGATCCGCTCGAGAGGGCAAAGGAGGCCTTTAGGGCGGAGGGGGCCGGCGGCTGCGCACGGGAGCTGCGCGAGCTCGCGCGCTGCGTCGTGCCCGCGCCGTCGAAAGGCCAGCCGTTCTTCTACGACGGCGCTCGGAATCTCTTCGTCGGCATCTCCCTCGCCCTCATCGAGGACGCGTCCATCCCGGAAGACGAGAAGACTGTCATGTCCGTCGCTGCCACAATCTCGCCGTCAGGCGACCAGGGCCCGCTTGACCGCATCGCCGCCCTGGCGGCATCTCTGTCCGCAGGAGACCCCGCCCTCCCCTTCCTCGGCGGACTCAACGGTGAGCACGGAGGCGGGCCTGGCATCGTCTCGACTCTGAGCAACTGCCTCACCGAGTACGTCGACGGCAACGTTGCCCGGATGCTTCACGACGACGAGTGCGGCCTCGGGGACATCGGCGAGGAGCCCACGGCGGTCTTCATCTCATCGTCCTCGGCAACGGGCAACTACAAGAGACTCGTCCAGACGTTCGTTTCCCAAGCGCTCTCGGCGCTGCGTTCCTGCGCCGCAGGCCATGCCGGGCGCTGCCCCGTCGAAACCATCCTCCTCCTCGATGAGGCGGCGTCCCTCGGTCGCAACGAGAGGATCGTCCAGGACCTGGGAGAGATGCGCTCAGAAGGCGTCCATGTTCTCTGGTTCTGTCAGTCGCTCCTCCAGCTCCAGTCCGTCTCCGGCTACAGCCGAGAAGAAGCCGAGACGATACTCGACCTCCTCAAGGACAAGGTCGTTCTCTCCTGCTCCAACCTCGACACCGCGCGCAAGCTCTCGGAGTCGATGGGCTCCTACACGGCGGTCGCTCAGTCCACGAGCAGAACGAGGGGAACGAATACCGGCTCGACGGGCATGAGCGAGGGGCTCGTCCGCAGGCCGCTCATCACGCCCGACGAGCTCCAGCGTTGGACTGGCCGCGAGACGGGAGCCCTCGTGATCCACGACGGCGTACCTATGGCCTTCCCCAGCAGGGACGTCACCGAGACCTTCGTCGGGCCCATGCTCGGGATGACGTCCCCCGAGGCCGAACGGGCACTTATGGAGCAATCGACCGCTCGCCGCGAGATCAGGAACGAGACGGTACCGAAGATTTGGCAGGGCCCGACCGACCCCGACGGCGCGGCGATAGCACCAACGAAGCCGAAAACGGTGGCAGGATACGTTCCCGAGGGCTTCTAGCCGCATAATCGCCCATATCCAGCGGAAACGCCTCGATCAACTACGCGCCCGCACCCGCGTACTACACGCGGGTGCGGGTGTTTTTCGTTTTAGGTGCAGGCATCTACCTGCGCTTTCGAACTCGGCGCGCCGAGTTGCGCCGTTTGCCTCCGGCGAAACGTAGTGGAGCCTTATCCTGCACCGCCGCTTCGTGGCGGAAAACCGAATCCAAAGTGACGCGTAGCATTCGAACCACAGCGCCGAAAAAATGACGTCAGAAGCCGGCAGCCGAACTATCCATCGAACAGGTCTGAATCGAAAAACTCTCTCAGGGAAACGCCGAGCCCGCCTGCGATGCGCTCGATATTGAGACGTTGCGCCTGCCGGTCTCGACTTCGGCGAAGTAGGTGCGCGACATCTCGATGGAGTACGCGAAGGCCTCCTGGCTCAGGCCGAGCCCGGCCCTTAGCTCCTTGATGCGGAGCCCCACGCGCATCTTGGGGTCCAGCTGAGTCATCGACACCTCCCGTCCTTCGGTGTCAATGATTCAAGCCAACCCTATATAAGTCACACCTATATAAGTGACAATTTGAAATACAATGCAAATATTGAAGTATTGCAATCAGAAAGGAGCCATGGTGGATACGGAGGTTCCGAAGGTGACGGACGATATGGTCTCCGGGGATGCAGTGGAAAAGGAAGAGGGGAAACCTTTCATGCTCTTCGGTCGCGAGGTTTCGCGGAAGAGGGCGTATGCGGTCTGCGCGGCTGGTGCAGGAATCCTCTGTGCGGCGCTTCTCATCGGCGGCGGTGGATATGCCATCACACATGCGGATTGGACGGGCAAAGCGAACGCCCCTGCGGTGTCCCAGTCAAAGGACGATGAGGAGCAGGACATGGTGCTTTCCC
>OLOH01002185.1_pt1 | contig 9987 bp, 9 predicted proteins | sample 1673221 | NCBI WGS metagenome assembly OLOH01 (sample SAMEA3136767, study PRJEB25190) | human gut metagenome | reverse complement strand
CCTCGGTGACGCCCTGGAAGGTCTTGAACATCAGGTTGAACTGACGGATGTCGGTGAAGTTGTGCTTGCCGCAGGTGGGACAGGGGATCTCATGCTCTGCCACGAAAGCGGCCATCTCCTCCTGGCTGAAGGCGTCGATGGGCTTGGGCAGCTCGAAGCCGTTGTCCTCGCACCACTGTTCGATGAGCTTATCTGCGCGGAAGCGTTCCTTACATTCCTTGCAGTCCATGAGGGGGTCAGAGAAGCCGCCCAGATGGCCGGAGGCAACCCAGGTCTGAGGATTCATGAGGATGGCGGCGTCCAGACCCACGTTGTAGGGGTTCTCCTGAACAAATTTCTTCCACCAAGCCTTCTTGACGTTGTTTTTCAGCTCCACACCCAGAGGGCCGTAGTCCCAGGTGTTGGCCAGGCCGCCGTAGATTTCGCTGCCAGAGAAAATGAAGCCGCGGCCTTTGCACAGGGCAATGACCTTATCCATGGTTTTCTGCTTGTTATCCATAATCGTTTCTCCTTCTTTTACCGCCGCTGGCTGTGTGACCGTTGTTGCTCCCAGGTCACTGCGGTGGGAATTGATAGTTATCATGCACTTGCGGCACTTGGACAATAAAAAATCCGCTCCGAGCAATCTGATTGCTCAGGGCGAACGAAAGTCCGTGGTGCCACCTGAATTCCCGGCCAAGCCGGACACTCACAACCCGATAACGGTGGGTACCGGCGGCGTTTACTGAGGCGCTAAAATGCCTGTTCCTGCCACAGCTCCGGGACGCCTTCCCTGTGTTCCATCCGCAGTCTTTCACCAGCCGACCGCTCTCTGATGCTGGAAACACGGGTACTCCTCCCCGTCAATGCCATTTGGTATTGTGAAAATCCTATCATCTTTTCCCGCTCATGTCAAGCCGTGGAAGGGAAAAGTCGTTGTGACCGGTACACTTCTGTGGTATCCTGAGAAAAAAGGAGGGGATTTCTGTGGAAAAGTGGGAGAAATGTGCACTCCGAACGGCTAAAAAACAGATGCGCAAGGCCATCGACCCGGAGCAGCGGACGCTGTGGGACAGCCGAATTGTCCACAATATTGTGGACAATCCAACGTATCAGAACGCCCAAATCCTCATGAGCTACTGTGCTATGGGGGGTGAAGTGGATTTGCAGTCCCTCCATCAGCTGGCGCACCAGCAGGGGAAACGGGTGGCCTTTCCCTATTGCACCAGCGGCACCGAAATGATCGCCTTGGAGCCCCTGGGGCCGGAGAGCTGGGAAAAGGGGTGTTACGGCATCTGGGCGCCCGTCCCGTCTCGTTCCCGTATCATCCGGCCTGACCAACTGGAGCTGGTGCTCTGCCCCTGCACTGCCTTTGACGGGCGGGGACACCGCTTAGGTATGGGCGGCGGGTACTATGACCGGTTTTTGCCCCGCTGTGAAAGGGCTGTCATTGCTGCTGTGGCCTATGAGCTGCAGCGGGTGGATGAGCTGGAGACGGAGCCTTGGGATGTGGCGATGGATTTGGTTTTTACGGAAGCGGAATTGTCGTAAAATGCGGAAAAATCTGGACAGGTGTTGGATGTTCGTGCTATCATAATGGCGTTGCCTTTCGCCTCTATCACTTTTTGAGTGGAAGGAGGTGATCCATTGTGATAGCACAGACAGTACAAAGTATTGTCATTTCTGTTGTGGCGGATGTTCTTGCGTACTACTTAATTCAGTGCCTAGACCGATGCATTCGCAAATGGCTGAACAGAAACAAAGACTAAGGCAGCCAGCCGCAACGGTCTAGCCTGCCGATAACAGGTAGAAACGCCCTAGAGAGTCGCATTCTCTGGGGCGTTTCGTTTACCATTGTGATAGCGCAGACATTCATTGTCTACTTGGATAATACCACATATAGGAATCCATTGCAAGAAAAATTTGTGCCCTATGTGAGGTGATGAAAAAGAAAGGCAGCTTCGGCTGCCTTTCCAAAACGTGATAGAGATCAGATCAGTTGGATGCGGAAACGGAACCGTCCGTTCCATCCTGTGCAGTGTTGGTGCTGCGCTCACCATCGTCCAAGACAGCGGGATCATAGTCGGTCTTGATGCTGACCAGTTTGCCGTCCTTGTCCAAGGTGTAGATCGAGCCAGAACCAACGCAGCTGGTGGAACCGCCGGTCAGGGCGTATTCCTCCTTCAGCTTGCCCTTCAGGTCGTCATAGCTGGTGGTGAACTCCACGATGCCGGCAGCGTAGGGCTGGAGCAGGTACTGACCGTCAATGAGCACCAGGCCGTCCTTGGACAGGTAGAAACAGCCAGTCTCCAGCATGGACTGGACGGATTCATCATCGGCTTTTACCTTGTCATAGAAAAAGGCATCGCCGTCATTCTGGATGGCATCCACGAACTTGACCACATTGTCGATGGCCAAGGTGCTGACGCCCTCGCCCAGATCCTTCATGGTCAGGACGTTGCCGGTCTTGGCATCATAGTTTCGAGCGAAGGTGACCAGACCGCCATGAGCGCCGCCGGTGAAGGCATAGCTGGCGAACAGGGCGCTGACTACGCCGGTATCCTGGCGGGCAGGTTTGCTGTCCAGGGAGCAAACGTAGGGGGTGAAATCTTTCGATTGCCCATCGTTCTGGAGGTATTCCTTGTAGTAGGTCTTAGCCTCCTCCTCATAGTTCCTGGCAGACTGCAAGAAGTCCGCCACCATCTTATCCAGATCCTTCTGAATGGTCTTTTCCACTGCGGCATTCTCCGGATAGGAGATAGAGATAGGCGTGTACCGGATGGGGACGACCACGGGGCCATCGTCTGCTGACCTGATCGCCGCGGGTCAGAACGGGAGCGCTGTCAGCGGGCTTGGTAGAGGTGGGAGCGCTGGAAGCAGCGCCGGTACTGGTAGTGCTGGTGGTACTGGCGGAACCTGTTGCCGGAGTCTTGCCGCCGCAGGCGGTCAGGGAGAGGGCCATGACCATGGCAAGACAAAGGGGGAGCAGTCGTTTCATCCTCATAACCTCATTTCTACATTAAAATAGATAAAAACAGATATTTCACATCGCATCGGTGGAGGGGACGAGAGAGGTTAGCTGGACAGAGAGAAAGTCTTTAAAACCTTTTCAATCTGTCCGGAAAAAGCGCTGTAGCGCTGGGCACTTTTCTGGTCAGCACCATCGAACTGCACATCGGTGGGGTAGACCACCACATAACTGGTATTCCGGTCGATGCTCAGCAGCTCATAATCAGGCAGTTGCTGATAGGTGTTGTCCTGGTAGGATTGAATGGAGAACAATCGACCGCCACCCATGGTATCATAGCACCCTTTTTCATAGAAGGTAACCGAATTGGCGGTGCTGGTCACATAGATCTGCTTGTCCCAGTTGGCCGGAATGGTGAGCATCCAGCCCTTTCCCTGGAACGTCCCCGCTTTGGTCAGGGTCAGCCCGTTGGCTTTCGCAGAGGCGGAGATTTCGGGGGTTCCATCATCGGCATCCGAGGAGGTCGCCGGATCAGCGCTGTCCTGACTGCTCTTTTTGCCAACATAGCCTTTGGGCAGATAGTGTTCCTTGAGAATGGAGCCATAGTCAGAATAGGCAGTGGGGAACTCTAGCACACCCATGGAATAAGGTTGCAACTCATATTCACGGGAGAGAAAGACAATGGATTTGTCGGTCATATAAAAGGTGGGGGCAATGGTGGCGTCAAAGCCGTACAAGTTTTGAGCGTTTTCTGTGCCGTCCAGCACTACATGACTCAAGTTCTCCTGGTAGCCATCAAAGAGAGAGTCGGCCTGCAAAGCAGCCTGCTCCGATACCAATTCCATCGCCCTTTCCCGGAACCCATTGCCCAGGTCGGGGAAGGTCAGCAGCTGACCGGTTTCCGTGTCGTAGTTCCAGCCGCTGCGCCAGTCGCTGCCGTGTGCGCCGCCAGCGTCCTGAATTTCATCGGCTACTAGGCTGATCACAGTGTCATCACTGCGGGTGACAGTCAAGTTCAATTCAGAAGTGCAGGGGGTGGCGTCCTTGCCCAACGCTTGATAGTCGCCTTGGGCGATGGTGTAAAGGTCTTCTTTCACATAGGTGAGGTCTTTATCCACCAGGGCATTCAAACTCATTTGAATGGCGGACTGGGCGGCGGAGTTACCAGAAATGGTCACCGTGGGACGATCATATGCATAGGAGACTAACACATGACCATCCTCTGCCTTAATCTCATCTTTCACTCGGTCAAGTTTGATTTGGATGACGGTGGAGTCATCGGATTTTATCGTTGTATCAAGGGCAGATGCGGTAGCAGAAACGCTGCCAGGGATGCTCTGTGTGGTACAGCCGACTAAGGCGAAGACTAGTAAACTGCTCAACAGACTGGCGGGGAGGAGCTTCACGCAAAACCCTCCTTTCGTAAAAAAGTTAACATTCACGCTAATAGTGTACCGGAATTTGACCGCTGGTACAACAACAATCTTGTTACAACTTGCAGGATTTATTGACAAATGGAAACAAAAATTGTGAAAAGCGAGAGATTACATTCATTTTTCAGGGGATAAGTGGGCAACTTTTCCTGAAAATGAAAATCCGCCCCGCTGCCAGCGCAGCGAAGCGGAGAAAGTGCTATAATTGCTTTTCCAATAAAAAACGCACCGGAAGACCCTGTTTGCGCCGCCACCATACATAGTTGAGCACGTTGCCCAGGTTGACAATATTGCCGCAGAGATAGAGCCAGAGCATCAGGATGATCACCGAAGCCAGGGAGCCATACACGGTGGAATACCGCGTGGACAGGCTGATGAAAACAGAAAACAGGCCGGATGCAGCAGCCAGCAGGATGGAGATGAAGAAGGCGCCTTTGAGCACCGGAGGCCGCTGGTGGCTCCAGGGGGCGGTAACCCGGTAGAGCAGAGCCAAAACCAACAGAGCGATGCCAAAGAGGATCATCAGGCGAATCCAGCGCAGATTTTTGGGCAGGGGCAGCATGGAAAACTGGGTTCGGAACCAGTTGAAGAACCAGTTGCCTGTCAAGACAACTACGATAGAACCATAGACCATCACCAGCAGCAGGACGGAGAAGATGAGAGAGGTCAGCAGGTACCAGACCCCACGGAAGGTGCGCCGTCCGTAGATTTCGGCAGAGATGGACATGAGACTGCGAAAGCCAGCGGAGGAGGCGGTGATGGACATGATCAGTCCGGCCAGGAAAAGACCGCTGGACTGGTGGGTGAATACATAGGAGATATAATCGGAGAACAAGTCCATGATTTGGGCAGGGAGGACGGTCTTCAGGAAGCTGATGACTGAATTGGCGTCCAAGTGCAGCCAGCCCAGGGCGGAAATGACCATGATGAGCATGGGAAAGACACTCAACAGCAGGTAATAAGCCAGTTCCGCAGAGCTGCGGGAGACTCGGCGATCCAGATAAACCTCAATCACATCTACGATAAAGGCCACCAAAGGATAGCGGACTTTAAGTCGATCCAGATACTGATAGAGTTTTTCTTCCAAGGCCATATCACCTCCATGTCTTGTCCTGGTTCTTTTAAGATTCTATAAAAGATATGAGGTTATTATAAGCGATAGACGGAAAAAAAGCCAGCAAAAAACCGTCTGTGTATCAGACAGACGGTTTAGTGCATCACAATTTGTGTTTCGTTAGCCCTCGATGGCGTTGAGCTTGATGGTCAGCTGATGCTTCTTGCGAGCGGCCTTGTTCTTGTGCATCAGGCCATTGGCAGCAGCCTTGTCCACGTGCTTCACAGCGACCTTGTAAGCCACAGCGGCTTCATCCTTGGTGCCTTCCGCGACAGCGGCATCAAACTTCTTCAGTGCAGTCTTCACAGCGGAGACAGCAGCCTTGTTACGAGCGGCCTTGGTCTGGTTAACCAGCACGCGCTTTTTAGCGGACTTGATATTGGGCAAACCAAAAACCTCCTCTATTGGAAAAGTAGCAGGGACAAAAAAGACCCGTGCAAGTCCTAATTATAGCATCCGAATGGCCGGATTGCAACTCTTTTCTCCACTTTTTTTCTTAACCTGTGGATAACTTTTGTCACCGATGCCCAAACTAGGCAGAAAGAACAGGAGGGACACAAGATGGAGTGGAAAAAAGGGGTTCGGACGGACTTAGCTGTGGAAGCGCTGGAGCTTGGGGAGGAGACGGACGGGGCAGCTCTGCCAGGGATGCGCCAACGAGCCTTTGAGCGTTGTGGGATTCCTGTCACTGAGGTGGAGATTTTGGACAATGACGCCGCCCAGCGGCTGGGCAAACCCATTGGACACTACCTGACCTTGACCCTGGGCGAGCTGCCGGGACGGATGGGGGACACCTTTGAACGAACGGTGCAAGCGGTCACTGAGACCCTCATGGGGCTGCTGCCCCAAGGGGACAGCAGCCCTGCCTTGGTCATCGGCCTGGGCAATCGGAACATCACCCCAGACGCTGTAGGCCCCATCGCTATCGATCACACCTTAGCCACCCGTCATCTCATCACCCAGGCGCCGGAGTACTTTGGCCAGTGGCGTCCTGTGGCGGCGGTGCATACCGGCGTGGTGGGCAGCACCGGTGTGGAGAGCGCCGAATTGATCCAAGCCTTGGCACGGGAGATCAAACCAGCAGTGGTCATCGCCGTGGATGCCCTGGCCGCCCGTTCTGCTGCTCGGCTGGGCAAGACCATCCAGATCGCTGACACCGGCATCATCCCTGGCTCCGGTGTGGGCAATGCTCGGGCGGCGCTGAATCAGGATACTCTAGGCATCCCCGTCATCGCTATGGGGGTGCCCACGGTGGTGGATGCGGGGACGTTGGTGGCGGAGCTGACCGGTCGGGAACGGACGGGACAGGAGGAGCTGGAACGGATGATGGTCACCCCACGGGAGGTGGACACCGTGGTGACGGACATTGGTCGTGTGACCGGCTGCGCTATCAGTCTGGCCTTGCAGGAGGGACTGGCGCTGGCGGATTTGGAATTGCTTCTGTCCTGAGTTTACAAACGGTTTACAAAGCCGTCATGATTCTGCCGTAATTACCCGTTATGCTATACCTGTACCAAGAAAGAACCTCGTTTTTAATTGGTTAATTCTCTCTCTTCTCTCTCTTTTTTTCGAATGATGAAAAGCGTCTGACTGCAACAGTTAGACGCTTTTCGTTTCATTTGGGATGGAAAAAACAGCGGAATAGTGCAATAAAAAATGATATTTTGCAAGTTGATGATTGTTAAAATTCATACTTGCGCTTTTTGAGAAATAGGATATAATGAGGATCATCAAAAACAAGCAGAGCAAAGGCGCTGGCGAGAGATCGTTGGCGCCTTTTGCTTTTGGAAGGAGGAACTGGTATGTTAGGCGTTAGCCTACTGTATGTTGGGGCTGTCCTGACCATCAATGGGATTGGGCGGCTCACAGAAATCGATGGAAAATCCCTTGCGGTGATGAATTTCTTCACTGGCGGACTTTCCGTCATCGCAAATGTGATCCTGCTGGTATGCGGCGAATATTATGCAGCTGCTACCGGGTTGCTGTTCGGCTTTACCTATCTGTTCATCGGTTTGAACGCTGTGTTCAACTTGGATGGACGCGTATTGGGGTGGTTCAGCCTGTTTGTGGCCATCAATACCGTTCCTGCCGCTCTGCTCTCTCTGTTGCAGGATGCGGATCCCTTGTTCTTTGTCATCTGGTTGGCATGGGGGATCCTGTGGCTGCTCATCTTCGTGGAAAGTGTCCTGAAAAAGGACTTGCATCATACAGTTCCAGTTCTGTTGATCTTGGAGGGAATCGGCACTGCCTGGGTTCCCGCCTGGCTGCTGTTGCAAAATGTTTTGTGACGGTAACGTGAAACAGAGGGACGCTTATTCCAAATTATCATTCATCGAACCATTTTTTTGAAGGAGGTTTTCATTGTGAGACACGGCGATATTGCATCTAGCAAGAATACTTTGGGCATTGCAGTTGTAAACTATAAGATGCCCCGTTTGCACTCGAAGGAAGAGATCATGGCCAACTGCCAAAACATCTCGAATTATATCAAGGGTCTGAAGACCGGTCTTCCTGGATTGGATCTGGTCGTCTTTCCGGAGTATAGCACGGAGGGAATCCTGTATGACTTCGATGAGATGATGGAGCTGTCCACCACCATTCCCGGCCCGGAAACGGATGTTTTCGCGAAGGCGTGTATTGAAAACAATGTCTGGGGTGTTTTCTCCATTACTGGTGAGCTGCATGAGGAACATCCTAAGAAGGTTCCGTATAACACTTTGATCTTGATGAACAACAAGGGCGAGATCGTGCAGAAGTACCGTAAGATCATTCCTTGGACTCCCATCGAGGGCTGGTATCCTGGTGATCGCACCTATGTGAGTGAAGGTCCTAAGGGGATGAAGATCAGCCTGATCATCTGTGATGATGGCAACTATCCGGAGATCTGGCGTGACTGCGCTATGCGCGGCGCGGAGCTGATCATCCGCAGCCAAGGTTATATGTATCCGGCCAAGGATGAGGAACGTCATATGGCACAGGTCATGGCATGGGCGAATAACTGTTATGTAGCAGTGGCCAACGCCACCGGCAATGACGGTGTGTACTCCTATTTCGGTCATTCTACGCTGATCGGCTTTGACGGTCATGTCCTGGGTGAATGCGAGACTGAGGAGAACAGCTATCAGTATGCGGAGATGTCCATCCCTGAAATCCGAGATGCCCGTAAGAACTGGCAGTCTCAGAACCACCTGTATAAGCTGCTCCACCGTGGTTATACCGGCACCATCAACTCCAAGGAGGATCGCTATGGCGCCAAGGAATGCCCGTTTGAATTCTATCATACTTGGATCAACGATCCGGCGAAGGCACAGGAGCAGGTGGAAGCCCTGACCCGTGATATGCCGGGCACGGAGGATTGTCCCATTGCGGGGATTCCCCATAAGTAAGAACGCTTGGATAGAGCGCAGTGCTTATCATATAAAAAGCTCCTTGCAGAACTTCGGCTCTGCAAGGAGCTTTTTGATCGTTTGTTTATGGATTGGTTGAACCGGTCAAGCCTCCGGCGCACGTTCCATCGCAGTGAACACGGCTTCAAAGGCTTCGCTGGACATGGTCTCATGTTCCAGCAGGTACTGTGCGGTGGTCTCCAGCTGGGGGGCGTAGTCGGATAGGATTGTTCGGCACTGAGCGTAAGCCTTGTCGATCAGCGCTTTCACCTCCTGGTCGATGGAGGCGGCGATGGTTTCGGAGTAGGGCTTGGTTTGTGCCATAGAGCGGCCGATGAATACCTCGCCCTTGCCGTCGTCGTAGACCACAGCGCCCAGAGCATCGCTCATGCCGTACTTGGCCACCATAGCGTGGGCGATGGCGGTGGCACGCTCCAGATCGCTGGAAGCGCCGGTGGAGATGTCGCCCAGGAACTGCTCCTCTGCCACACGGCCGCCCAGCAGGGCGACGATGTCCTCGAACAGCTCGTTCCGAGAGCGGAAGGAGCGATCCTCCTGGGGCAGGGAGATGGTCATACCGCCAGCCTGACCACGGGGGACGATGGTGATCTGATGCACTGGGTCGTGGGTGGGCAGGGCGTGCATGGCGATGGCGTGACCGGCTTCGTGGTAAGCGGTGAGCTTTCGGGCATGGGGGGTGACCACATGGCTCTTTTTCTCTGGGCCTGCGATGACCTTGATGATGGACTCTTGCAGGTCAGCCATGGTGATGAACCGCTGGTTCTTCCGAGCGGCCAGCAGGGCACCCTCGTTCATGAGATTCTCTAGGTCGGCACCGGTGAAGCCGCTGGTGGATTTGGCCAGGGTTTCCAGGTTCACGTCCTCTGCCAAGGGCTTGGCGCGGGAATGGACTTGGAGTACTTCTTTGCGCCCCTGGATGTCCGGCAGCCCCACATAAACCTGCCGGTCAAAGCGGCCGGGACGGAGGAGCGCCGGATCCAGGATGTCCACTCGGTTGGTAGCAGCCATAACGATGACGCCGGAGTTGCCCTCAAATCCGTCCATCTCCACCAGAAGCTGGTTCAGGGTTTGCTCTCTGTTCATCGT
>OLOH01002181.1_pt1 | contig 10001 bp, 9 predicted proteins | sample 1673221 | NCBI WGS metagenome assembly OLOH01 (sample SAMEA3136767, study PRJEB25190) | human gut metagenome | reverse complement strand
CTCGGCACCCTGATGGCGCTGGCGCTGCTGGTTCTCATTTTCTGCGTGATGATGCCCGATAAATTCCCGCGGATCAGCAATATCATGAACATCTTCAAGCAGGCTTCCATCAACTGCCTGATCGCCTCCGGCATGCTGTGCGCCCTGATTACCGCCGGCATCGACCTGTCCGTGGGTTCCAACTGCGTGCTGTGCACCTGCACCATCGGCGTGCTGGTCCAGAACTTCGGCATCACCAGCATGCCGCTGCTGATCATCGCCGGCCTGGCGGTGAGCACGCTGGCGGGCTTTGTCAACGGCATTCTGCTGACCCGTTTGGACCTGCCCCATCCCTTCGTGTCCACCATGGGCATGAAGAAACGGTTGTCGTCCCCGGTGATGGGCTTCTCGATATGGATGACTTCGGCGTCGTAATCGGCCAGCAGGGCGCTTGCCATGGGGCCGGCGAAGTTGTTGGTCATGTCGATGACTTTGATGCCAGAATAGAGATTTTTATGCATAAATAGCTCCTTTTTCGTACATATATTCGATATAAACGGGGGCGTTCCCCCAATTTTGGGTAGAAAAAGTGCGACAGCCTGTGTGACAGACTGCCGCACATCTGAGATTAGAGGGCTTTCTGATAGAGTAGATTAAGGATAAAGGTTAGGGATGAATGACGACCTTCAGTAGGTCGCTGTCCGGAGCGGACAGGCGTTCCACGGCGTCGGGGATGCCGTCGATGTCGATCTCTTCGGAGACGAAGACGGTGGGGTCGAAGGGCGCTTCTTCGGACATGATGCGGATGACCTCTTTGAAGTACGGAGAGGAGAGGTAGAATCCGCGGAGGGTGAGACGCTTCATGACCAGCTTCAGGTAGTTGAATTCCACGGGCTTGTAGTGGATGGCCGCTTCGACGATGATGCCCAGAGGACGGGTCACATCCAGGGTCAGGTTCAGGGTGGCGGCGTTGCCCGGGCAGTCAACGGCTTTGTCGAAGCCCCCGTCGGAGGCGGCCAGGAGCTTGTCCACCAGGTCGGGATCGGCGGCATGGAAGAACTGAGCGGGGGTGCCGATCTCTTCCGCCTTGGCGATCTTGACCTCGCTGATCTCGGTCATGGCGATGTAGCTGGCGCCACGGTACTTGGCCCAGCGGGCAACCATGGAGGCGATGATGCCGCAGCCGGTGATGAGCACCTTATCGCCGGGCTGGATGTCTGCCATCTCGGCAATGCCGTAACCGATGGCCAGAGGCTCCAGGAGGGAACCAATGTGATCGGAGATGTTCTCCGGCATGGGCAGGCAATCGTCTTCTTCCACCAGCACGTATTCCGCATAACCACCGTCGGTGCGGACACCGGGACAGCCACGGCGCTTGGCGCCGGTGTTCATGATGATCCGGTCCCCCTTCTTCAGTCGGGTGCTTTTGCCGGGGTCTTCTACCACGCCGCACAGCTCGTGACCGAAGATGCGCCCGATGTAGGCAGGGTTCTTGCGCATCTCCAGGTCGCTGCCGCAGATACTGCAGGCAGTCACCTTCAGCAACACTTCATCGTCTTCCATCAAGGTGGGGCGTTCGACTTCCTTTACTTCAAAGGTGGATACGTCTTTCAGCACACAGGCCTTCATCATATAGATTCATCCTTCTTTCTATAATAGGGGCACACCATGTGCCGTAGGGGAGGGGATTATTTCTTCTTCAGGGAACCAGCAAAGCTTCTGGTAGCGGGGCTCATGACGTGCTGATCGACTTCCACGTTCAGGATGCCGGGCTTGCCGCTTTCGCGGATCTTGCGCAGAGCGGGGATGATGTCCTCGGCCTTGCTGACCCGCAGGCCCATGCCGCCCCAGATGTCAGCCATCTTTTCATAGGCACGCATGGGAGCCAGGGTGGTGGCCAGGTGACCGTGTTCCTCGATGTAATCTGCGCGCTTGACGCCCTCGGACAGCTTGATCATGCCCCAAGAGGAGTCGTTGCAGATGACGCAGATGACGGGGATGCCGTGGCGGAGATAGGTGTCCCATTCGCCCATGTAGAAGCCGAAGCTGCCGTCACCGGTGAAGTACAGGACGGGCTTGCCGTCAGCTGCCCAAGCGCCGATGGCCTGACCTTGGCCGGTGCCGATGGTGCCCAGAGGGCCGTAACGGAGGATCTGGCCGCGATAGGAGGCGTGTGCCAGGGCGTCCATCCAGCAGGAGGAGTCGCCGCCGTCGGCGATGATGTGCCAATCGGGAGCTTCTTCTGCGATGAACTTGGCCACTTCTGCTGCGCATCTGCCGGGATGGCAGGGGACCATCTCTGCGGTCTCTGCTTCGGTGTAGCTGGCACGGAAGGCAGCGGTAGCGGCTTCTGCCTCTTCGGTCCATGCAGTGGAGGTGACGGGAGCGGTCTTGGTCTTGACGACTTCCAGGATCTGCTTTGCTGCGTTGGTGACGCCGGCGACGATGGCGATGTCAGCACTCCAGTTCCAGCCAATCTTTGCGCCGTCAGGATGGACCACGATGCGCTTTGCGTCTGCGTTCATTCTGGGGGGCTTGCCCATGCCGATCTTGTAGTTGCGGTCTACGCCCAGCTCGACGATGACGTCTGCGATGCCGATGGCGCCTTCACCGATGGTGAACAGCTTGTCCTTCAGCTCGTCGCCGAACATGCCTCTGGATTCCATCTGGGCAAAGACGGGGATGTTCAGGTATTCTGCCAGCTCCTTGATGACCTCCGGTTCTTCGGAGCAGTAGGGGGCAACCTGACCCAGGACCAGGACGGGCTTCTTGGCAGCGATCAGGGCATCGGCAGCTTCTTCGATCAGAGCGGCGTTGCCATAGGCGCTCTGGGTGGGACGATAGTGTTCCGGCCAGACGACAGCGTCTTCGTCGCACATGCCGCCTACGGTGTCAGCGGCAATCTCCAGATAGACGGGGCCGGGGGTGCCGGTCAGTGCCTGACGGAAGGCCATGGAGACGTATTCCGCAGCACGGTTGCCCTGGTAGATCTTCCGGGACCACTTGCAGAAGGCTTCCATGCTCTTCATGCTGTCGATGTTCTGCATGGGGCCCATCTCATTCTGGGACAGGGGAGAAGCACCGCCGATGTGGATCAGGGGGACGCTGGTCTCAGCGGCTTCTGCCATCGCGGTCTGGACGTTGGTGACACCAGGGCCGGCGGTGGTGACGATCACGCCGGGCTTGCCGGTGATCTTAGCGTAAGCGATAGCGGCGTAAGCGCCGGAGCATTCATGACGGACGTCGATGACGCGGATGCCTTCATCACGGCAGGCGTACAGGATGGGCATGATATGGCCACCGGAAAGGGTGAAGATTGCGTCGATGCCCTCTTTTTTCAGGGCTTTTGCAAACAGTTTGCCAATGCTGATCTGACTCATGGTATTGAGATACCTCCTTGGGAATATAGCGGCTGCACGGTCTGTATGTCAAGGCGACATACAGACCACACAGCGATTTTTTATCAAAACCCGTTCAGGGTTTCTAGCGTGAAATAAGGATCAGGCGTTCTGAGCGGCCTTCTTCTTCTGTGCCCGGTCATAGAGCAGGGCGATGAGGACGAAGACGGGGGCGATGAGCTGCAGAGCGTAGAAGCTGGACAGGGTCAGGCCCATGGTGTCGGCGCTGTTGAAGATGATGCTGCCCAGGACGTGGACGGCGATGGTGACGCCGATGCGTTCCACGGTCATCATCAGACCGAATGCGGTGCCGGCGCGGATGCCGGAGACGCTGGGACGCTGGAGCATGAGGGTCTTGGTGCCGGGGACGATGCCGCCATAGAAGATGCCGGCGATGCCCAGGCAGATGCACAGGGTGGTGAAGTTGTAGGAACGATAGCCTACGATAAAGAAGATGGGAGCGATAAAGCCGGTGATGAGGACCACCCACTTGTAATACTTGTTGCCGATCTTGCGGATGATGATGGGCAGGAGGATGTAAGCGGCGGTGGAGCAGAAGTTGTTGCACATACCGGCGTAACCGGAGATGGTCTTGTCAATGGCCCAGTTGGGATCCATCTGGAGGACGTAGTTGCCATAGGTGCCGCCTGCGTAGATCAGGCCCAGGAAGAAGGCGTCGGCGATGATCATGCACCACACATAGGGGTCCTTCAGAACACCGACGATGTTCTTCCACAGGCTGTTCTCGCCTTCCTTGATGGTGGTGGAGGTCAGAGCGGCGTCCATGCTGGTGCGGTTTTTGGCAAAGATCCACCAGCAAACCATCAGGACGAAAACGATAATGCCGGCGATCATGAATAGCTGGCGCCAGCCACCGCTGAGGTTGGCGGCGATGCGGCCTGCGAACAGGTTGGCAGTGATCTGACCGATGGGGCTGGCCGCTGTGGTACAGCCGTTGGCGGTGGCTAATTCTTCTGAGTCAAACCAGAGGGACACCGTTTTGGTGACGCAGGGCTGATAGAAGGCGGAGACCACGCCATACAGGAACATCATAGCGTACCAGATGACGAAGCCAGTGGCTTGTCCGCGGAGGAAGATCAGGACAGACAGGAGGATCAGGCAGGTGCCCATGATCTTCTTGACGCTGATCTTGTCGATGGCGGAGCCTGCGACGAAGCAGAACCACACCATACCCAGGGACATGGCGCCGGAGACGGCGGTCTTCTGAACCGGAGTCCAGCCTTCATCGCCAACGATGGAGGCCAGCAGGATGTTGAAGGACTGGTTGGTGAAGCCCAGCACGATGATATAGACCAGCATGACCAGGGCCAGCATCACCCAGCGGTACTGACTTTTCCCGCCTGCCTTGACGGCACGACTTGCAGATTTCTCGTTCATTTTAAAATTTCATCTCCTCTTTTTAATCGGAACCTGTCAGCCAGGTTCCAGTTATCACACAATGTAGCCAGAGTCCACGTTGATGACCTGGCCAGTGATTTCTCTGGCCCCGTCGGAGCAGAGCCAGAGAAATGCCTGCGCAACGTCCTCTACAGTTTGTGCTCGCTGCAAAAATGCACCCTGAGAGCGAGCCATGACGTTGAGGGCTTCCTCTGATGTCTTGCAGTCCTTGTAAGCAGGCCCCCAAGCTGGATTCTGGACGACATTGATCAGATTCTTGTAGATGTTGGTGTACACAAAACCAGGATTCACCACGTTGACGTTGATGTTATAAGGCCCGCATTCCTGCGCCATGCTCTTGGCAAAGCTGATCAGCGCCATCTTGGAGGAGTGGTAATGTGGTTTCTTGGAGCCGGCCTTATAGGCGGCTACCGATGAGGTGAACAGCAGACGGCCGTCCTGATTGGCCTTCAGGATGTCCAAAAAGGCGTGGACGACCCGGACGGCCCCGAACAGATTGTAGTCGTACAGGGTCTTCCAGTGTTCGATGGGAAGGTTCTGAATGGGTGGGGTGAAGGGGTTGACCTTCAGGCCGGGGACGGTAGCCACACCAGCGTGGCTGATGAGGAAGTGGACGGTGCCAAAGGCTTCCAGCACCCCGTCACGGGCGGCGTTGAGGTCGTCGCTGCTGGTGATGTCGGCGTGAAACGCCAGTGCCTTGGGAGACCCCAGTGCCTCACATTCTTTGGCAGCCTCTTCTGCCTGTTCCAGATTGATGTCCAACAGAGCAACCCGGGCACCGGATCTGGCCAGAGCTGTGGCAATGCCACGGCCAATCCCGCTGGCGGCACCGGTGACAACGGCTACTTTGTCGGAAAAATCGTATGATACGTTCATACATACCTCCTTCTTTCTTCTTTCTTATCTTTTCATCAGAAGGGCGGCACACTGGAAAAGGGGGAGTATCTGGCGGGAAAGGAGCTGCCCGAGGGGGGAGATCAGTCCAGGAAGATCTCGTCGATATCCTTTTCCGTATAATGTTCCAGCGTTCTGATGATGCGGGTTTTGTTTAACAGATGGGTGTAATTGAGGTTATCGCTGCCGCTGTTGCCTCCCCAGGTGCCGCAGCCGATGGTGATGGTAGGCGGCATCCCGTTGGAGAAGGGCAGGCCGGTGACGGCCACGTTGGGCATCTTTACGGAAAGGCGGCAGACGGGCAGGACCATGCCGGCATGGAGGATGCGGGCGTCATCGTTGGAATAGATGCTGGAGCTGTGTCCAGCGCCTTCCAGCAGCAGGTTGGCCTTGGCCTCCGCGAGGGCTTCCTCAAAATCGGTGTAGCTGTTGACGCGGAGGATGGGGAAGAGAATCTCCCGTGCCAGAGGTTCCTGGGCACCGTAGGACTCCAGGTCTACCAACACCAAGGGGCAGTCCGGGATGGTCACACCCACTTCCGCCAGGGCGTCTTTGGGTTGTTTGCCGGGCACCAGACGGTTGATGGGGCCGCCGTCGGGGAAGATCCCCTTCCGCAGCTTGTCGATGTCTGCCGGGTCGCGCACACAGACGCAGCCCTTGGCTTCAAAGGCAGCGATCAAGTCGGCCTTCTGGCGCTGGGGGACGTAGAGGGTCTGCTCCCCAGTGCAGTTGGTGCCGGCATCATTGGTGCGGCTGGCTAAGATGTTGCTGGTGATCTGGTCGTAGTCGGTGAAGCCTTCGTCTACTAGGACCTGTACATTGCCCTGACCGACCCCGTAGCAGGGGGTGCCGGAGGAGTAGGCGGCCTTGACCATGCCCGGGCCACCGGTTGCGATAATCATATCGCTGGCCTGCATCAGCAGGCCGGTCAGGTCGTTGGACAGCTGAATGTCCCCATGCTGCGCACTGCCCAGGCACTGCACCAGGTCTTCCGGTGCGCCGATCTCCCGCAGCTGTGCCCGGATCAGGTCGGCCACCAAGTTGGTGGATTTCCGAGCGCGGGGGTGGGGAGCCAGGATGAGGGCGTTACGGCATTTCAGGCAGATGGTGGCATAGAAGCCAGCGGTGCTGGTGGGGTTGGTGGAGGGAGTGATGCCGGCCACGACACCGACGGGTTTGGCGATGGTGACGATGTTGGTCAGCGGGTTGTCCTCCAGGATACCGACCGAAGGCTTCCCCTTCATCCACTCGTAGCAGAGGGCGGCGGTGCGGTTCTTGTTGATCTTGGAGGGCAGGATGCCCATACCGGTCTCCTGGTACGCCGTGGTCCCCAGCAGGACGGCGTGATCCCAACAGGTCTTGGCAGCTACCTTGCACATCCGATCAGTCTGCGCTTGGGTGTAGGCGTCTACCTCCGCCACGGCAGCCTTTGCCTTGGCAACGAGGTGGGCGATGTACGCTTGTTCAGTCATAGTTCAGTACCTCTCTTAATTTGTGTTGTGTAAATGGTGTTGTGTGTCTTTGCATCTCCGATGAGTATAGTATAATATGCACGATATAAAAGGGGCAATTACCCGCTAGAATTGGATATATTAACGAAAGGATGAACGATAAAACAGAATATGAGCGGGAATGATACTTTCGTATGGGGGAAAGAATACGAAAGTATATAAAAAGAGCATGGAAAATAAAAACGTACATATTAACCTTGAAAAAAGTCAGATTTCAGGTAAAATAAACAAAAGTGTCTTTCGTAACCTGAAAAGCCAAAAGTGCGGGAAAAAGAAAGGAGTTGTAGTAAATAGTGGAAAATCCACAGAAAACATTGGATAATATGATACAGTTTGGCAGTTATATCAACACGAATTTTAAGCATTTTCCGGTTCGCGCTTTGGAAGGGATCCAGAACTTTTTTGGGTATAACACGATGGTATATACCATCCTCAATCTGAAACCAGATGGGGAGGTATACATCTCCGATATTTTCAGTTCACAGTTTACCGAGGAACGGCTCAATGCCTATCGGGAATACTATTTCCGTTCGGATCCGTTCATCACCCAGATTCAAAATTGCATCAAGAAGTTAGATGTGGAAAACCCTCAGTATGCCTGGCATATTCGGGATCTCTATTCGGAGAAGGATTTCTATGAATCCGAGTACTGTAATCACTTGTCAGAAACCGGTCTGCGCTACCAGGTGGTGCTCACTGGCCCCAAATATCGGGAGTTTCCTACCCATGTGATCTCAGTGTTTAAATCCGTTCAAGAAGGGGATTTTACCCAAGAAGAACTAGAAATTTTGAACATGGCGGGGAGTATCTTTAACTACAGTCTGGGCCACTATCTGAAGGAAATGGATCATCAGTTGCTCATCACTGCCTTGAAGCGGAGTGAGGAGAAGCGGACGGCGGATCTGGTTAAGTGTGGCTACTGCGTGTTCAGCAACCTGACGATGCCAGAGGAGACGCCGGGGTTTTCCAAGTACAAGCGGATTCTGTTTCCAAAGAAGACCGCACGGGATATTCTGCGGGAATTGACGGATGGCCAGGACCCAATGGAGGCATTGCAAGCGGAGCCGAAGACCATCTACAAGACCTGTGAGGCGGGGGTGTTTTGGATCCGTGTATGGAAGGACAGCGCAGAAGTGTCGTTGGACAAATATATCAGCAGCTTCATCATCGTGGAGATCTGCCGCCAGCCAGAGTGTGCAGCTACAGAGCAACCACAAAGCCAGGCGGAGCAATTGAAGGAGAAGCTGGCGGAGTACTCTTTTACCGCTCGGGAGATGGATGTTCTGTGTCTGCTGAAGCGGGGGTATACGAATCAGCGGATAGCGGATACATTATATCTGAGTTTACCCACAGTGAAGGCGTACACTGGAAAGATTTTCAAAAAACTAGGGGTAAGTGGACGAAGCGCTGCCATCAGCAAGCTCTATTCGGAACTGCAAGAAGGAACGTAGAATTGTATGAGACAAAGGGTGGAGCGGAGATTCTCTGTCCTTTTTCAGTGGTTAAAAGCCAAGGAGGGCAAAAGCTATGACACATCGCTGTGTGATTATTTCCGGCGGGAACTATGCGCCGGTGGAAGGGGTGCAGGCAGAGGACTTTGTCATCGCCTGCGATAAAGGATATGTCTATGCCGAAAAGGCGGGCATCCGTCCCAACCTGTTGGTGGGAGACTTTGACTCTTACGAGGGCGTACTGCCCTCTGACCTGCCGGTGTGGCGCTACAAAAAGGAGAAGGATGACACGGATACTATGATCGCCATCCGCTATGCGGTGGAGCAGGGATTTGCGCAGGTGGAGCTGTTCTGTGCCCTGGGCGGGCGGCTGGATCACCTGTACGCCAACCTCCAGGCGGCGGCCTTTGCTGTGGCCAACGGGGGCTGTCGGGTAGTCATCCATGACAGCGAGACCATGCTCTACTTTTTGACCGAGGGCAGCATCACCCTGCCTCGGCGGGAGGGGTGGTCCCTGTCGGTGTTTGCAGTGTCAGATACCTGTGAAGATGTGTGCATCACAGGCGGAAAATATGCACTGAACCATGCGGTGGTGACCAACACATTCCCCATTGGGATGAGCAACCAGTGGGCGGCGGAGGAGGCCAAGATCAGCGTGGGGAAGGGGATCTTGATGGTCGTGTCGGCGCGTATGTAAAAAAAGAAGCCCTCTCCGAGTGGAATCGGAGAGGGCTTCTTTATTCGGCAGGCAGAGTTGGGGCAGGGGTTCCTTCTATTTCCGCCAGCATTCCGGCCAGCATTTCTTCCGGGGACAGCTCGTCGATATAGAACAGGTCACTGTCCTCGAACACATTGTTCGCCGCCCAGGTTTCGTCGTAGGCGTATTCCACCACCAGCGCTTCCTGTGCCCAGTTTAGGGTGTCGATGCGCAGGGTAGTGCCGTCTGGGGCTTGGAAACTGGTGCGGCCGTGCAGGAGGAAGGTGAGGTAGCGCTCCCGCAGCTTTTCTTCGATAAACTGTCGATAGGCTTCAGTGCGCTTCATGGGAGCTCCGTTATATCCGTGATCTCGTCCAGCGGGATGCCGTAGCAAAATGTTCCGGCGTCCAGCTCGATTTCATCCTTTCCGGACGCTGTGTCGAACTCGGACTCGGTGTTTGTGAACACGCCTCGGAACTGGCGGCCGTCCATATAGGTTACGAGCACGGTTTTGCCTAAAAATTTTGTTAGTGCATCGTAGGTCATAAAAACACCTCTTTGATTCAGGTGGGAGGTTGGAGCGATCATAAAAAGGTACGACCGTTTTCCGAAGAAAACGGTCGTACCTGAAACTGGTTGCGGGGGGTCGATT
>OLOH01002177.1_pt1 | contig 10015 bp, 10 predicted proteins | sample 1673221 | NCBI WGS metagenome assembly OLOH01 (sample SAMEA3136767, study PRJEB25190) | human gut metagenome | reverse complement strand
GGCAAAGTCCGGCGCGGCGGGGCGCAGGGCGGCCAGCCGGTCAACGACGGCGTCGGAATAGACGATACCCTGCGGGTTGGAATATTTCGGCACGCACCAGATGCCCTTGACGGCCGGGTCGCGCACGGCGGCCTCGACGGCGTCCATGTCCGGGCCGTCCGGCGTCATGGCAATGGGGATGAGCTCCATGCCGAACGACTGCGACACGCGGAAATGGCGGTCATAGCCCGGCGCGGGGCACAGGAAGCGGACGACGGGCTCCTGCGACCACGGGCGCGGCGAGTGCAGCAGGCCATGCGTCCAGGCCTTGGCGATGAGGTCATACATGAGGTTCAGGCTGGCGTTGCCGCCGACGAGGACCTGCGAGGGCGTCACGCCCAGCAGCTCGGCAAACAGGCGCTTGGCCGAGGGAATGCCGGTCAGCTCGCCGTAGTTGCGCACGTCGAGCGCGCCGTCGAAGCAGTCCTCCGGAGACTGCAGCACGGTCAGAATGCCGCTGACCATATCGAGCTGCGCACGGCTCGGCTTGCCGCGGGCCATATCGAGCTTGAGGCCACGAGCGCGGAGCTTTTCCGCCTCCGCCTCGAGTTGGGCGATTTGCTCGTCAAGCTCTTCGTTCGTCATCTGCTCGTAGACACTTGCCATGCTCGTCTCCGTTCGTCGACGCCTGGTTCTGCCCGTTCTTGTGCTTAAGCTCGCACAGCGCCGATGCGCCGGACGCGACCCAGTCCGCATGACATTCGCGGACCAGCCGCGGGACAGCCACTCGCGAACCGCCCGCAGGGGGCAGCGGTGCAGCCCCACACCTGAAATACTCCGCGCTAGCGTTGTGCTTACGTTCATTCGAGTATAGAGAGAAATAATCGTTATGGAACGCGAAGTGGCGAAGCGCACGTTACGAGAGAGCGAATGGCGTCCGCGGCTGCTACCATAGTGCCCATGGAAAAGCCTCCATACATACCAAACTCTGACGAGTACGGCGAGCTCCAGCACTTCGTTGATGCGCTGTTCATGAGCGAGCGCTTCGTGGACAACCTCGACGTTCAGGTCATGGCGGAGACATTTGACCTCCCGTATGACCTGCTTGAGGTCGTTGACATGCTGCCGAGCGGCGTCTATGAGCGCCCCCGTCTCGCAGACCAGCTTAACTCCGCTCTCGTCGCCCACGGTTGGACCCAACGCTTCGGCACCGTGGAGTAACGTGATGCCCTAAGAGCGACGCAACCACCACCGCGGACGTCGCAGGCACACCACGTGCACCGCCAGCCGTCAGCTCAGACACGTTAACCCCATCGAGGGCACATCGCATGCCACGAACGCGTCGGTCCAGCGCGGCCATCGCGGGTTCAGCACATAAAAAGGCGGGTCCTCCGTGGTTGGAAGACCCGCCCGCACGCCATACCAAGTCATCCGGCGCTTAGCCGTCCGACACGCTCGTGGCTCTTAATCCTCGTCAGCCTCAGGCTCGACGGGCTTCTTGGTCGCGGCAAGGATGAAGGCGCTGCCCACGGAGGCACTCGCGACAGAACACGCAAGAATGGCGCACTTGGCCGCAAGCACCTCGGCCTCGCTCACGAACGCAAGACCCGCGATGAGGATGGACATCGTGAAGCCAAGACCACCCATGAGGCCCACGCCGACGATCTGCTTCCAGTCGACGCCCTTCGGCAGCTTGGCGAAACCAATCTTCACCAGCAGGAAGGTCACACCGATGATGCCAATCGGCTTACCCAAGAACGCACCCAGGAAGACGCCGCGTGTCACGGGGTCGGCGATGATAGCCGAAGGGTCTGCGCCAACAAGGCAGACCTGCGCGTTCACAAAGGCAAACAGCGGCAGAATGCCAAAGTTGACAAACGTCGAAATGGCACTTTCGACGCGGAGCAGCGGCGGCGCCACCCGATGCATGACGCGCTCGACGCTACGAGCCTTCTCCGTGAAATCGTGCTGGCCAAGGACGTGGGACTCCTCGTCATAGACATCGTCGAGGAGAGTTGCCTTATCGCCCAGCCAGTCATGCAGCGCGTCAAGACGGATATCAGACTTGGCAGGCAGGAACAAGGCCAGGATGACACCGGCGAGCGTCGCGTGGACACCAGAGTTGAACATACATACCCACAGGACAAGGCCCACGATGATGTACCAGCGAGCGACATATGCGCGCATGCGGTGCAGCGCCGCGAGCACGACGATGCAGCCAAGCGCCGCGGCAAGCCACGGGATGCTCGGCGTCTGGCCATAGAAGACGGCAATCACGATAATCGCGAGAATGTCATCTGCGATCGCGAGGGTCGAGAAGAAGACCTTGGTTGCCGGCTTCACACGGTCACCCAGCAGCGACATGATGCCGAGAGCGAAGGCAATGTCGGTCGCCATCGGAACGGCCCAGCCATGGGGCGCACCGCCCTTTCCAAGGTTCAGGGCGATGTAGATGAGGGAGGGCACTGCCACGCCACCCACGGCGGCGAGCATGGGAAGCGCCGCCTGGCGCGGCCGGCGCAGCTGGCCCACGGTCATCTCATATTTGAGTTCGATGCCCACGAGAAGGAAGAATATCGCCATCAGGAAGTCGTTCACGAACTCCTCGAGCGTGAGGCTCGCGCTCACGCCACCAAGGGACACGCCGATCGGCGTCTCGAAGAAGTGGTGGACGAACTCATAGGCAGGCGTGTTCGCGACGATGACGGCGAGGATGGCGGCGAGGACCATCACGGCGGCGGCGATGGTGCCGTTAGACGTGAACTCCTGACGCGCATCCCTACGCTCGAAACGGCGAACCTGCACCTCCTCGGCGATGATCTCTTCATTGATGATGGGCTCCGGACTCTGGGTCATATCTTCTACTCCGCGGCGGCGAGAATCGGGGCAGCAACTTGCTTCTTACGGGAGAGCACGCCGGGCATCCAAACGCCATCATGCTCGTCGGCGATGCCGAGGCCCTTCTGGGCAACGGCGGTCTCGCCCTCGAAGAGAACCTGGGAACCCTCCTCCATGATGTCGGTCAGGCAAAGGACGATGCCCTCGGCGCCCTTGGCGGCCTGGCAGGCGCGCATGGCCTCGCGAATCTCGTCGATCATGCCGAGGGCGCGGCTCTTGTCGACCGTCTCGTACTGGCCGATAAGGAGCTTCTGGCCCGCGACCTCGAACATCTTGGTGTCGTTGCCGACCATCTCGGCGGCGGTGAAGGAGCCGGACGGACGGGAGAGGAAGACCTCCATGCCAAACTTGACCGGGTCGACGCCGAGCTGCTCGCCAAGCTTGGCGGCGATGGCGCGGTCGACGTCGGTGGTGGTGGGGCTCTTGAGCATGAGGGTGTCGGTCATCATGGCAGAGAGCAGGAGCTTCGCCTGGACGTCCGTGAGCTCCTGGCCGAGGACCTCGAACAGCTTGGCGACGATGGTGCAGCTGGAGCCCCAGGGAAGCGCGATGTAGTGGAGCGGAGCGGTGGTCTCGAAGTCGCCGATGCGGTGGTGGTCGACGACGCCCAGGACGGTGGCGTCCTTCAGACCCTCGACGGACTGGCTGGACTCGTTGTGGTCAGTCAGGACGACGAGCTGGCCAGCCTCGACACCCTTGACCCGCTCGGGCTCGGCGATGCCGACCTCGGCGAGAAGCTTAGCGGACTCGGCCGGAAGCGCACCGAGGGCGCAGGCCTTGTACTCGTTGCCGTCGTAGTTCACCTGGTTGAGCAGCTGGGACAGGACGACGGCGCTCATGATAGCATCGTTGTCGGGATTCTGGTGACCAAAGACGTAGACCGTGCTCATTGACACTCCTTCTATCTGCGACGCCCGCGGAGGGGGCATCTGTCGCTTTTACGCTAATGGTTTATTGTACTAGCTCGATGGACGAGACGCGGTGACAGTTGATCCCAGCGCCATTGTCACCGCGCCCTCCTGTAGCGGGTAGATCGTGCCGCACCAGTCTTCTCCACAAGACCCTCTTCCTGCAATCTCCCGAGGATTCTCTCAATCGTTCGCTGACTTAAGCCCGGATTGTCGTCCATAATCTCGCGCTTGCTCACAGGACTAACCAGCGACTCGAAATACGCGCGTACGACCTCTTCGTTTGAACCTGATGTCAACGCGATATCCATACGTTTATCGAGTTTGGCGCAACAAGCAGCAACAACGCCAAGCATGTAGAGAACAAACGGTTCATAATTGCTCTCCCCACGCTCCCAGCCAAGCGAGCTAGCGCTAAGGGCCTCGTAATACGTCTCCTTCGACAACTCAATCTCCGCCTCGATTGAGATGTACTTGCCTATGGTATAGCCATTCTTGTACATGAGCAGAAGCGTCAGCAGCCTGCTCATTCGCCCATTGCCGTCGTTGAATGGGTGGATGCTCACAAAGTCAAATACAAAGACGAGGCTCACGAGAAGAGGGTCAAACTCGCCAGAATCAATCTGAACCTTGTACTCGTTGCAGATTCGTTCCACCGCACCAGGCGTGGCGACGGCGCTGGTAGGCCTAAAGAGTATCCTCGCCAATAGAAGATTATCCTAGCCATATTCTACTGATTTGGCTGAGATATATCATTCGTGGCGAGGATTTAATGACCAAGACGGGCAGAAGAACCGTCACGGTCTTTCCCGACGAGAACCAGAACGTCGTCCGGTGTCCTGGGTCTCGGAGGCCCACGCGACATCGCCTACAAGACCCAAAGCCACGCCCAGCGCCTCGGCAGTGCCTACCTCACCTGGGAAAGAGTCTGCTCCACGTAGACCTTATCCGCCACAGCCTCGACGGCGGCGCTCATGAGGCGCGACAGGTCGGGGGCGACTTCGACACCGTTAACATCCGTCAACGACACGTGCGGGGTTGCGGGAATGGCGAGCTCGTCATCGTCAACGGCAAAGCGGCGGGCGAGGGTCTCCTCGAGCGTGGCGACGAGTACGTCATACGTGCTAGCGACGTTCACGCCGCGGTCGACGCAGACGTTATACAGGGTCTTGACCTCGCTTATGGAAAGCACACGCTTCAGCGTGCACACGAAGATGAGCGAGGCGACATGGCGACGAGTGTAGCGACGACGCTGCGGGGCTGGAATCACGCGCTGCTTCACGTAATTGTTGACCATAGAGCTCGTGATGAGTTCCTCGCCCGGAAGAGCCATGAACGAGAGGTTCTCGGACACGAAGGAGAGCACCTGGTCGAGATAGAGCTCTATGCGCGGCATCTCCTCGACCCGCGCGATGTGGACGCGCGTCATGCGCTCGCGCAGATCGCGAACGTCATCCTCGTGCAAAGTCATCGCCGGCCCCCTTGTCTGAATAACCAATTCCCCAGGGTTCAGTGGGTAAATGTACGTCCAACCCAACTTGTGACGCAAGTTTACACATTATCAAAATGACATATCCTAGTATCCATAACTAGATACACTAATCTCGAAGATTCGACCGAGAGACTTTGCATCGCACGAGCAACAGTCGCACCGCACCTAACAGGGAGCCCCGCATGAACGAGCAGCGCATTGCCATCATCACGGATTCGGGCACTGACACCCCGGTGGACTTCGCCGCGGCTCATGACGTGCGCACTGTGTCGCTTGCAGTCAACTACTCCAACGGCGACAGCTTTCGCTCCGGCTCGGAGATTACCGCCGACGAGGTGATCGACCGCTTCGCCGAGGAGATTCCCACAACGAGCCTCCCCTCCCCCAAGGACATCCGGGAGGCTCTCGAGACCGCGCGCGCCGATGGCTACGAGGCAGCCGTCTTCGTGACGATCAGCTCTGGCCTCTCTGCCACCAACCACACCGTCCATCTCGTCGCCAGCCAAATGCCAGACTTCCCGGTGGCGGTCGTTGACACCAAAAACATAGGCGTCATAGCGGGACTCACCGTCATGGCAGCCGTCCGCATGGTCGAGGCGGGCATCCCCTTCGACGAGCTCCAGGGCAGGCTCGAGGCCCTCGCAGCGGAGACCCACGGCTATTTCACCGTGCGCGAGCTCTCCTACCTGCGCCACGGCGGCCGCATCAACGAGGCCACCTACCGCCTCGGCAGCGTCCTTAACCTCAAGCCCGTCTTCACCTGTGACGAAGAGGGCAAGTACGTCACCGTCAAGAAGTGCCGCGGCTGGGAGAAGGCCCTCGCCAGCGAGCTTGCCATCGTTGCCGAGAAGGCGAAGGGATACGCGCAGGTCATCTGTGCCGTATGCTGCACCAAGGCGGAGCCTCGCACGGAGGAGCTCTCCGAGAAGATTCGCGAGATGATTCCCAATTGCCGTGAGATCGTCAAGGCCAGCCTCTCGCCGGACCTGGTCGTGCACACAGGTCCCAGCCTCATTGGCATGGCCGTCCAGCCCGTCCTGACGCTCTAGCGTCCGTCCTCGCCCCGGGCAAAAGCCAAACCACCCCGAACTCATGCGGAGGCCGCCTCGAGCGGCCTCCTCCACATGCAAGGATTGCGAGGGCACTGGCCACAAAGTGCCTCGACGCCGCAAAACGCTCCGCTGCCTGTAACAATCCAACGAACAGCGGCACCGTTCGGTATCGTCTCCCCTAGCACTCGTGCATAATGTGTAAATCGCACATTTGCGCGCATTAGGCCCGCGCGCGCTGGGCCAGCGCATCCGAAAGCGCACGCCGCACGTCCGTGCCAAACGAAGGGGACATCGTGTCTATTACTGCAGAAGAGGTCGCCGAGACACTCAACATGGTGACCGAGCAGCACCTCGACATCCGCACCATCACCATGGGCATCTCGCTCATGGGTTGCGCGGGCGAGAACCTCGACCGCATGTGCACCAAGGTGTATGACCGCATCACCACCAAGGCCGAGCACCTCGTGGAGACCGCGGAGAACCTCGAGCGCGAGTATGGCATTCCCATTGTCAACAAGCGTGTCTCCGTAACGCCCATCGCCCAGATCGCCGCCGCCTGCCCGGACGTCGACCTCGTGCCGCTCGCGCATGCGCTCGACCGCGCGGCGGAGACCCTCGGCATCGATTACCTCGGCGGTTATTCCGCCCTCGTGCACAAGGGCATCGGTGACGCAGACCGCCGCCTCATCAACTGCATCCCCGAGGCGCTCGCCTCCACGAGCCGTGTGTGCTCGAGCGTGAACGTCGCGAGCCTGCGCGCTGGCATCAACATGGACGCCGTCCTCATGGCAGCCCAGACCATCATCGACGCCGCCAAGCTCACGGCGGACCGCGATTCCGTGGGCGCCTCCAAGTTCGTCTGCTTCGCCAACATGGTCGAGGACTCGCCGTTCATGGCGGGCGCCGTCCACGGCTCTGGCGAGGCGGACGCCGTCATCAACGTGGGCGTCTCCGGCCCTGGCGTAGTGCATCACGCCCTTCAGGCCGTCAAGGGTCAGCCCTTTGACGTGGTGGCGGAGACCATCAAAAAGACCGCTTTTCGGGTCACTCGTATGGGGCAGTTGGTGGCACGGGAAGCCAGCCAGCGGCTGGATGTACCCTTTGGGATCGTAGACCTGTCCTTGGCGCCCACACCCGCCATCGGCGATTCGGTGGCGCGGATCTTGGAAGAACTGGGGCTGGAGCGCTGCGGCACCCATGGCACCACCGCAGCCCTGGCGCTGCTGAACGACGCCGTGAAAAAGGGCGGCGTCATGGCATCCAGCCATGTAGGCGGCCTGTCCGGCGCGTTCATCCCGGTGAGCGAGGATGAAGGCATGATCGCCGCTGCCGAATCCGGCGTGCTGACCATGGACAAGCTGGAAGCCATGACCTGCGTCTGCTCTGTGGGTCTGGACATGATCGCCATCCCTGGTGATACCACCAGCGAGACCATCTCCGCTATCATCGCAGACGAAGCGGCCATCGGCATGATCAACAACAAGACCACCGCTGTCCGTGTCATCCCCGCCATGGGCAAGCAGGTGGGCGAACGAGTGGAATTGGGCGGCCTGTTGGGTTCTGCTCCTGTCATGCCAGTGCATCCGGAGTCCTCCGCCGACTTCATCGCCCGCGGCGGCCGCATCCCAGCGCCCCTCCACAGCCTGCGCAACTGAGTTCATGAAGCTCTGCGTCTATGGCTCCTTGTCGGAGCCAAAGCAGTCCGGCTGGTCTGCCCAGGCGGCACAGCTGGGACGGGAATTGGCGCACCGTGGCCATACCCTTGTCTTTGGCGGCGGCGGAACCGTTTTGTTGGGCGCCTTGGCACAAGCCGCTTTGGAAGCAGACGGTTCACTGCTGGCGGTGGTTCGAACCGACTCCACCTGGGAGACGCCTCTGCCGGGCACTTACCACAAAGTGCCCGCCCATGGCTATCGCCGGCGAAAACAGCAGATGGAGGAGCTGGCGGACGCCTTCCTCATCTTGCCCGGCGGTATTGGCACCTTGGACGAGTGTGTGGAAACGCTGATCCTAGAGAGCCGGTGGAAGCCTGTCGTCCTTTGGAATCTGGACGGGTACTATAACGGCTTAAAAGACTTCTTCTGCCGAGCGAGAGCGGAAGGACTGCTGTCCCAGCAGTGGGATTTTGTGCCCTGGTTCTGTGAGACGACAGAAGAAATTTGGACGGCGTTGGAGCGAACAGAATAACAAAAGAAAACCAGCACGATTCTAAAATCGTGCTGGTTTTTTGTCATGGATTAATGTGAGGGTTCTTGGTGCGTCCCAATAGGTAGTCGGTAGAGACGTGATAAAAATCCGCCAGCGTCAGCAGATGTTCCAGGGGGATGGTCTGGAAGCCACGTTCATACCTGGAATACACCGTCTGCTGAATCCCCAGCAGAGCGGCCACTTGTTTTTGCGATAAATCCGCATCCTCTCGTAAATCACGCAGACGTTGGAAGTACATCCTATCCCTCCATGCGCAACAGCATCAGGGCAGCAGATCAGCCAGCTTCTTGCCAACGGCCAGCAGCTGATCGCTGACCACGTCCTCGATCTTACCGGCGTCACAGGCGGCGGCTACGGCGGGATCCATGGGCAGCTGTGCCAGCACCTTCACTTCATTCTCGGCGGCTACCTTGTCAATGTGGCTCTTGCCGAAGATGTCATGACGCTTGCCGCAGTCGGGACACTGGAAGTAGGAGAAATTCTCCACCAGACCCAGCACCGGGATGTCCATCAGCTTTGCCATGTTCAGAGCCTTGGTCACGATCATAGAGACCAGATCTTGAGGAGAGGTGACCACAATGATGGTGTCTACCGGCAGGGACTGGAATACGGTCAGGGGCACATCACCGGTTCCGGGAGGCATATCCACGAACATATAGTCCACGTCGCCCCAGTACACGTCCGTCCAGAATTGCTTGACCACACCGGCGATGACCGGACCGCGCCAGACAACGGGATCCGTCTCATTGCGGGCGATCAGGTTCAGGGACATGACCTTCACGCCGCCATTGGATTCAGAGGGCAGCAGACCCTTTTCAGAGCCGCGTGCCCGTTGGGTGATGCCGAAGGTCTTGGGCACAGAAGGGCCGGTGATGTCGGCGTCCAGCACGGCGGTCTTATAGCCGAGCTTTGCCATGGCGGCGGCCATAGAGCAGGTGACCATGCTCTTGCCCACGCCGCCCTTGCCGCTGACCACGCCGATCAGATGACGGATGTTGGAATACTGATTCTGTCCCACCTTGGGGGGAGCGCAATGCTCGCTGCAAGAGGAGCAGTCATGGCTGCAAGAGGACTCCTGCTGGGTCTCACGGGAGGCACAAGAGGTGTCGCCGCAGGAGGCGCAGTCGTTATTGCAGTTATTGGGGTTGGTGTTGTTAGAAGAACAGCTGGAACAAGACATAATAAAAACTCCTTTACCAAGAATTTTAGATTGAACATCATCATATCTTTCCCAATTTATCATACCTGTTCTCAAAAAGCAATGAAAATCCGGATATTCTTTTCCTGCAAGCGAAAAACGACCCACGCAGACAGCCCTGCGCGGGTCGAAAATTTCTTAGAGCGTTATATTGTGGAAGGAGATAGCCTCGCAGAGTTCCGTCATCTTGGATGACGGAATAAAGTTAAATTTGAAAAAAGTGGCGGCGTGTACGTCACTTTTTTCACTTCTCAGACTGGTAGCGTAGGCTCTACCTGCT
>OLOH01002176.1_pt1 | contig 10015 bp, 13 predicted proteins | sample 1673221 | NCBI WGS metagenome assembly OLOH01 (sample SAMEA3136767, study PRJEB25190) | human gut metagenome | reverse complement strand
GTCCCACAAGGTCAAAATGTGTACGGAGTGGTCGCAGGCAACCAGCCGCGGCCCAGCAGGGGAAAACAGGCCTCAGTTGCAACGAAGGAGGATAACCATATGGCAAAGCATATTCCCGGAGCTTTCAGGCGCGTGCTGGCGCTTGCCACCAGCGTGCTGCTCATCGCGGCGCAGCTGGTGCTGCCCGTGGCCGCTCTGGCGCAGGATATCAGCATGCTGCCCACCGTAACGCTGCAGTGGATAGCACCTGCGGACGGAAGCGTGCAGAGCACCACCGTGATGGCGAGCCTCTATGGCGAGCAGGTGGTCTATTGGGCCACCGTGCCAGAAGAGGCGCTACAGAACGGCGTGACCATCGCCGGCATCACCGGGATGGAGGACCCCTCGATGGTGACCTATGCGCCCGCCGTCGGCACGCCCGTGAACGGCAATTCCACGGCGGTGGACGGCATTCCGGCCGTCAATATCGAGGTATGGCGCAACGGCGTATTTGAGATCGCCTATCCGCTGTACCTGTCCGTGATTCCCATGCCGCCGTATCAGCCGGCGGGGCCCACCAGCGGTACGGTGCATATCTCCTACAGCTTTGCGGGCGCCGAGGTTTACGGCTTTGACGAGACGGTGCCGGCGGAGGGGCGCAGCTTCGCCCCGGACGCATCGCTGGTACCGGCCGGCTACGAGCTTGTCAGCACGGACGAAGTGTTTGTGACGCTCAATCCCGACGGCACCACCAGCCCCAATCCCGTGGTCTTTGAGGTGCAGCAGAGCGCGCCGCAGGTCGTCAACTCGACGGTGACGTTCCATCATCTCGACGAAGTGACCGGCCAGCAGATCACCGGCGACACCTGGCAGGATCTGGCCCCCGAAACCTACAGCGCTTCCACCTATCAGCAGGCGGTGGAGGAACGGTACCGCTTCTTCTCGTTTGGCGATGCGATGTTTATTCAGTGAAAGCAGGAGAGAGAAATGTTCAAGGTCATCAAAAAAGAGGGAAAAGCCCGGCGAGGCGTGTTTACCTGTGCCCATGGCGGCGAAGTGCAGACACCGGTGTTTATGAACGTAGGCACCCAGGCCGCCATCAAGGGCGGCGTCAGCGCTATCGACCTGAAGGAACGGCTGGGGACGCAGATCGAATTGTCCAACACATACCACCTGCATCTGCGCCCCGGCGACGATGTGGTGCGGCAAATGGGAGGACTTCATAAGTTCATGCGCTGGGATGGCCCCATCCTCACCGACAGCGGCGGCTTTCAGGTGTTCTCTCTGGCAGGGCTGCGGAAGATCAGTGAGGAGGGTGTGACGTTTGCCAGCCACCTGGACGGACACCGCATCTTCATGGGCCCGGAGGAGAGTATGCGTATCCAGAGCAATCTGGGCAGCGACATCGCCATGGCCTTTGACGAATGCGTGGAAAACCCCGCGCCCTATGACTACGCCAAGGCCTCCTGCGAACGGACGCTGCGGTGGCTGGAACGCTGCAAAAAGGAGCACGACCGGCTGAACGCTTTGCCGGACACGGTAAACCCCGGACAGATGCTTTTCGGCATCAACCAGGGTGCCACCTACGCCGATCTGCGGATATGGCATATGCAGCAGATCGCCAAGATCGACTGCGACGGCTATGCTATCGGCGGACTGGCGGTGGGAGAGCCTACGGAGGTGATGTATGAGATCATCGACGCGGTAGAGCCGTATATGCCGGCGGATAAGCCGCGGTATCTCATGGGTGTAGGCACGCCCAGCAACATCATAGAGGGCGTGGCCCGGGGCGTGGACTTCTTCGACTGTGTGATGCCGGCGCGCAACGCGCGGCACGGAAAGCTGTTTACCTGGAAGGGCACGCTGAACATCAAAAACGCCAAATACAAGCTGGATGAACAGCCTATCGACCCGGAATGTGACTGCCCGGTGTGCAGGCAGTTCAGCAGGGCATATCTCCGGCACCTGTTTACAGCGGAGGAGATGCTGGGAATGCGCTTGGCGGTGATGCACAACCTGTATTTTTACAACAAGCTGACGGAGCGTATCCGTGACAGCCTGGACAACGGATGCTTTGACGCATTCCGGGAGGAATACAGTAAAAAACTGGCGGAGAAGATATAAACCTCTTGCCAAAAGCAAAAGAACTATGTATAATAGTATCACTTTGTTGTTAAAGGAGTAATGTTCCATGATTCAGATCGCTTACGCTGATGCTGCCGCTGCCACCACCACCGGCGGCATGGGTTCCACCATTCTGATGATCGTCCTGATGATCGCCATCTTCTACTTCCTGATGATCCGCCCCGAGAACAAGCGGAAAAAGCAGGCCGAGGAGATGCGGAGTTCTCTGAAGAAGGGCGATTGGCTGACCACCATCGGCGGCGTGTACGGCCGCGTCGTGGCTATCACCGACCGTACTGTGGTCATCGAGACCAGCGAGGACCGCGTTCGCGTGGAGTTCCTGAAGTCCGCTATCGGCCAGGTAGGTACCCTGGACGAGCAGGCTGCCGCCCAGCAGCGTCCGGCGAAGAAGGCTAAGAAGGAAGAGGCCGCGGAGGAAACTCCTGCTGTGGAGGAGAAGACCTCTGATGAGGTCACCGAGGCTCCCGCTGAGACTGACAAAACCGACGCCGAGTAATACAGATTGAGAGGAGCGCTGCCCGGAGGGCGGCGCTCTTTTTGCGCTGACAGCGATCAGTACCGGTGTATCATGTGATGCAGACCTTCCGCATAAGCTGAAGCAAAGCTGATGCGGGAGGTATTCTTATGTCTTGGAAGCAACTGGCCGGCAAGGGAACGTGGCTGGGCACCGCCACAGCGGCAGTCGTGCTGCTGGCAGCACTAGGCGTATCGTCACTGCTCCTGCTGCGGGGCATCGTGCCGGAGCGCGCGATGGGCCCGTTGGTGTGGGTCGGCAGCGCTCTGGCGTGCTTCTGCGGCGGACGTACGGCCATACGGCAGGGCGGCGATGGTCCGCTGCCTCGGGCGCTGGCAGTATCCGCCTGTGTATATGGTGCAATGTGGATCGCGGCGCTGACGGGAAACGAGGCGATACATTTTGCCGGCAGCGGCATTGCCCAGACCTGCGCCGTGTGGGGCGGCGGCCTTTTGGCGGGACTGATCGGAACGAAGCAGAAGCGACGGAGGCCCCACAGCGGCCGCCGGAAGGGCGGTGACCGTCGAAAACGGGCGGTAACATAAAGCGGCGCATGGTTAAAATAACGAAAACGTGTTTTTGCGGCATTTTTTATCCGACGGTGCGGCGGGCGGCAGGGGAGTCGTTCGCCGCATCGCGCTTTTCAAGATATGGTGCAGGTATTTCCGGCATTTCCCCGGATATTGGGATTTCGGCATTTTTATAAACCGCGTCAGTACGTCGGTATATTTTGTTTACATAATTAAGTTGACATAACATTTTGACATAATTTACAAAAAATATGTTTTTGCGGAAAACCTCTTGCGGTTTTGTGAATTATGCCATATATTTATTATTACGTTTTGGCACGTCTATCGAGAGGGCTTGGCTCATACACTGTGGACGAGGTGAGCCCTATGAAGCTGCATCGTCGCCGTATGCCTGTTCTCCAGCCGCCAAAGGCGCGGCTGTACATACTGTGTCTGTTTCTTGCCGCCGGAGTTCTGGCGGGCTTTTTAGCGGGGCGGACTGTGGCGTCGGAGGATCTTCTGTCGTTGAGCCGCTATGTGACAGGCTATGCGAGGCTGAACGCAGAAGAACCGCGCAGCGCGGGGCTGTGGCAGGTCCTATGGACCTATCTGCGCTATCCGGCCGCGGCGTTTCTGCTGGGCTGTACAGCCTGGGGCGTGATGCTGATCCCGCTGACGTGCGCGGCCCAGGGCTTCTTCCTGTCGTTCGCGGTGCAGTGCTTTGCCGCTGCACTGGGAAAGCAGGGCGTGGTATTGGCGCTGGCGGCGCTGGGACTGCGGTGTCTGTTCACCATACCATGTCTGCTGACGATAGCGGCGGACAGCTTTGCGTGTGCGTGGCGCCGGGCAGAACGTCAAAAGCCGGAGGTGAGAGACCGGCGGAGCGCGATCATCTGTGTGTTTGTATTGCTGACCGGGACAGTGGCGGAGTGCGCCCTGGTGCCGCGGCTTTTTGCATGGCTGATGCCAGGCTTGACTTGAAAGAGAGAGGAGTGAGGGACACATGACGGACTTTATCGCGGCATACCGCGACTATCTGACTGAGGAGAAGCACGCCTCCGCCAATACCCTCAGCTCCTATATACGTGACCTGACCCAGTTTCACAGCTGGCTGCTTTCCGTGGGCGTAACGGATATGCGGAAGGTGAAGAAAGAGACGATCAATGAGTATCTGCTGCATATGACCCATAGCGGCAAAAGCCCCGCCACAGTCACGCGGTCCACAGCATCGATCAAGTCATTTTATGCCTATATGATGCAGTGCGGCGCTGTGAAGAGCAACCCGGCCAAGAGCGTGGTGGCCATGAAGGTGGAGAGGAAGTATCCGGAGATCCTCTCCAACCGGGAGGTAGAGCTGTTTCTGGAGCAGCCCAAATGCGTGGACGAAAAGGGATTCCGTGACCACGCCATGCTGGAGCTGCTGTATGCCACCGGAATTCGAGTCAGTGAGCTGATCGGTCTGGATGTCAGCGATGTCAATTTGTCCGCCGGCTTTATCCGCTGCCGCAGCAAGGGAAAGGAGCGCATCGTGCCGCTGTACACCGCTGCGGTGAAGGCGCTGGAGGACTATGTGCGGGATATTCGTCCCCGGCTCATCGCCGATGAGGAAGAGCATGCGCTGTTTGTGAATATGAGCGGCGAACGCATGAGTCGCCAGGGCTTCTGGAAGATCATCAAGTACTATCAGGAGAAGGCCCAGATCGACAAGGATATTACCCCCCATACCCTGCGCCATTCCTTTGCCGTACACCTGCTGGAAAACGGCGCCGATCTGCGATCCATTCAGGAGATGCTGGGTCACGCGGATATCAGCTCCACGCAGATATATACACACGTTATCAAAAAGCAGCTGAAGGATGTATATAATAAGGCCCATCCCCGTGCATAACAGCCTATCAAACCGCCCGGTTTTCCGGGCGGTTTTTGTTGCTATTTTTATTCCAGTTTGCTATAATAGAACAAATGTTGGGAGGTGGGCGCAGCTATGCGGATACTGGGCATTGACCCCGGCATCGCCATTGTGGGCTTCGGGCTGATCGAATCGAACCGGGGCAGTGTGCGAATGCTGCAATACGGCGCTGTGACTACCGAGGCGGGACTGCCGCTGGCGACACGTCTGGTACAGATCGAAAACGACATGACCGCGCTGATCGCCCAACTGAAGCCTGATGAGATCGCCGTTGAGGAGCTGTTTTTCAGCAAAAACATCACCACAGGTATCGCCGTGGCCCACGGGCGGGGTGTGATTCTGTGTACGGCGGAGCGACTGGGCGTACCCATATTCGAATATACCCCCATGCAGGTGAAGCAGGCGGTGGCCGGCTACGGCCTGGCGGACAAGAAGCAGGTGATGGACATGACAAAGCGGCTTTTGAAGCTGAAGGCAGTGCCGAAGCCGGACGACGCGGCAGACGCGCTGGCCATCGCCATATGCCATGCCCGCAGCGCTACCAGCCTGCTGCGGCGTAAGGACCCCGACGTGAAGGAGACTGTCTGATATGTATTACTATGTGAACGGCACCGTGGCGGAGATCGATGCGGGGCTGGCGGTCATCGACTGCAGCGGCGTGGGCTACGCCTGTGCCACGACGAACTATACGCTCTCCCAGCTGAAAAAGGGCGCACCGGCCAAGTTGTACACCTATCTGAATGTACGCGAGGACGCCATGGAGCTGTTCGGCTTCGCCGATCAGAGTGAGCTGCGGAGCTTCAAGCTGCTGATCGGCGTATCCGGCGTAGGCCCCAGGGCGGCGTTGTCTATCCTGTCCGCCGTAACACCGCAGCAGCTGGCGCTGGCGGTGGTGACAGAGGATGAAAAAACACTGACTGCCGCCAACGGCATCGGCAAAAAGATCGCTCAGCGAGTGATACTGGAACTGAAGGACAAGCTGGCACGGGAGGAAGCGCTGGACGGCACATCCGTTAAGGGCGGCGCGCCCGCGATGGCTGCGGTGCCCCACAGCAAGAAAAGTGAGGCGCAGTCGGCATTGGCGGTGCTGGGCTACGGCAGCGCGGAGATCGCCGCAGCGCTGAAAGATATCGACATGGAAGCGCTGACGCTGGAGGACATCATCCGGCAGGCGCTGAAGCGCATGATGAAGTAGGGGAGGGGCGCACATGAGCATTGATTTCGGGGCGGACCTGTACGAGGAGCCTATCGTCGCCAAAACGTTTCTCAGTGAGGATGCCAACGAAGGTTCTCTACGGCCCCACACACTGACAGAATACATTGGGCAGGAGAAGGCCAAGCAAAACCTGTCGATCTTCATTGAGGCGGCGCGCCGGCGGACAGAGTCTCTGGACCATGTGCTGCTGCATGGCCCTCCGGGACTGGGCAAGACCACACTGGCGGGCATCATCGCCCAGGAGATGGGCGTGAATATCCGCATCACCTCCGGACCGGCTATCGAGAAGCCCGGGGACCTGGCGGCGCTGCTGACCAACCTGCAGGAACATGATATTCTCTTCGTGGACGAGATCCACCGCCTCAACCGCGCAGTCGAGGAGATCCTTTACCCCGCCATGGAGGACTACGCGATCGACATCATCATCGGCAAAGGGCCGTCGGCCAATTCGATCCGGCTGGATCTGCCGCGCTTTACGCTCATCGGAGCGACCACGCGCGCCGGACAGCTGACCGCGCCGCTGCGCGACCGCTTCGGTGTCAATCTGCGTCTGGAGCTCTACAGCCCGGCCGAGCTGCAGAAGATCGTAGAGCGCAGCGCCGGTATCCTCAAGGTGGAGATCGACAGTGCCGGCGCGTATGAGATCGCCTCGCGCTCGCGTGGCACGCCGCGCATTGCCAACCGTCTGCTCAAGCGCGTGCGCGACTATGCGCAGGTGCGCGCCGACGGCGTCATCACCAAAGAGGTCGCCAACGCCGCGCTGCTGCGCCTGGAAGTGGACGAGATGGGCCTCGATGCGACGGACCGGCGGATGCTGCGCAGTATCATCGAATTCTATCACGGCGGGCCGGTCGGCCTGGAAACGCTCGCGGCGACGATTGGCGAAGAGGCCGTGACGCTCGAGGACGTCTATGAGCCGTATCTGCTGCAGCAGGGTTTTTTGACGCGCACGCCCCGCGGCCGCTGCGTCACACGCCGTGCTTATGAGCATCTTGGCCTGGAATACATCGGCCAGCAGGAGATAGATCTCTGAAAAAAGCGCTGAATGTCCCCGAAACGTGCATTTTGAACAAAAATGTATTGACTTTTCAACGTTTTTAGTTATAATTTGTTTTGAGTGGTATTGGAGTTTTGAAGGTTATGATGGATGATTCCAAACTGTCTGATGCAGAGCTGCTGGCACTGGTGAGTGCCGGGAATGCCGACGCGGAGGAAGCGCTCGCAGAGCGCTACAGCCGCCTGGTGCGCATTTGCGCGCGGCCGCTTTTTCTCATCGGCGGTGACAGCGAGGATCTCATTCAGGAAGGAATGCTTGGCCTGCTCTCTGCCATCCGGCAGTATGACCCGGCGTCCAATGTGCCTTTCAAAGCGTTTGCAGAGGTTTGTATCAGCAACCGCATTTACAGTGCCATCAAGTCCGCTTCCAGACAGAAGCATTCTCCGCTCAACAGCGGCATTTCCCTAGACAGCATCCTCTCAGAAGAATCACAGACCCAGGCGTCCAGCTATCCGGAAGCAAATTGTCGTGTTACTGAGGAGCAGGTTCTGGCCAGAGAGAGTGAACAAGAGCTATTGTCCGCATTTACCCGGTATTTGTCAGCGTTTGAAGCGCGGGTGCTTCGGCTGTACCTGTCCGGCCTTTCCTATGCCGAGATGGCGGCCGAGACGAACAAACCCGAAAAATCCATTGACAATGCCGTGCAGCGGATCCGCCGCAAACTGGCGCGGCTCCCCAATTTCAGCGACTTCAGCAAGAGCTGAACGCAATATAGCCGAGAGGCAAGTTTTTCAAAAGAGAGGATTTATCATGTTCGAAGACAAAACGTTGAAGTGCAAAGAGTGCGGCGCAGAGTTCGTTTTCACCGCCGGTGAGCAGGAATTCTATGCGGAAAAGGGCTTCCAGAATGAGCCCCAGCGCTGCAAGGCCTGCCGTGACGCGCGCAAGAACGCCGCCCGCGGCCCCCGCGAGTTCTTCACTGCTACCTGCGCTGCCTGCGGCGGCGAGGCCAGAGTTCCGTTTGAGCCGAAGTCTGACCGTCCTGTCTACTGCAGCGAGTGCTTCGCGAAGATGAGAGAGCAGCACTAATCAGCAGATAAACTGGTTAAAATGATTGGGGCGCTTCGTGCGACCCAATCATTTTCTCACAAGCAAACTACCGGAGGTAAAAAGATTATGTTTGAAATTTCCAGAGATACGATGATTTCGGAGATCCTGTCCAATGCGCCGGAGGCCATGCCCGTGTTCCAGAACATCGGCATGCACTGCCTCGGCTGCGCCATGGCCAGTGGCGAGACGCTGGAGCAGGCTTGCCTTGCACACGACGTGGATCCGGACGAGTTCCTCGAGCAGCTGCGCACCTATTTGGAGAGCCTGTAAGATACAGACATGGATCAAAAGCCGGCGGTACGCCGGCTTTTGGCGTTTCCGGAGGAGTATGTATGGATTCCATTCGTCTATCACCGCGGCTGCAAATGGTCGCGGACTTCGTGCCGCTGTGCGCCTGCGCTGCGGATATCGGTACAGATCACGGATATTTGCCGGTCTGGCTGCTGCAAAATGGAGTCGTTCAAACGGCCATCGCGGCCGACATCCATGTCGGTCCGCTTGCCAATGCGCGGAAGTCCGCAGCCGCTTACGACTTGGAGGAGCGCGTTCGGTTCGTGCAGGCGGACGGCCTGCAATTTCCGGACGCGCAGGCAGCGGATGTCATCACTATTGCCGGCATGGGCGGGGAAACGATCTGTGCGATCCTGGCGGCCACGCCGTGGCTGCGGCCGGGAAAACGGCTCGTTTTGCAGCCGCAGAGCAAAGTGCAGGAACTGACGGACTGGCTCTGGCACAACGGTTTTACGATCGAGGACGCAGCCCTCTGCCGCGATGCCGGCAAGCGCTATCTTGCCCTGTGCGTGCTTGGACAGCCGGCCGGGCAGACATACACGGTGGAGCAGCTGCTGCTTCGCCGCCGCGATCCGCTGCTGCCGGAGCACCTCACAGAAGAGATCCGGCGGCAAACGCGCGCACGCGCCGGCATGGCGCTTGCAAAGCAGACGCCGGCGGCGGAACTGGCAGCGATCGACGCGCGGCTCTCGCAGCTGCAAACCTGCCTGAAGGAGGTACAGACATGGTGATCATCAATGACATCTACGCTTTCTTAAATGAGATCGCGCCGGTGCGGTATCAGATGGATTTTGATAACGCCGGTTTTCTGGTTGGTGACGGTGGAACTGCGGTAAAAAATGCGCTGCTGGCGCTGGACATCACAGACGCCGTGATCGCAGAAGCGATCGAGCTGCGCGCGCAGCTCATTGTTTCGCACCACCCGCTCATCTTTACGCCGCTGCGGCACGCGACGACGGATGATCTCGCCGGACGCAAGGTGCTGACCATGGCGCGGCACGGCATTTCCGCCATCTGTATGCACACGAATCTGGACATTGCCGACGGCGGCGTCAATGATGCGCTCATGGCGGCGCTGGGCGCGGAGGTCACGGGCGGCCTGGAGCCAGCCGGTACGGCGGCCGACGGACGCTTACCTGCGGACGTGTAGGGAAGCTTCCGAACCCCATGACCATGGCGGAATTTCTGCCCTATGTTGCCGGACGTTTGCACGTCAACGGGCTACGGTATGTGGACGGTGGCCTGCCAGTGGAAAGAATCGCGGTTTGCGGCGGCTCCGGCGGGAATATGCTGGAGCTGGCGGCTGCAAAAGGCTGCGATACCTTTGTGACGGCGGATGTGAAGT
>OLOH01002173.1_pt1 | contig 10023 bp, 7 predicted proteins | sample 1673221 | NCBI WGS metagenome assembly OLOH01 (sample SAMEA3136767, study PRJEB25190) | human gut metagenome | reverse complement strand
CCCGGCGGCGACGTGAAGTGCCGCCCGAGCCTGCCCTTGCCTGCCGTCTGCGATTCCGCAATGAGCACGGTACCCTCCGGCGCGCCCTGCTCCGCCTGTGCCTTTAAAAGCGTATTGGTGGAGGTGACTTCGGTCTGCACCTGCAAGTAAACCGGCATATCGGTATCGAGGAACCGTGAGACACTCTGCACGGTGAGCACATCGCTTTCCGGCGCCAGCGTGTAGCCGCGCTTTGGCACGGCGCGAATTTTATGCCCGGCTTCTTCAAGCTTTTGGATGGCTTTCCACACGGCATTGCGGGAAACGCCGAGCGACGACGCAAGCTGCTCGCCGGAGAGGTATTCTCCGCGATTTTTTTCAAGCGCGTCTAAAACTGCATCTTGTATGCGCATAAATTTCCTTTCCGGCAAAACCGGCAGCGAAAATTTCGTCTACCAGTTTACCACACACAAAGCGTTTCGTCAACCTAAAATTAAATTTAAGGTGACGAATAACAAAACACCGATTGAATGGAAAAGCAAAAGCCCGCACAGCGCATGGTTTTGCTCTGTGCGGACAACTATTCCATTACTTCTTTTTCTTGAAGCCGTCCTTCAGCGAAACGGAGCGGTTGAAGACAAGGTGATCTTCTGCGGAATCCTTGTTATCCACGCAGAAATAGCCCTGACGCATGAACTGGAAGCTCTCGCCCGGCTTTGCGGTTTTGAGGCCCGCTTCCACCTTGCAGCCCGTGAGGACCTTGAGGGAATCCGGGTTTAAAAGCTCTAAGAAATCGCCTGCATCCGGGTCTTCCACAGTAAAGAGGTTATCGTAGAGGCGAATTTCGGCGTCTTCGGCGTTCTTCGCATCCACCCAGTGGATCGTGCTCTTGATCTTGCGGCCGTCTGCCGGGTTGCCGCCGCGGGACTCGGGGTCATACTCCGCGTAGACTTCGACGACGTTGCCGTTTTCGTCCTTTTTACAGCCGGTACATTTGACAACATAAGTGGTCTTGAGGCGCACTTCATTTCCCGGGAAAAGGCGGAAATAGCCCTTTACAGGGGTCTCCATGAAGTCTTCGGCTTCAATGTACAGCTCGCGGCCGAACGTGACCGTGCGGGTACCGTCTTCGGGACGGTTCGGATTGTTTTCGACCTCGAACGTCTCGGTCCTATCTTCGGGATAGTTCGTCAAAATGAGCTTTACGGGGTTCAAAACGCCCATGACGCGCTTTGCCGTGAGGTTCAGGTCTTCGCGCAGGCAGTGCTCAAGAAAGCTGTATTCCACGGTAGAGTTCACCTTGGAAACACCGTTGCGCACGCTGAAATTGCGAATGGAGGCCGGGGTGTAACCGCGGCGGCGCAGGCCGCAGATGGTGGGCATTCTCGGGTCGTCCCAGCCGCTGACATAACCGCCTTCGACGAGTGCGCGCAGCTTGCGTTTGCTCATGACAGTGTTGTTGATGCCAAGGCGGGCAAACTCGATCTGACGCGGCTTTGCGGGCAGCGTGACGTTGTTGATAACCCAATCGTACAGTGGGCGGTGATCCTCAAATTCCAACGAACACAGCGAGTGCGTGATGTGCTCCATGGCGTCCTCGATGGGGTGCGCGAAGTCGTACATCGGGTAGATGCACCATTTGGTACCGGTGCGATGGTGCGGCATGTGGTTGATGCGGTAGATGACCGGGTCGCGCATATTGAAGTTGCCGGAAGCGAGGTCAATCTTTGCACGGAGCGTCATTCTGCCGTCTTCAAACTCGCCGGCGCGCATGCGGGCAAACAGGTCGAGACTCTCCTCCATCGGACGGTCACGGTACGGGCTCTGCGCCGGGGTGATGAGGTCGCCGCGCATTTCACGCATCTGGTCAGGCGTGAGCTCGCAAACATAGGCAAGGCCCTTTTTGATGAGCTCTACGGCGCCGTTGTACATATCTTCAAAATAATCGGAAGCATAGTAGAAGCGGTCTTCCCAATCGTAGCCGAGCCAGTGGATATCTTCCTTGATGGCGTCGACGTACTCCACGTCTTCCTTTGTGGGGTTCGTGTCGTCCATGCGCAGGTTACAGATGCCGTTAAAGCGCTCTGCAGTACCGAAATCGACGTAGATCGCCTTGGCGTGGCCGATGTGCAGGTAGCCGTTCGGCTCCGGCGGGAAACGGGTGTGCACCTTCATGCCTTCGCAGCGGCCGCCCTCTGCGAGGTCTTCTATAATAAAATCATCGATAAAACTGCTGCTGATCTCCTCGGAGACCGCTTCGTTTTTGATCTCTTCACTCATAATTTGTCCATACCTTTCCTAATATCAGGTTTTTCCTCTTGCTTTATGCGTTCTCGATCTTTTGAAGGCCGAGCTGTAAACGGCGCAGTGCCTCCTCTTTGCCGAGCACGGCGAGAATTTCCATAGCGCCGCCGGGGGTAACGGTCTGACCTGCCGCCGCGATGCGTACCGGCCACAGCAGAGTGCCGTTTTTCACTTCGAGGCTCTGTGCGAGGGCAATGAGTGCATCGTGGATGGTATCAACCTGCCAGTTTTCGATGGCAGACAGCGTCTCGATGGCGGCACGCAGCATGACGGGCGCGTTCTCGAGCGTTGCCTTGCTCTTTTTGTTTATGAAGAGGTCTGCGGAATATTCCGGCAGCTCTTTGAAGAAGCAGAGCAGGCTCGGGATTTCCTTAAACTTCAAAATACGCGGCTGCAAAATGGCGTCGAGCACGTCGAACGGCTTTTCTGCGTCGCCGAAAATCTCTTTGTAGTACGGCATCGCCGCGGTGCGGAACTCTTCCCCGCTCATCTTGCGGATGTACTCGCCGTTGAACCACAGGAGCTTATCGTAATCGAACACGGCGGGCGATTTGCTGATGCCGTCGATGGAGAATGCTTCTTCGAGCTCTTTCAGCGAGAAAATTTCCCGGTTATCCTTCGGGCACCAGCCGAGCAGCGCGATGTAGTTCGTGATGACCGGTGCGAGGTAGCCGTCTTCGAGGAGGCCCTGAAAGCTTGTGGAACCGTGGCGCTTCGAAAGCTTTGAGACGGAGCCGTCTTCGTTTTTGCCCATGATGAGCGGCAGGTGCACATAAATCGGCTTTTCCCAGCCGAACGCGTCGTAGAGCATGTTGTACTTCGGTGTAGAGGTGAGGTACTCGCAGCCGCGCACGACATGCGTAATGTGCATGAGGTGGTCGTCGATGACGTTTGCAAAGTTGTAGGTCGGGTAGCCGTCGGACTTTAAAAGCACCTGATCTTCGATCTCTTTGTTTTCGATCGTGATGGTGCCGTAAACGGCGTCTTCAAAGGACGTGGAGCCCTCGAGCGGCACACGCTGACGAATGACATACGGCATACCGGCGTCGAGGTTCTTCCGGATTTCCTCTGCGGGCAGGTCGCGGCAATGACGGTCGTAACCGCCGAACTCGCCGTCCTGATGAATGGACTCGAGGCGCTCTTTGGTGCAGAAGCAATAATATGCCTTGCCCTCGCGCACAAGCTGCTCTGCGTAGGGTTTATAAATATCCTTGCGTTCGCTCTGTACATACGGGCCGTATTCGCCGCCGATATCCGGTCCTTCGTCATGCTGCAGACCGACTTGCTGCAGTGTATTATATATAACGTCTGTTGCGCCTTCTACATAGCGCTCCTGATCTGTGTCTTCAATTCTGAGCACAAACGTGCCGTTTTGGGACTTCGCCACCAGATACTCGTACAGCGCCGTTCTGAGGTTTCCGACGTGCATGAAACCGGTGGGGCTCGGCGCAAAGCGTGTGCGAACCATTAAAACAACCTCCTTGGTTTTTCGGTGCGTTGCTATCCATGCCGCCGGCATGAAAAAATACTACACCATCATATAATGTTCTATTATATATCTGTGCGCAAAATTTTGCAATAAAAAAACGGGAAAAAGCGCCATCTTTTTCCCGTTTTCTGTTCTTAATCGTCCTTGAGGAACGCCACGTACTCTTCAAGGCACATGTTCAGCTCGTTCATGCGCTGCGCGTGCTCCTTGCCGACGTAGCGGTAATGCCACGGCTCGTAATCGATGCCGGTGATGCTCTCCTTGCCTTTGGGGTAGCGCTCGACAAAGCCGTATTCTGCGGCGTGCTCCTGCAGCCATGTGTAGGCTTCCGTCTCGCGGAAATCGTCTTCAACATCGTTGAAATCGACCGCAAGGCCGGTGTGATGCTCGCTGTACCCCGGCGCCTGAATGGTGATCCGCGCGTCTTCATACGCGTTTTCATAGGTCATGCCGTCTGCCATGCGGCGCTGCACGGCGCGATCCAGCACGCTTTCCTGCTCCTCCACGCTGCGATAGCCCGAGGCAATCCACAAATTGATCTCGTCGTTATACGCTGCATTGATAAGCGCCGTAAGCTCCGGGTACATTTTGGAGTTGACGGTGATGGTATCGAACAGCGTCGGGGTCATTTGGAAATCGTCCGGCAGCGGCACTTCGCTGTTCACAAGCACAAGCCGCCAATCGCCGAGCTGCTGAAAGGCAGATTCGGGAGCAGAGGTCGTTTTAGAAAGCACACTTGCTTTGTCTGAAATGCTCTCCGCAGCGGTGCTCGGCGCCGCTTCCGGCGAGGCGGCAGCTTCTATGGGCTCTGCATTTTGATGCGGCATGGCAAGCAGCGCTGTGATGATCAGCACAGCCGCAATGCACCCTGCCCCACTAAGCAAAAGCCGTGCACGCGATTTCAGTACACGTGCGGGAATCCTGTTATGCTTCTTCCGTTTTTGCGGCTGTTTTAATCTGTAATGTCCGCCTTGCGGCCCCGCCATGTGCTTTGCCACGTTCGTGCTCCCTTTTCTTTCGTATCTTCTATTGCAAGTATACCACGTAACTGGTATACTAATCCATAGTTTCTAAATTGTTTTTTCATCTTTTTTTCATTTTGAAGGAGTGACCTTGATGAAAAGGATCTTTATGCGCGGCAACCCCGGCGATTTTGCAAATTATGTGGCGGCGCTGACGGCTTGCGGCGCGGAGCCGGTAATCTCGATGACATTTTCCGACGCAGACACTTGCGACGGCCTGCTGATCCCCGGCGGCGCCGATGTAAATCCTGTGCTCTATGGGCAGGAAAACACGGCGAGCGAAGGCATCGATGACAGCCGTGATGCAGACGAGATTGCGCTTGCGAAATGCTTTTTTGCAGCGGGCAAGCCGGTATTCGGCATTTGCAGAGGGCATCAGGTGCTGAACGTGGCATTCGGCGGCGACCTCATTCAGAATGTGCCGGACCCGCAGCACCACATGGCGGCAAAAGAGACCGGCGACGCCATTCACACGGTGCGCGCGCAGCATGATCTGATGCGCGAATTTTACGGCGAAGAATTCCCCGTGAACAGTGCACACCATCAGGCCGCAGGTAAGCTCGGCGCGGGACTTATCCCCCTGTGCGTCAGCGACGACGGCATCAACGAGGGCTTTATCCATGAAAACGGCAAGGTGATCGGCGTGCAGTTTCACCCGGAGCGCATCGGCTTTGCGCACCGCCGCCCCGATGCAGTGAACGGCGAAAAGCTGTTTCGCTATTTTCTGAGTCTGATTTAAAGCCGCTTTCCTCTATTTTCCGCTTCCGCATAAAATTGTGAAAAAACTGCTTGCTTTTTTCCCGGGCATCGTGTATAATAAATTTTGTTATCCGGGTGTAGCGCAGTTTTGGTAGCGCGCTTGAATGGGGTTCAAGAGGCCGCAGGTTCAACTCCTGTCACTCGGACCATAACTGGACACCAATTTTGATACAACACGTATCTTGATTGGTGTCCTGTTCCTTTATTACAGAGGTTTTGGTTTCCATGGGTCTTTACCATACGATTTAATCCTCTTTTTTCGCAGAAATCCTTTCCGGCGGAAAATATTGCAGAGACCTTCGGTGATGAACTCCGATGTTTATTTTCACCATGTATTTGTTCTATTCAAAGATAAAGCAGGGATTTTAATGAAGCAAAACAAAAACGGATTCACATTGATGGAAATGCTAATTGTCATTGCAATCATCGCCGTATTGATTGCAGTTGCCATTCCGGTATTTGCGTCACAGCTTGAAAAAGCCAGAGAAGCGACAGATCTTGCAAATGTCCGCTCCGCTTATGCACAGGTGTCTACAGAGGCGTTGCTCGGAGATTCCGAGACTACCGTAACCGTCAACCTAAAACAGAAGCAGGCCGACTGGCAATCCGTAGATCCTGTGAATATCGGCGGTATTGTTCATTCCAAAAGCCAAGGAGACACGGAGAACTGGAAAGGCGTTGCTGCGCCAAACGGAACCTGTGTCGTATCGTATAAGGAAGATTACGGAATCATTCTCAATTGGAGCGGAAAAGCCGATCCATCTACACCTAAATACCCGTTTAACACAAACGAGACGGATTTCTTCCAAGTTCTATACGAAACGGAATTTTGGCAAGACATGAAAAACAATACAAACTTTGAGTTTGACTCCAGATGTCCGAATTCGGAATATGTTCCGACCATTACCGCGGCGATCAAAAAGCTGGACAACAGTCTCCTGCAGCAGCCGGACTGCACCTGGGCTTTTCTCGGCAGCGGAATAGACGGGAAAAAGGCAGACCGATATCTCTTTTGGACATCCCTGAACACGGATAAGGTCGGGGCCGGAAAGGAAATTCCCGTGATCGTCCAGACCGGGGACGGGAAGTACTATGTTTCCGAAACCACGACCGGCAAGAGGACGAAAAACGGCAGCGAATATGTCGCCGTTTCCCAATCACTTACTTCGCAAAACCAGTATAAGCAGATTCTGAAAAACGGAGAAGAGTTTTCTTCGTTAGAGGAGGCCTACGACGCCTACCTCAGCGCTTTGGGCAATTCCAAGTATGACTCGGTTCGCGGGTCTTGAGGCATTTCCACCGATATGACGCTTGTTTTTCCGCGTGTGCGCAGTCGACAAAAACGCCGCCCTTTCGGGCGGCGTTTTTGCTTGCCGCTGCTGCGGCGTACCCCTGTCGGTATCGACCCGGAGAGAATAGCTGGTTTACTGCCCGCAGCGCCTGCCGTTCCACGCCAGACCGGCGGTGCTCAGCAGGGCGGCAGCGGCATAGAGCGCCACGCCGGGGTCCGTGGTCTTGGGGCTGGCGCTGCTGCCGCCGGCAGAGGGGGAATAGTAGTAGCCGCCGGTGGCGGGGGGAGTGATTTGTCCGGTCGGCGTGATCGTTTTAACATTGGGAAGACTCAGATATCCGTCTGTGGCGGGAACCGTAGTCACTGCGTTCCCGTTCACCGTAGCGGCGATTTCTCTGGCGAAGTCATATTCTCTTTCCGGCATCAGCAAAACGGAATACACATATTTTTTCCCGCTTTCAAACGCTGTAATGGTCGGCAAGGTGCTGTATATCTCGTCGTCGGAATGCCATATAGCAACGGGCTCATCGTTTTCATTTAATTCTTGCCACCATTCGTCGTAAATTCGGTATTTGCCCTGATCGGCGGCGGCTACGGCGGCCGTAGCCTTTGGCGTATCTCCTGTTTTGTAGGAAAGGGTTGCGCCGATGATTTCAACGGTGGTGATTTCTGAATCGTCAGGATTTTCAGAGTTCTGCTTAAAGTGAGCCGTGAATATCACATTATCTCTCCGCACATTAACGCTGTTCTGTATTTGATCAGAAGAAAGAGCGGTGCCGGCCGGAATGGCAGTACCACTGCCGGCCTGGTATACGGCAGCATCGGCTGTCCAGTAGGCAAACTCGTATCCCGAATTTGGAAGTAAAGTATCGATGATGCTGCCGGCAAAGCTGAGAGTCTCTGTCTCGGATACATTCAGCTTGTAGTAGTAGGGCTTGTTAACATCATCGTCAATGCCATAATACACAAACGGAATCTGGTCGTTTTTAGTCATGGTTCCATAATCGCCGGGGTAAAATTTAACGGCATACGCTCCAGATTCCGCAAATGCTGACAGCGGCGACAGCGCCAGGACCAGCGTAAGGAGCAGCGCCGGAAAAAACCTTTTCTTTGCCATTTTGTTCCATCCTCCTGTTTCAATTTTTCACGTATTTACAAGCTTTTTACGTTTTCTATTGTACCACGGCGGCCGAGGCAGGGAAACGCGATTACCGGCTGCGGCGATTGCTGGTTTTGGAAATTTTCTTGCTTCACTTTTCTGCCATATGGGCGTATACTATACACAGCTTTCACCGCAGGAGGTGCGCCATGCGCTTTTGTGAGCAGCTGAACGAATACATTACCCGGCTGGACTGCCGGGGCAAGGAGCTGGCGGAGGCCGCCGGGCTATCCGCACCGTCCCTGAGCCGCTACCGCACCGGCGAGCGCACGCCGGGCCGCGGCAGCGCCGTGCTCACGGCGCTGAGTGATGCTTTGGCCGATATGGCCAAAGCAAAGGCGCTGCCGGATATGGACGCGGACACACTGTATAGCGCGTTCCTGCAATGCGATGAATATGCCGGCACGGACAAGAAAATGCTGCGGGAGAACTTCAATGCGCTGATCGAGGTCATGGGGCTCAGCGTGGCGAAGCTGTGCCGCTGCGCCAACTACGACCCGTCCGCCATCTTCCGCTTCCGCCGGGGCGAGCGTCAGCCGGCGGAGCCGGAGCAGTTCGCCGCCGCCGTGGCGTCCTATGTTTCCCGGGAGATGGACGGCCCCGCCCAGCGGGAGGTGGCCTCCGCGCTGCTGGGCTGTGCCGCTGAAGATCTCGGCGACCGCGCCGCCTACTGCCGGCGGGTGCAGGATTGGCTGCTGGGCAGCCATGCGCCCCGGGAGGACAGCGTCTCCCGCTTCCTGACCAAGCTGGATGAGTTCGATCTAAATGCGTACATACGCTCCGTCCATTTTGACGAGCTGAAGGTCCCTGTGGCGCCCTTCCAGCTGCCCACCAGCCGCAGTTACTCCGGTTTGCGGCAGATGATGGACAGCGAGCTGGACTTTATGAAGGCGGCGGTGCTGTCGCGCTCCACGGAGCCGGTGTTTATGTACAGCGATATGCCCATGACGGAGATGGCCCAGGACCCGGAGTTCCCCAAGAAGTGGATGTTCGGCATGGCGCTGCTGCTGAAAAAAGGTCTGCGGCTGCAGATCATCCACAACATTGACCGCAATCTGCCGGAGATGATGCTGGGATTGGAGAGCTTCATCCCCATGTATATGACCGGCCAGATCGAGCCGTATTACTTCAAAGCGCCCCAGGGCGGTGTGTTCCTGCATTTCCTGCGGGTATCCGGCACAGCCGCGCTGACCGGCGAGGCTGTGTCCGGCCACCATAGCGAGGGGCGGTATTACCTGACCAACAACCGCGCAGAGGTGGCCTATTACCGCCGTCGGGCCGACGCTCTGCTGGAGAACGCCAAGCCGCTGATGGAGATATACCGTGCCGACGTCGCTTCCCGGCTGAACGCGTTTCTGTTGGCAGACAGCCGCACCCCCGGCCGACGGCGGTGTGTCCTATCGGCGCCGCCGCTGTATACCGCGGACCCCGCGTTTTTGACGGCGGTGCTGCAAAGACACGATGTGCCTGCGCCGGATCAGGAGCGCATCCTGGCCCACGCCAAAAGCCACCGGGAGCAGGCCGAAACCATCCTGCGGGACAATGAAATGGTGTTGGCTCTGCCCCGACTGACAGAGGAAGCCTTTGAACGATACCCGATGTCCCTGCCCCTGTCAGGATCGTTCTATGAACGTGATATACCGTATACCTATCAGGAGTATCTGGAACACATCGATCAGACAGAACAGTTCGCGGCAGTGCACCCACGCTGCCGCCTGGAACTGACCGCCGACAGCACCTTCCGCAATTTGCAGATCGTCATGCACGAGGGGCGGTGGGCCATGGTGTCCAAGGAAAAATCACCCGCCATACATTTTGTCATCCGTCACGCCAAGCTTCGTAGTGCTATTGAGAGCTTTGAGCCGCCGCTGGTGGAGGAGTGACAGCCCGCGCGGTCAGTAAGCACCGGCGTGTTTGTGGTCAAAATTATGGTCAAATCCCCGTTCTGGCGCAGAAGAAAAGCCCTGTAACCGGCATGGGTCAGGCTTGTCTTGTCCAGAATGATCTGGCCCACGGCGCA
>OLOH01002168.1_pt1 | contig 10035 bp, 10 predicted proteins | sample 1673221 | NCBI WGS metagenome assembly OLOH01 (sample SAMEA3136767, study PRJEB25190) | human gut metagenome | reverse complement strand
CTTCCGTCTGCCCGCCGGTCCGTCTTTGACCAAACCGAGATGGGACGGAGAAAAAACCACTGTCGTAAAAATCCCGGCAAAAGCCGTGATCGAATCCTGGCGGATGTCGTTAAGCCAGGCGGTCTTTTTGCCTTCCAACTGAATTTTGGACGTTTGCTGGCGGCCGGCACAGAAAAAATCCGATTCGATCAGCGCCCGGCTTTCTCCAAACCGGATCAGATCCGCATCTTTGGCGCCGCGAAAGCTTTTGGCGCCGGATAAAAGCCAGATAGCCTCCAACAAATTGGTCTTACCCTGGGCATTGTCCCCGTAGATCACATTGATGGCGGGAGAGAAATCCACATCCAGTGTGGAATAGTTCCGGAAGTGGTGCAGGGTCAGGTGATGGACGATCATTGGATCCTGACCGTCGCTTCTCCCAAAGTCACAGTGTCACCAGGGCGCAGCTTCTTGCCCCGCATGGTACACACTTCCCCATTGACCAACACATCTCCCTCCTGAATGAGGGTCTTTGCTTCGCCGCCGCTGTTGACCAGCCCAGCGTATTTCAGCAAGGCGTCCAGCTTGATAAATTCCGTAGAGATCGCAACAGTTTCTTTTTTCATGAGTAACACCTCGATTTACTGTCCTGCCTTCAGCCGCACTGGGAGAACCATATACAAAAATTGATCCTGATCGTCTCCCTCCTCCGGCTGAATGATGCAGGGGCTGATGGGGGTGTTGAGACTGATGCGCAGGGTCTCTGCGTTGGCTGCTTTCAGGGCGTCCAAAATATACTTGTTGTTGAAGCCGATCTCCAGGCCGTTTCCATTTCCCACCATAGGGCACTGATCCTGTGCGGTACCAATGGCGGTGGCGGTGCGGATGTCCAGCACGCCGTCTCCGAAGGTGCACCGGAGGGGGCTCTTTTGCTGTTCGGTGATAATGAGGGAACAGCGTTCGATACAGGAGATCAATTTTTTTCGATCCACGGAGACAGCAATGGGGTTGTTGCTAGGGATGGCTTGGTTATAGTTCAGAAACTCTCCTTCCAAACGACGGGTGATGAGGGTGATCTTTTCCGACTCCAGACGGAACATGATGTGCCGGCTGCCCTGGACGATCTCCACCGTCTCGTCCGTATCGCCGCAGATCTTGCTCACTTCGTTAAGCGCCGGTGCGGGTATGACAAACTGGCAGGCAGTTTCTGACACGTTCAGCTGGGTGGTCTCCCGACGAAGCGCCAAGCGATACCCGTCCACCGCTACGACAGTGAGCAGTCCTTCTCCATTTCGTTCGAACAGTTCGCCAGTGTGGATGGGACGGCTGTCATTGGTGGAGACGGCAAAGATGGTCTCGGTGATCATGGAATGGAGGATGCGCTGGGGCAGGATCATGCTGTTCTGATATTCCACCGCAGGCAGCTCCGGAAACTGACTGGGATCCATGCCCAAAATATTGAACTCACTCATGCCGCAGGTGATGTTCACCATCAGATCATCGGTGGACAAGGTCACCATATCGTCAGGCAGGCGGCGGATGATGTCGCCAAAGAGGCGAGCGGAGAGGACAATGCTGCCTGGTTCTGCAATATCGGCAGAGATGGTGCCGCGGATTCCGGTTTTCAAGTTATAACCGGTCAGGTTTAGCTCCTGCTCTGCCTCCAACAACACCCCTTCCAAAGCTGGGATGGTGCTTTTGGGCGCCACAGCACGGGAGGCAATGGTGATCATGGATTGCAGCAGGGCTTTTTCACAGGAAAATTTCATAGAAAGAGAAGCTCCTTTCTCCGAGGCGGGAGGGAAATTCCTCTGCGCCGAGGGAAGATGCTGGAACGGTTGGTAGACTTGCTTTGTGTGATAAAGAAAGAGATCTAAAAAATAGTAGTATTAGTAGGGGACTCGGAAAAGTGGAAAACCATGATTTTCCCTTGGGCGCCAATGGGTTCCGCTTCCACAGGGGGTGTGGAGAAAAAAATCAGAATCCACAAGAAGGGTTTGCAAAGGGTTTTTTATGCACACAACACTTTTCAGATTATGGTGGCAAAGGACTTTTCCACAGGTGGATAAATCCAGTGGAATCTGTGGAAAAAAAGCGCCCGTCAAAAGCGGTCGTTTACATTGGCTTTGATGTCTCGGATGACTTCTTTCAGCTCTCGGTCATTGGAGAGCATTTTTTCGATCTTCTCCACGGAATGCATGACCGTGGTGTGGTGTTGACCGAAGAATTTGCCCACTTCCGGCAGGGATTGATTGGTGATGGAGCGGATGATGTACATGGAGACCTGCCGAGCCAGGACGATATTGGCCTTTCGGCTCTCGCCCATGATGGTTTTGGGATCCAGGTCATAGAATTTAGCGGTCTCCTCCACGATCACTTCTGGGGAGGGCACAAATTCATCCTTCTTTCGGATCAGCTCCCGAATGGCACGGGAGGCGTTTTCATCGTTGATCTCACTGCCCATCAGATCTCGATAGGCCATGAGCCGCTTGATGGTCCCTTCCAGCTGCCGCACGTTAGCGGTGATATTCTGGGCGATGTACTCGATGATGTCCGAAGGCAGATTCAGACCCAACAGAATGGACTTGTTTTTGATGATGGCACAGCGGGTCTCATAGTCCGGCGGCTGAATATCTGCCATCAAACCCCACTCAAATCGGGTGCGCAGGCGGTCTTCCAGCCGGAGCATATCAGATGGGGGACGGTCGGAGGTGAGAACAATCTGCTTTTTGGCCTCATACAGGTTGTTGAAGGTGTTGAAAAACTCCTCTTGGGTCTGTTCCTTGCCGGCGATAAATTGAATGTCATCCACCAGCAGCAGATCCTTGTCTCGGTACTTTTGGCGAAAGGTGTCTGTGCTGCGCAGCCGGATGGCTTCAAACAGCTCGTTGGTGAACTCGTCACCCTTGATGTAGATGATCTGATAATCCGGATGGTTCTGACGAATGGTGTGGTAGATGGAATAGAGCAGATGGGTCTTGCCCAGACCGGACTCACCATATAGAAACAGTGGGTTATAGCCCTTGCCCGGATCCTTGGCCACTGCCTGAGCGGCATTGTAGGCGAATCGGTTGGAGGAACCGACGATAAAACGGTCAAAGGTGTACTCCTCACTGCCCATCAGGATGTTCTGGTTGGATGCCGGCTGTTCCAGCGACTCCGAGCGGTAGGCAGCCGTCTCCTCCGGTCCTAAGATCACCGCTTTGATGTCTGCGGCGAATAGGTCGTGCAGGATTTGCTCAATATCGGATAGAAAGCGATCTCGGATCATCTTCGTTTTGAAATCCGAGGGGCAGGATAAGGTCAGCTGATCCATCTTAAAATCAAGAGCTTCTACCTGACCGAACCAGGTCTTGAAGGCGATCTCTGTGAATTTCTCTTGGAGAACCGGCGTGATACTCATCCAAATTTCGTTGGCAGAATTCATAAATACAAAACTCCGTTTCAAGGCCGGATCTTTGTACAAAGATCCGGCAGAAAAAAAGAATAAAAACACAGCTTAAAGTATAACATAAAATACCCTCTCTTACAAGGTATACATCTAAAAAGTAGAAAGTCATAGCGGAAAGAAAATCTGCCGCAGGCAGGGTTTTACTCCAGACTTTGCGCATCAACAGGTGGGAAATGGACGGAGAAGGGGCGGCGCATGGATGCTTCATGGCGTGTTTTGATCCTTTTCCGGAGGATATTGTCTCTATGACAGTTGTGTTCCCTTATCGCTCCAACCGCAATATATGGTATCCTATCCCAAAACAGCCCTGAGAAAGAAAAATATTGTGAATTTTCTGTTGACAGGGACAAAAAGTATCGTTTATAATGACAAATGCGCTATCAGCTCTCTTTTGGGAGCCTTGCGCCTAAATTGTGTTGGCTACGGTCGGGTATCTGTTCCCGGCTTGTTGAGCAAGATAACTATCGGAGGTGTAATTCATGGCAACCAAACGTACCTACCAGCCCAAAAAGCTTCATGGTCAGAAAGTACACGGCTTCCGCAAGAGAATGTCCACCAAGAATGGTCGGAAAGTCCTTGCCCGCCGCCGCGCCAAGGGCCGCGCTAGACTGTCTTACTGATTGACAAATGGGAACAGATCGTAAATATTGCATCTGAGGGGTGGATGATGAACAATCTTCCACCCCTGATAAGCATTTGCCGGCAAAGTGAGCCATGCGCCCTTTGCCGTGTTCCAAAAAGGAAGGATAACATTCAGTAAAGGAGTTTGTTTTGTGAAGTACTCCGTCTCCCTCAAATCAAATCGGGATTTCCGCCGGCTCTACAGTCGGGGGAAACAGGCCGTAGCGCCGACGATGGTGCTCTACACCCGAAAGAACCGGCTGCAAGAAAATCGGCTGGGCATTACCACTGGGAAAAAGCTGGGCAACGCCGTCACCCGAAACCGGATCCGGCGGCGCCTGCGGGAAATCTATCGTCTCCACGAGGAGGAGTTCCTGCTTGGCCGCGACCTGGTGGTAGTGGCGCGGGTGCGCAGTGCCTTTGTCAGCTATCAGACTTTGGAACGGGACTTCCTCAAGCTGGCCGGCAAGCTGGGCTTGCTCCGCCCCAAAAAACAACCCTGACCGAAACCCTCCCCATTTGGAAGGAGGTAAATTTCGAATGAAAAGACTGCTGCTAGGCTTGATCTGGTTCTATCAGAAGGCCATCTCCCCCTGGTTTCCCGCCCGCTGCCGTTTCCTCCCCACCTGCTCGGAATATGCCCGAGAGGCGGTGGAAAAATACGGCCCTGCCCGTGGATCCCTGCTGGCGGCGAAGCGCCTGGCCAAGTGTCAGCCCTTTCATCGGCAGAAGTGCATAGAATATGATCCTGTTCCCTGAAGCGGAAGGGTTCCATCCCCCTCTTCCGGAGGGTGCGGTGGAATGAACGCATTCACGACCTACGCCCAAGGAGAGCGAGAAAAACTATGACTGCTATTTTACAAGTATTCGGTACCTTCCTATTGTGGCTGTATAAGATCTGCGGCGGCAGCTATGCCCTGGCTCTGATCGTGTTTACCCTGCTGACGAAAATCATTCTCTTTCCCCTGTCTTACAAAGGCAAAAAGGGCATGATGCAGATGAACACCATGCAGGCAGAGATGGCGCGGCTGCAAAAGCAATATGGCAACAACAGAGTAAAGTACAATGAGGAAGTGCAGAAGCTGTACGAACGGGAAGGGGTCAACCCCATGAGCGGCTGCCTGTGGTCCTTCCTCCCCCTGCCCATCCTGATGGCACTGTACTATGTCATCCGTCGTCCCATGCTCTACATGATGCATTTGACGACCGACCAGATCACCGCCGCCATCAAGGCAGTAGAGAAGCTGGGCACCTATACCCTCAGCGGTTCTGAGATCTATCAGGAAATGCAGGTCGCCGGTCTTATGTACGGTCACCAGGACGTGTTCTCTGCTGTCCAGACCGCAGTGGGGGACGGCGCATCCAAGCTGGAGATCATCAACTTCAATTTCCTGGGGCTGGATCTGTCTCAGATCCCCAAGCTCAAGTTCTGGGAAAATGGCGTGTCCTGGGCAAGCATCGGCTTGTTCCTCATCCCCATCATTGTCACCGTCCTGAACGTGGGCTACTCCAGACTGTCCCAGAAAACCAATAACTTCAACAAGAACCAGAAGGGTTCTGGCAATGCGTCCATGGATCGCACCAACAAGATGATGTTGTTCATCATGCCGCTCATGTATCTGTGGTTCGGCTATATCATGCCTGCCGGTATGTGCGTCTACATGGCATTCAATGCTATTTTCATGGCTGTCCAGGAACTCATCTGTGCCCGTATGCTCCGTGGCAAATATGCGGAGATGGAAGCGGCTCGTCAGAAACGGTTAGAGGAAGAAAAGGAAAAGGAACGTCAGCGCAAGGCGGAGATCGCCGCTCGTCGTGCGGCGGAGGAAGAAGAACGGAAAAAGAACCGTGGGAAGAAAAAAGCAGACAAGCCCAAAAAAGCGCCCGCTCCCAAAGAGAGCCGGGTGGGGATGCGTACCTATGCCCGCGGCCGGGCTTATGACCCCACCCGCTACACTGTGCCCCCTTATCACGATCCCAGTGGGAAGGTGGCTGAGGCGCCTTTGGCAGAGCCTGCGCCGGAAGAACGTCCGGAGACCTTGGCGGAACCTGTGGCTCCGGAACAGGACGTGACCACGGCAGTGGAGACGACGGAAGTCCCCATGGCAGAACCTGATCCCGCTGAGGAGACGTCTCCGGAAACAGTGGAAGCTCCGGCAGAACCGGCTGCTGAGCCCGAGGTTGAGAAAGCCCCCAATGCAGACCAGCTCTTTGAAGCGATCCAACAGGATGCCAAGGGCGAGGACAAGGAATAACCGTTCATAGCGGGGAGTCAATCCCAATGAGCGGAACCTGCCTCCCTGCGGATGGATAGAAAGGAATGACAACTTTCTTATGTTGAAGTGGATCGAAACAACGGGGAAAACCGAACGGGACGCCCTGAATAAAGCCCTGAAAGAGCTGGGGCTGGAAGAGGACGATATTTCCATCGAAGTGATCACCCGCGCAAAGACCGGTTTTCTTGGCATCGGCAGTTGTCCGGCCAAGATCCGCGTGACCTATGAAGTACCTGACGAACCGGCTCCCGTGGCAGAGGAACCGGCTCCCACAGTGGAACCGGAAGCTCCGGCAGAGCCGATGCCTGCGGCAGAATCGGCTCCCGCCCCAACGGCGGAACCGGTGGAAGCCCCAGTCATGGAGGCAGATCCGGAGCGGAAGGAAAAAATCGAAACCTTCCTGACCGGCCTGTTGGAACGGCTGGAGGTTCCGGCAGAGATCAAGCTGCAGGTCAACGAAGCTGGCATCTACCAGGTAGAACTGGTGGGCAAGAACCTGGGCGCCCTCATCGGCCGCCGCGGGGAGACTCTGGATGCCATCCAGCAGCTGACCAATTATGCGGTGAATCGGGGACAGTCCAAGCGTATTCGCATTCACATTGATGCGGAGAACTATCGCGCCAAACGGGAGGAATCCCTCCAGCGTCTGGCGCGAAAGACCGCTGGCAAAGCCCTCAAGTACCGTCGGAACATGATGCTGGAACCCATGAACGCCTATGAGCGTCATGTGATCCATGCAGCGCTCCAGAGCTACAACCCTGCCATCTCCACCTACTCCACCGGTACGGAACCCAACCGCCGGATCGTGGTGGTATTTGACAAAAACGTGTAATGGAATCCCCAAAAGACCCGCCAGCGGCTCCGGCCGTGCGGGTCTTTTTTCCAATCTACAACCCCATTAGGAGGAATCCCCTATGTCTACCCCCCTCTATGACGCTCTGACCCAATTTGCCGCCCAAAATCCTCTCCGTATGGCTATGCCAGGCCACAAAGGCAAACTCATCCCCGGCCTGCCAGCAGAATACGCCCGTCTGGACTTCACCGAGCTGCCCCCCACCGGCAACCTGTACGGAGAGGACATGGACTGCATCGCCCAAGCAGAACAGGCATGGGCAGAGGCGTGGGGGGCTGATAGCTGCCTGTTCCTCACTGGCGGTTCCACTCAGGGTGTTCACACCATGCTCATGCTCAGCGGCAGCGACACCATCTTGACCGATCGGGTCAGTCATCGCAGCATCCATACTGGCCTGGCACTGCTGGACAAAAAACCAATCTGGCTCACCCGCCCCTGGCTGTCTCATGTGGGAACTGCTGGCCCTGTGGAGCCGGAAGCTGTGGAAGCGGAACTAAATGCCCATCCGGAGTGCAGAGCAGTCTGCGTCACCTCCCCCACCTACTACGGCGTTCTCTCTGACATTCCCGCCTTGGCGGAAGTCTGCCACCGGCACGGAGCAAAATTGCTGGTAGACGGCGCCCATGGCGCCCACCTGTTTTTGTTGGGGGAAAACCCCTATCGGGAAGCCGACCTGGTCACCGTCAGCGCCCATAAGACCCTTCCGGCGCCAGGGCAGTCCGCCCTGCTCTTTGGAAACGGCATCACCCTAGACCAGCTCCGCCAAGCCAGTCTCATTTTCGCTACATCTTCTCCCTCCTACCCCATGATGGCCGCCCTGGACGCCCTTCGTCCCTGGCTGTTGGCAGAGGGTAAGCAGCGTTATCAGGAAACCGCACAGATGGTTACACAGCTGCGGAAAAAGTACCCTGCTTTGACGGGGACAGACACGCAATTAGACCCCACTCGCTTCACTCTTTGCACAGAAAACGGAGATCAGGTGGAAAAGTTCCTGCAAGCACACCATATCTGGCCGGAGATGGCGGACAGCGAACATATAGTGTTCATCTTGACTTGCGCCGATGGCGTAGAAGAAGTGGAACGGCTGGAACAAGCCTTGGATGCCTTCGGGCTTCACGGAAAAATACGCCCTCATTCTACCGTCTCCGCCCTGCCCCAGTCTGTCTGCACATCCAGAGAGGCACTTTTCGCTCCAAAAGAAACCGTGGACTTGGCTCAGGCGGCAGGCCGCATCGCAGCGGAACAGATCGCCCCCTATCCTCCCGGCGTGCCCATCGCAGCGCCTGGGGAACGGATAGACGAAAAAATACTAGCTTATTTGGAACAGTTGGGCTATAATAAAATGAAAACAACTGTGCTCCGGTAGGAATATCCCTGCCGCCAGCCATGAGGAGGGAAACGGCATGAATGTGAGAGAATTGCAGGGCAATGAACCTCTAAAACAGCAGCTTTCCACCATGGCGGAACCCCCTCATGAGTGTATTCTCTCTGGCCCCGAAGGCTCTGGACGGCACGCCTTGGCGCAGATCTTAGCCCAAGCGCTGGTCTGTCAAGAGCCGCAGGCGGTGCACCGTCCCTGCGGTCTGTGTTCCAGCTGCCAAAAGGTTGCCCAGGGCATTCATCCGGACGTCGTCCCCATCCAGCGTTTTTTGTCGCCGGAGAGCAAGGAGATCAAGGTGGACGCCGCCCGTCAGCTCCGGCAGGACGCCTATATACGCCCCAACGAAGGCCGGTGCAAGGTATACATCCTGGATTTGCCCATGAACAGCAACGCTCAGAACGCCCTGCTGAAATTGCTGGAGGATGGGCCGGCCTATACCGCCTTTCTGATCCTGACCGATCAACCGGCGTCCCTGCTGGAAACGGTTCGTTCCCGCTGTGTCCACTTCCGTCTGACGCCGCCGAAGGAGGAGGTTCAGACAGACACCCGATGGGGGGAAGCCTGGACAGACGCTCTTTGCGCCAACCGTGAATTGGCGCTGGTGGAGTGCGTGGCGAAATTTGTGGCGGAGAAAGTGACTCGTGACCAGTTAGCGGAGAGCTATCAGGTGCTGGCGCAGAAACTGGTAGAGGGACTGACCTGCCCCGATTCCAAGCTGGCGGCGATCCCCAGAGCCAAGCTGGTGGCGCTGACCAAGCTGGCAGAGGAGGCACGGAATCAGTGCGCCTTTAACCCGTCCGTTGGCCATAGTGCCGGCTGGTTCGCCGCCCGAAGCTGGCAGGTTTTGATGGGCAGCGGAGCGCAGAACTATCACCTATAATCAGGAGGTATGTGATGACCGAAATTATCGGCGTCCGTTTCAAAGACGGAGGCAAACTATATTACTTTAACCCCAACGGCGTCCAGGTGCAGACTGGACAGCATGTGATCATAGAGACATCCAAGGGCATCGAATTCGGTGAGTGCGCCCTGGCCAACACCATGATCGACGAGATGGAGCTTATCGCCGCCCTGCGTCCCATGCTCCGTGTGGCTACGGAGGCGGACTATGCCCAGGTAAAGTCCAACCAGGAGAAGGAGAAAAAAGCCTTCCAGATCTGCCAGGACAAGATCGCCGAGCACAAGCTGGAGATGAAACTGGTGGAAGTGAAGTACAGCTTCGACGGCAGCAAGATTTTGTTCTTCTTCACCGCTGATGGACGGGTGGATTTCCGCCACCTGGTCAAGGATCTGGCGTCTATCTTCTGCACCCGCATCGAGCTGCGGCAGATCGGCGTCCGAGATGAGGCCAAGATCATGGGCGGCCTGGGCATCTGCGGACGTCCCTTCTGCTGTTCTCAGTTTTTGAGTGACTTCCAGCCGGTGTCCATCAAGATGGCCAAGACCCAGAACATCTCCCTCAATCCCACTAAGA
>OLOH01002167.1_pt1 | contig 10038 bp, 9 predicted proteins | sample 1673221 | NCBI WGS metagenome assembly OLOH01 (sample SAMEA3136767, study PRJEB25190) | human gut metagenome | reverse complement strand
CCACCAGTGAAATTATGTGTAGCAGCAACGCCAGAGTACTTTGCAAGATATGGCATTGATTCAAAAGTGACAGATTTTGTGATAGATGCTCAGAATCATATTAGAGGGGTTATTGTCAATGGCCGTGAGAAAATTGAAGCTGACCAGGTTGTTCTGGCAGTGGGACATAGTGCCAGGGATACCTTTGAGAAACTTTTGGAGAGAAAGATTACCATGGAGCCAAAGCCGTTTGCTGTCGGTGTGCGCGTGGAGCATCCGCAGTCAATGATTAATGCATCCCAGTATGGCAGCGTAGCAGACCAGCTTCCGGCAGCCAGTTACAAATTAACTTACCGGACGGGTAAGGGGCGCCAGGTGTATACATTCTGTATGTGTCCCGGCGGCTATGTGGTGAATGCTTCTTCAGAAGAAGGCATGTGTGCGGTGAATGGTATGAGCAACCGTGGACGTGACGGTGCCAATGCCAACAGTGCGGTGATCGTGGGCGTTTCACCGGAGGATTTCGGCAGTTCTGATATTCTTGCCGGGATGGCTTTTCAGCGAAAATGGGAGAAACTGGCTTATGAAGAAGGTCGGGGACTTGTGCCGGTGCAGCTTTTCGATGATTTCAAAGAAAAAAAAGTCTCAGAGCGTTTTGGAGCGGTGAAGCCCGAACATAAAGGCGGTTATCATTTCGGCAATTTATGGCATTGCCTGCCTACGTTTGTCTGTGAAAGTCTGGTAGAAGGCATTGATGCTTTCGGCAGAAAGATCAAAGGTTATGACAGACCCGATGCTATTCTTTCAGGTGTTGAAACGCGAACATCTTCACCGGTGCGAATACCGAGAGATGAACATTTTGAAAGCAATGTGGGGGGTCTTTACCCATGCGGTGAGGGAGCCGGTTATGCAGGCGGCATTACAAGTGCTGCTATGGATGGCCTGCGTGTAGCGGAAGCTGTAGCAGCGGCTTATGCCGCTGTTGAACAGGCAAAGTAGAAATGTTTGTCAGAAACAGAGAAATAATTGTCTGGGGACAATGACAGAGAGAGAATGGAGGCAGACATGCTGATTACGAATAAACATTACAGACAGAATCTGAAAAACAAAAAGAGAATTGTCATTAAAGTGGGATCGTCCTCACTTGTGCACCCGGAAACCGGAGAGACAGATCTGCTGAAACTGGAGCAGTTGGTGCGAGTCCTGTGTGATTTGCGCAATCAGGGCAAGGATGTGGTACTTGTTTCATCCGGTGCCATTGGTGTAGGGAGAAAAGCCCTTGGTTTAAACGAGCGTCCGAAGGAACTGGCTCAGAAACAGGCCTGTGCTTCAGTGGGACAGGGAATGCTGATGATGATTTATCAGAAGCTTTTTAATGAATACAGCCATGTGGCTTCCCAGATTCTTATGACGAAACATACTATTGTCAGAGAAAAGAGCCTGCACAATGCCAGAAATACATTCAATGAGCTGCTGAAAATGGGTGTGATTCCGATTGTCAATGAGAATGACACCGTTTCAACGGATGAGATTGAGATTGGTGACAACGATACCCTGTCAGCGGTGGTGGCGGCGATTACCAGCGCAGATTTGCTGATTTTGTTGTCGGATATTGATGGCTTGTATACAGATGATCCGTCTCAGAATAAGGATGCGCTTTTTATTGAATGTGTGACGGATATTGATGATTCTCTTTACGAGATTGCCAAAGGAGCCGGCAGCGATTACGGTACCGGCGGCATGAAAACAAAAATTGACGCGGCACGTATTGCCAATGATGCAGGATGTGATATGATTATAGCAAACGGCAAAGATTTTCATGTCATTGACGACATTATGAAAGGACAGGAGAAGGGTACTTTATTCCTGGCTCATAAGAGTGAGAAGTTTAACATTCTGGATTATATAGAACCTGAAAAAATCATCAACGGAGGAGAAGAAGAAATTCATGATTACAGATGCTGATATTAAAAGAATTAATGAATTATACCATAAAAGTAAAAGTGAAGGGCTGACACCGGATGAAAAGCAGGAACAGGTGAAATTAAGAGAGGCTTATATCGAATCTGTCCGTGCCAATATGAGAAGACAGCTGAACAATATTGATGTAAAAAGACCGGATGGAAGTATTGTATCCTTGAAGGAGCAGGCAGCACAGAATCTGGCTAAGAAGAAAAAACATGCCAACTGATATCTGTGAAGCAAAGAGAATGCTGCGAAAGGAAATTCTTTCAAAGAGACGGCATCTTGGCGAAGAAATATGCCAGACATTCGGCAGACAGTTCGCAGAGCGAATCGTCGGTCTGGATGAATATAAAGCGGCAGATACGATTTTATGCTATGCTTCCTGCAAAGGGGAGGCGGACACCTGGAAGCTGATAGAAAAAGCTTTGGAGGACGGTAAAAGAGTAGCATTGCCTAGAGTCACAGGTCCAGCAGAAATGCATTTTTATAAAATTACATCTATGAAGGATGTGGCACCGGGATATTATGATATTCCTGAACCGCTGGAAAACTGTCAGGAGGAAGTATTTGAAGGGTTTCTGGTTGTTCCCGGGACAGCTTTTGACAGACAGATGCACCGGATGGGCTATGGCGGCGGTTTTTATGATGTGTGGCTGAAACGTCATGGCAGTCAGGTGACAGCCTGTGGGCTGGCCTATGATTTTCAGTTAAGGAATGAAATACCTTTTGAAAGGCATGACAGAATGATGAATATAGTGATAACACCGGATGAGGTGATACGGAAAGGAGATGCGGCAGATGACAACGATTGAGGAACTTGGCAGAAGGGCCAAACAGGCATCAAGACATATGAACAGAATGGGGACAACACAGAAGAATCAGATTCTGGCCTTGGCAGCACAGGCGCTGGTGGATGAGCAGGAAGAGATTTTGAAGGCCAATGCCATGGATATAGAGGCGGCAAGAAAGAAAAATATGCCGGAGCCGATGGTGGATCGCCTGGTTTTATCAGAAAGCCGCATTGCCGGTATGGCAGAGGGACTTACACAGCTGATTGCCCTGGAAGATCCGATTGGTGAAATCATCAGTTCTACCGTTCGTCCAAATGGTCTTGAAATCTGCAAAAAGAGAGTGCCTATCGGCGTCATAGGAATTATTTATGAGTCCAGACCAAATGTGACAGCGGATGCCTTTGGCTTATGTTTTAAGACCAATAATACCGTGATTTTAAAGGGTGGCAGTGATGCCATTCATTCTAATATGGCCATTACAAAAGTATTGAGAAAAGCTATTGCCGCAGGGGGCGGCTGTGAAGATGCCCTTCTGTTGGTGGAAGACACAAGCCGTGAAACAGCAAAAGCCATGATGCGCCTGAACCAGTATATTGATGTACTGATTCCAAGGGGCGGTGCAGGATTGATTCGTACCGTTGTGGAGAACAGCACAGTGCCGGTGATTGAAACCGGAACAGGCAATTGTCATGTTTATGTGGATGCTTCTGCGGATATTGACATGGCGGTAAAGATTATTCTGAATGCAAAAACCCAGAGAACAGGTGTCTGCAATGCCTGTGAATCACTGGTGATTCATAAAGACATTATCGGAGAGGCGCTTCCGGCTATTGCAAAGGCTCTGAGAGAGAAGCACTGCGAGCTTCGCGGTGATGAGGCAGCCCTTGAAGTGGTGCCGGATATGAAGAAAGCAACAGAGGAAGACTGGGGAACTGAATACCTGGATCTGATTGCTTCTGTGCGTACCGTTGCTTCTGTGGATGAAGCCATTGAGCATATCAACCGCTACAATACCGGCCATTCTGAGGCCATTGTGACAAAAGATTACGCCAATGCGAGAAAATTCCTGGATGAGGTGGATGCTGCAGCGGTTTACGTCAATGCATCAACCCGTTTTACAGATGGATTTGAATTTGGTTTTGGTGCCGAAATCGGCATCAGCACACAAAAACTTCATGCCAGAGGGCCGATGGGGTTAAAAGAACTGACCACTACCAAGTATGTGATTTATGGGGATGGCCAGATTCGGGAATAAATATCTCAATCTTTGATTGGGATAAACTGGAGGATATGAATGAGCATTAATGATTATACAAAAACAGAGGGTGTGTCACAGCTGCCTTCTGATGAAACTGAGAAACAGCTGTTTATCATCGAGCAGTTACATGAACAGATGCAGTCGGATTATGCCAGAACAGGGAAGAAAAAGACCTATCATGTGGTGACTTTCGGCTGTCAGATGAATGCCAGGGACTCAGAGAAACTGGCGGGCATTTTGGAACGCATCGGTTATACAGAAACAGATACGGAGGATGCGGATTTTGTCATTTACAATACCTGTACGGTACGTGAAAATGCCAATCTTCGTGTTTACGGCCGCTTGGGACAGATGAAGCGTACTAAGCAGCGCCATCCGGATATGCTGATCGCATTGTGCGGCTGCATGATGCAGGAGCCCCTTGTTGTTGACAAGATTCGTAAATCTTACCGTCATGTGGATATTATTTTCGGTACACACAATATCTTTAAATTGGCAGAGCTGATTCAGACACGTTTGAATACCGGCAAAATGGTGGTAGATATCTGGAAAGATACCAATCAGATTGTGGAGGATCTGCCGAATGAACGCAAGTACTCTTTCAAAACAGGTGTCAATATCATGTTTGGCTGCAACAATTTCTGCAGTTATTGTATTGTCCCTTATGTGCGTGGTCGTGAGAGAAGCCGTGAACCGAAGGATATTATCCGTGAGATTGAGCGTGACGTAGCAGATGGCGTGAAGGAAGTCATGCTCCTTGGACAGAATGTCAATTCCTACGGTAAGAATCTGGAAAACCCAATCAGCTTTGCCAAGTTGCTTCAGGAAATCGAGAAGATTGAAGGACTGGAACGTATTCGTTTTATGACTTCTCATCCGAAGGATTTGTCTGATGAACTGATTGCTGTTATGGGGCAGTCAAAGAAAATCTGCCGTCATCTTCATCTGCCGCTGCAGTCAGGCAGCAGTCGTATTCTAAAGTTGATGAACCGTAAATATACCAAAGAATCATATCTTGACCTGGTGGACCGCATCCGTAAAGGCTGCCCGGATATTTCTTTGACAACAGATATTATTGTGGGCTTTCCGGGAGAAACAGAAGAAGATTTCTTAGAGACCATGGATGTGGTGGAGAAAGTTGGATTTGACAGTGCCTTTACTTTCATTTATTCTAAAAGAACAGGCACCCCGGCGGCTTCTATGGAGAATCAGGTGCCGGAAGATGTTGTCAAGGATCGTTTTGATCGTTTGTTAAAGCTCGTACAGCAGAAGGCCTCTGAAGCTTCTGCACGTTTTACTGGCTCCGTACAGAAAGTGCTTGTGGAAGATGTGAATGAGCATGACGAAACCATGGTAACAGGCCGTATGAGCAATAATCTGCTGGTACATTTCAAAGGAACGCCGGATTTGATTGGTCAGATAGTGGATGTTCATCTGGAAGAGTGCAAAGGTTTTTATTATATTGGTAATTTGTCAGAATAATAAACAAAATCGTGAAAAAAGAAAAATAATTGGTGAATTTTTACAAAAGAAAAAATAATCATAAAAAATAGTTGTATTTTCCAGATTTTGTGATATGATGAATGAGAAGTTAAGTTTGAAGAGCAAAGGCGTTCTCATTTATTTGAGGACGCCTTTTTACTTTACCGGGGTTCAGGTGCCATTTTTAGCACAGCGGTTAGTCAGAAGTGAGAGATGACGAATACCGTATAGCTCCGGAACAAGCAAATAATATTGAAATGAGGTAGGAACTATGTCAGTAAAAATCAATGTATCAGAGATTTTTGCATCTAACGTATTTGATGATGCGACAATGAAACAGCGTTTACCAAAGAAGATTTATGCTGAATTCAAGAATACACTTCTTGAAGGCAAGGACCTTGAACCACATGTGGCTGAGATTATCGCCCATGAGATGAAAGAGTGGGCCATTGAAAAAGGTGCCACACATTATACACACTGGTTCCAGCCTTTGACCAATATTACGGCTGAGAAGCATGATGCGTTCATTAATCCGCAGAAAGACGGCTCTATTCTTCTTTCTTTCTCAGGAAAAGAGCTGATCAAGGGTGAACCGGATGGTTCTTCATTCCCTTCAGGTGGTATCCGTGCAACATGTGAAGCAAGGGGTTATACAGCATGGGATTGTACATCACCGGCTTTCATTCATGAAGCTCCGGACAGCACACCGGTTCTTTATATTCCGACTATTTTCTGTTCTTACACAGGTGAAGCACTGGATAAGAAGACACCGCTTCTTCGTTCCATGGAAGCACTGAGCACACAGGCTATGCGTATTATCAAACTCTTTGGTGATACAACAGCAACAAAGGTTGTAACAAGTGTCGGACCTGAACAGGAATACTTCCTTGTAGACAAGGATACATATGACAAACGTAAAGACTTGATCTTCACAGGCCGTACATTATTCGGCGCACCTGCTCCTAAGGGTCAGGAACTGGATGATCATTACTTTGGTACAATCAAAGAGAGAGTCCTTGCTTATATGACAGAGTTAAATGAAGAACTCTGGAAATTGGGTATTACAGCAAAGACACAGCATAATGAAGTTGCACCTGCTCAGCATGAACTGGCACCGATTTATGATACAACCAATATTGCCACAGACCACAATCAGCTGATTATGGAAATTATGAAGAAAGTTGCACTTCGCCATAATCTTGTATGCCTGTTACATGAGAAACCATTTGCAGGTGTCAATGGTTCCGGTAAACACAATAACTGGTCTATGAGCACAGATACAGGCAAGAATCTGCTGGAGCCTGGTGATACACCACATTCCAACAAGCAGTTCCTTCTTGTATTGGCATCTATCCTGAAAGCTGTTGATGATTATGCACCATTGCTTCGTATGTCCGCAGCAATTCCTGGCAATGACCACAGACTTGGTGCTAATGAAGCACCTCCAGCAATCATCTCCGTATTCCTTGGCGATCAGCTGGAAGATGTATTAAGCCAGTTATGTGAAAAAGGCGAAGCTACAAGAAGTCTGGAAGGCAGCCAGCTTGAAACAGGTGTATCCACTGTACCAAGATTCAGCAAAGATGCTACAGACCGTAACAGAACATCACCATTTGCATTTACAGGCAATAAATTCGAATTCCGTATGGTAGGTTCTTCTGCGTCCATCGCAGACCCCAACATTGTATTAAATACAATTGTTGCAGAGACATTATGTCAGGCAGCAGATATTCTTGAAAAGGCCGATGATTTTGAACTGGCTCTCCATGATCTGATCAAGGACTGGGTAACTGACCATATCCGTATCATCTTTAATGGTGATGGTTATTCAGATGCATGGGTAGAGGAAGCTGCCCGCCGTGGCCTTCCAAACATCAAGAATACAGTAGATGCTACATCTGTACTGGCAGATCCAGAAGTCATCAAACTTTTCGAGAAACATGGCGTATTCTCAGCAGTAGAGCTTGCAGCCCGTGAAGAAGTTGGTTACGAGAACTATTCTAAGGCTATCAATATCGAAGCAAGAACCATGATCGATATGGTTAAGAAAGAAATCATTCCTGCTGTTATGGAATATACAACAACTGTTGCAAAATCTGTTGCAGCTGTTAAGGCTGTTGGCGCAGATGCTTCTGTACAGGAAAAGGTTCTGAAAGAAATTACAACAGAGCTGTCCAAACTGGATGCATCTGTTGTTAAACTGGAAGCAGCAACAGATGCTTCTGTTAAGATTGAAGATCCTAAGGCTCAGGCTATTGCATACAGAGACGATGTATTCGCTCAGTTTGCAGAAGTACGTGAACCGGCTGATAAACTGGAAACACTGGTTGATGAGAAAGCTTGGCCATTCCCAACATATGCAGAACTGCTGTTCAACGTCTAAAAAAGAGACGGAGCATTCGCGCTAAGTAGTTAGTAAAGTGCGGTTTTAGATTATCGATAAAAGGATTCCCTATGATCTGTTCAGCACAGGCACACTCGCGTTGCCCAACACTGGCAGCGGTACATAAGACACTAAAGGACAGTGCCTAAGTACCGGCCGTGTTGGAAGCACCTGTGCTGAACAGATGCATAGGGAATCCTTTTTTGAAGTTTATAGACCGCACTTTGAAAAATATATGAGCGTGAACGCTCCTGATAGAGATAAGATTTCTTAAGGCTTTTTGGGAGGGGAGTCATTTGGACTACAATAAATGATAGTATGGGCAGATGCAATGAAATATGCTCTTATAAATTTACAAGCCAAACCTGGCTATTACAAAAAAGACAGCGGCAATGATGAATGATACAACTATTCGCAGCATGGAATAGCTGTATAATTTTTCCGGAGTGAATTTGTCATAACGCACGGTTACTGTGGAGCCGATTTGTGAGGACATAGGCACTTGTATGCGGTTATGGGACTGATAGATTCTGCCCTTTACTTTGTAGGAAACAACCGCCCATTTTGAATTGCGAAACTTTGATGTTTCAGGACCTGGTGTTTTAATGGATATAATGGTTCCGACGGTTTGCGCCGTTTTGTTGTAATTCAAAAGAAATTGAAGGATATTGAACAGGCAAAAGCACAGGGCGGCTGCGCTGATCATATAGAGAAAAATTTTTTCGTTATTCATATTTTAAACTCTCTTTCATGCTAAATCAGTTCTGTTATAAAATTTTATGGACAAAGCAGCAGATACTGCCAGAATCATACAGGAAAGCAACAAGACACTTCCGCAAATAAGGATTGGGGAAAATTCGGAAAGAAAGTTCAGGTTGAAATTTTCCATTTTCATGAGCTGAGGCAGGAGGAAAGGCGAAGCTATGATGACAACTGTAAAGGCAAATTTGGTTTTCTCGTAACCCAGCTTATACTGTATTGGAAGATAGATACTGATCAATACAGAGGTGACTAAAAACATCAGGAAGAACATGGCTGCATTCATAGTGTCTAAACCGGGGATAATCAAAGCTTCAATGGTATAGATGGTGCAGCAGACCACATAAACGGCAATACAGAAAATGTACAGGGACAATACCATCATTTTTCGTGAAAAAGTTGCTGCGCATAGCAGAGAGACTGCCTTTGGAAATTGATATTCCTTTAAAGAGATATATTGCAGCAGGATTAAAACGCAGAAAATGACAGACAGCATGAAGCCCAGAATCCCGGCATATTCAGGGACACGCCAGAGCATAAAAGGCGGGATAAGTACCGCAGCAGCCAGCATAATCAGTACATGCTTTTTGATAATCAGGATATCTTTCTTTAATAAATACCATAGCATCATTTTCCACAACCTCCTAAATTGGCCAGCATAATATCTTCAATGGTGGGGCGTTCTGTGATGGCATCTGGAAGATACGACTGTACTCTGGCAGCATGTCTGGTGACGCCGGTAAAACCAAATGCAGTTTCTGTGATGTTTAAAAATAGCTGGCGTATATTCTCAGTTAATAATTTTTTATCACCTTTGATGATTCTGTAATTGTCAAGGAGAAAATCCTTCTCTTCCTGAAAGACGATGCGGCCATTGTGAATCATAATTAGCATATCAGCGATTTTGTCAAGGTCCGAAGTGATGTGGGTTGAGAAAAGTACACCTTTGCCGCCGTTTTCCATATAATCATTCAGAACATTCAAGAGCTGGCTTCTGCTTAGAGGGTCCAGTCCGCTGGTGGGTTCATCCATAATCAGAAGTTCAGCATTGTGAGAAAGGGCCAGAGTAAGGGCGTATTTCATCTTCATTCCTTTGGAAAGGGTATTGATTTTCCTTTTAGGGTCAAGGGAAAACATATCCATATAGTGTTTAAATTCTTTACTCTCAAAATATCTTTCATTGTTAATCCTCCTCGTAAAGAATATCCATCATGGCATTTAGTTCTTCTTTAGTAATTTTCAGTGATTTTGCAGTTTGTATCATATCGAGCATTTTCTGCTCTACAAGACGCCGTTTGGAATCCCGCAGTAATTCAAGATTGCCGGCAGATACAAAGGTGCCGATGCCGACCTGACTTGTAATAAACCCTTCCTGTTCCAGTTCCTCGTAAACCCGGCGAATGGTCAAAACGCTGACTTTC
>OLOH01002166.1_pt1 | contig 10044 bp, 9 predicted proteins | sample 1673221 | NCBI WGS metagenome assembly OLOH01 (sample SAMEA3136767, study PRJEB25190) | human gut metagenome | reverse complement strand
CAGGCGCTCTAGCCAAGCTGAGCCACACCCCGTAAACAAGGTTTCCCGATTTGCGTTTAACCCTTTCGCGCTCGACGCAAGATTTATTATATTACATTGTTTTCGGTTTGTCAACACTTTTTTTCATTTTTTTCAAAATGTTTTTTGTGTTGTTTTGTTCTCACCGGACAACAAAGAGATCTTATCATATCTTTTCTCATCTGTCAACACCTAAATTGTATTTTTTTGACAAACTTTTTAAGAATTAGTCAGAACCTGCTCCGGTACTACCCTGTTTTCTTTGGAATAGTCATGTTAGTTGCGATAATTCATTCGATTTTGGGCTGTTCTCCGCCCTTTTTCGACCCGTTTTTTAATCCAGATACTTGATTTCCACCGAAAGCTCATGCTCTTCGTTGATCGTCAGCATGGCATAGCTTGGTTTTCTTCCCATCTGACGCGGATACGTGAGGCTGCCCGGATTGACAATCCAGAGATTTCCACGCTTTTCTGCGACCGGCCGGTGCGTATGGCCGAACAGTACGATATCCACACCCCTGGAAAGCGCCTCCGCATAGATTCCCTCCAGGCCGAGCGATACGCCGTAGTTATGACCGTGTGTGATAAAGGCACGGTAATCATCAATGTTCACCTGAATCTCCGCCGGGAGGTTTGAAAACCAGTCGTTATTTCCCATGACCATATAGCACGGGCCGTTTACCTTGGATTTGATCAGGTCATCCATCCCTTCCACGTCACCGCAGTGGATCATGCCGTCGAACTCCTCACGTTCCATGGCCTCCTCGAGGTTATACATCCGTCCATGGGTATCGCTCACTATCAGAAATTTCATACTCATTCTCTTCCCTCTTCTTATTTCAAATATGATGCAATCTGTTCTTTCATCGCCGCCAGTGCTTTTCCTCTGTGGCTGACTGCGTTTTTCTCTTCCGGAGAAAGTTCTGCGGTCGTGCGGCTCATATCCGGCAGATAGAAAATCGGGTCATAGCCAAAACCGTTCTCCCCGCGTTCCTCGTAACCGATTTTTCCCTCGATCGTTCCTTTGGTGGTACAGACTGTTCCATCCGGGAAGGCGGCTGCAATCACACAGACGAATCGTGCCGTTCTTTTTTCCACCGGCACGCCCTCCAGGCGGTCAACGAGGCTCTGATTTTTGATGCGGTAGGACGTATCCTCTCCCATATATCTTGCCGAATAGACACCAGGCTCGCCGTTTAAGGCATCCACTTCCAGACCGGAGTCATCCGCCAGCACGATCATGTCGCCGTCTGTGCATCCGGCAACGGTCTGTGCTTTGATTTTTGCATTCTCCTCAAAGGTTTTGCCGTTCTCATCGATCTCGACCGAAATGCCGGCTTCTTTCATCGAATAAATTTCCACCGGCAGATCCGCAAGGATTTCACGGATTTCTTTCATTTTGCCGGCATTTCCTGTTGCAAATACAATTTTTTTCATAACCGTTTTCCTTCTTTCACGCTGAAATAACTTGCGATCATTATACCGTATGTGTGACGCAAACACAAGAACCCTGTCACAAAAAAAGACCCCCGTTTTATCCGGGAGCCTTTTTTTGTAATCACACATTATTTTGCTTTTTTCTGATTTGCCAGAGTCTTGAATCCATCGAAAGCCAGGATCAGCGCCAGGATGACAAGCAGGCCTGCCAGCACGATACGTGCTACGCACCAGCCGATGCCAACGCCTGCGCCAAGGCCCTTGAAGTTTGCGATCAGGGTCTGTACAAGGGATGTGATGGTTACGATCAGCATGAATACCATCGGGAACAGGAACATTTTGTTGTTTTTGCCGACTTTTCCGAGCCAGGTGGCAACAGCAAGAAGTCCGATGGCTGCCAGCAGCTGGTTGGATGCACCGAACAGCGGCCAGATTTTGGAATAACCGGTCAGGCCAAGGCCGATGCCGAGTACTACGGTGATAACGGTTGATACAACCGGATTGGTCAGAACGGCTTTGTAGCCGGTTGCCTCTTTGTAAGTCTGTCCCGGCTCAAGCCAGAACTCCTGGAACATGTATCTTGCCAGACGGGTTGCGGTATCCAGAGAAGTCAGGCAGAATACCGATACAGTCAGAACCAGCAGAGAGTACAGTACATGGGTCGATCCGCCAAGTCCCGGAATGGTTGCTACCATCTCGGAGATACCGGTTGCAAATACAGCGGTCGGAACAACGGTGGTTCCGTCTGCGTATCTGGACCAGATGTAGCCGACTGCACACAGAGATACAATCGCAAGCGCACACTCAATCAGCATACCGCCGTATGCGATCGGGCGGGCATTTTTCTCATTGTCAAGCTGTTTCGATGTAGTTCCTGAACCAACGAGTGAATGGAATCCGGAAATTGCTCCGCAGGCGATGGTTACGAACAGGGCCGGGAACATAAATCCAAGAGAACTTCCGGTCGGAGCCAGCGTATCTTTGAATCCGGTGAATGCCGGGATATCCAGGGATGCATGGCCCATCAGAGCACTTCCGATGACACCGACAGCGGCTACGATCATCATGAAGTACAGAAGGAAGGAGCTTAAGTAGTCACGCGGCTGAAGCAGAATCCAGACCGGTGCAACAGAAGCTACGGTGATATAGATACCAACGATTACCATCCATGCTGTCTCGGAGAGATAGATCGGATGGAAGTTTAATCCAACAACAACGCAGACAACGATAGCTGCAACGCCTGCGATGGTGGAAACGCCAAGAGATACATTTCTTCTGTATACCATGAAACCGAACACAACGGCGAGTACGATGAACAGAATGGAAATCATAGCGGTTGTTGCATTTGCAGAACTTGCTGCCACATCGACAGCGCCGCTCTCGGTGTAGGCTGCCTTGAAGGTATTGGCAACGATGGAACCGAAGGCTGCAACAACGAGAATCAGGGTCAGGTAAGCGAAGACGATAAAGAGTTTTTTCGCTTTACTTCCCATGGTGTCTGCGATAACCTCGCCGATGGACTGTCCTTTGTGGCGCAGGGATGCAAACAGTGCGCCGTAATCATGAACGCCTCCAAAGAAGATACCGCCGATGAGTACCCATAAAAGAACCGGAACCCATCCAAAGACAGCGGCCTGAATCGGTCCGTTGATCGGACCTGCGCCTGCGATGGATGAGAAGTGATGTCCCATTAAGACAGGAGCTTTGGCAGGAACGTAGTCCACACCGTCCTCCTCGGTGAATGCAGGGGTTTTCCGTTTCGGATCAACGCCCCACTGCTCGGCAAGCCATTTTCCGTAGAATACGTATCCGGCGATCAGAATGCCGATTCCGACAACCAGTACAAGAATACTATTCATTTGTTTTTTCCTCCCTCTTTTTGGTAGAATAAATTTATAGATAACTAAGACCGGAACATCTTAGCATATCCCTTTACCAATTCCCAAGCCGCCCGGTTTCCAAACACTTTCTGTTCTGCCGTATCAAAGACGAGCAGCCGCACCTGACAGTAGCCTCTCAAAGAAAACCGGTAATTTTTATAATACTTATATTTTCGGATTTTCTTCTTTACGCTGTCCGCAACCGGTTTGTCCGCAAAAAAAATACCGGTGACCAGCGTGTACATGTGGTCGGTATCCGGTACTTCCTTCCCCTCGCGAACCACCTTTGGCTCTATCCATTCTGTCAGGTCCGTCAGAAATGTTTCGACGTCCTGGTCGTTCAGTTCTTCCACCGCTTTAAAATACGCATGCTCATGACAGCTGATCCTCCACAGCTCTGCTTTCTTTGAGAGCACGTATTTTGCGCCGCTCTCGTGGTAGCTTGCACAGGCATCGTATGTATGGCCGTTTACTTCGGACGGCTTTACGATATCGTAGCTCCTCTCGTAGGAATGCAGCAGCCTGTCTCTGATCTCCTGTCCGTTCATGGTTTCCTCCGCTTGATGAAAAAATTTCGCATGAGGACAGTTTAGCACAGTAGTGCAGTGATTTCAAGGAAATATTAAACCTTTCTAAAATTTTTCTTTTAATTTTTGTTATCAAAAAGGAGCAACGCCAAAAATCATTCGGCATTGCTCCTCCATTTGTATTATTTCTGTTCTTTTTCCCGGCGCGGCGGCTTCGGTCCCGCGTACTGGTAAAAGTAGGTTTTCAGCATTCCATTGTAAATTTTACGGTTTTTATCCGCCTTTTTGCCGAGATACCGCTCGGCATCCTCGTAGCTCGTGATCAGATACATCGACCAGGAATCGAGAGCGCGGTACCGCTCTCCTAATGTCTGATACAGGGCCGGAAGATCTTTTTTGTCCTCCAGGCGCTCACCGTACGGCGGGTTGGTAATCAGAAAACCGTATTTTTTCGGGTGCGACAGCTCGGCAACCGGACGCTGCTGGAAATGGATCAGGTGATCCACACCGGCCAGCTTTGCGTTCTCTCTGGCACTCTTGATGACATCTCCGTCGATATCAAAGCCCTGAATATCTGTCTCAATATCGTTCCGGATCCGGTAGCGTGCATCCTCCGCCGCATCCATCCAGCATTTTTTCGGCACGAGGTGCGTCCACTGCTCCGCAAGGAAAGAACGGTTGAGACCCGGTGCAATATCGGCCGCCATCATGGCCGCCTCGATCGGGAACGTACCGCTTCCGCAGAACGGATCGACAAGAATACGGTCCTTTTTCCAGGGAGTGAGCATCAAAAGAGCACTGGCAAGCGTCTCGGTGATAGGTGCCTTGACAGTCATCTGGCGATACCCTCTCTTATGGAGGGATACTCCTGAAGTGTCGATTCCGATCAGAGCTACGTCTTTCATAAAGGCCACACGGATAGGAAATTCCGGACCATCTTCCGGAAACCAGGAAATCCCGTAAATGCCTTTGAGACGCTCTACAATGGCTTTTTTCATAATGGACTGGATATCAGATGGACTAAAAAGCTTACTTTTGATGGAGTTTGCCTTGGCTACCCAGAATTTACCGTTTTTCGGTATGTAATTCTCCCATGGGAGAGCCTTGGTCTTTTCAAAAAGCTCATCAAAAGTCTCGGCCTTTACTTCGCCTATTTTCAGAAGCACACGTTCTGTGGTACGAAGGAACAGATTGGCGTCTGCCACACCCTGGGCATCAGCCTCAAAGGTTACTCTTCCGTCTTCCACCCTGGTCACTTCATAGCCAAGATCCAGTATTTCACGCTTCAGCACCGCCTCCGTTCCAAAATGACAGGGCGCCGTTAATTCCCACAGATTCATAAAGTGATCTCCCGTACTGTATTTCCTTCAAAATCTTTAATGGTAAAAATTCCGTTCTCAAGGATTGCATAGGTCGGCGGGTTACCTTCCTTTGGAATAGATACGGAACCTGGGTTCAGAAGGATATAATTCCCCATATTTTCTGCCTTCAGCACATGTGTATGGCCGTGGATCAGAATGTCTCCGTCCATCATCGGCGGAAGATTATCCTTATTATAGATATGACCGTGTGTGGCGTACATCGTTTTTCCTTCGATGGCAAGGATACAGTAATCTGCCATAACCGGGAAGTCCAGGACCATCTGATCCACCTCTGCCTCACAGTTTCCGCGTACTGCATAGATCTGGTTTTTTCTCTCATTTAAAAGGCGGATGACTTCCTTTGGTGCGTATTCCTTCGGAAGATCATTTCTCGGTCCATGATAAAGCAGATCTCCCAGAAGCACCAGTCTCTCCGCCTTCTCCTTGTCATATGCTTCCAGCATTTTCCGGCAGTAATATGCCGAACCATGTACATCGGACGCAAACATATATTTCATAAGCTTTTCTCCTTGTAATTTGTGTTGGTTTTTATCTCTGTTCTTTACATTATCATGATTTCCTTTAAAATACAAGATTTGTTACAGATATGCATTCGCAATCTGATTTGATATTGTCCGCTTTTTTTATCCGCGCACAAGATTTCTCCCTCTGTAGGCTGCAAATCCACCAATCACGGACCTGGTACGACAGCCCTGTCTTGCCAGGCTCCGGGCAGCCTGCATGCTGGCGCCGCCGCGGTCGCAGTAAAATATCAGCAGCTTATCTTTGGGAAAACGATATTTCTGATCCTGTTTTTTCTCAAGATATTCCTCCAGCTCTCTGTATGGAATATTTACCGCGTTCCGGACATGTCCCCTTCTGTAGGCGGCAGAATCCCGGAGATCTATGATAACAGCGTCGCTGCGCTCCACATAATAATCCAGCATTTTTGCAGAGATAGTTTCGATCTGAAACATGGAAAAAATCTCCTCTTTTTGGTATATTATATGGAAGCTTCCGGGTGAATGTTCCCTTATATGTATTTAAGCGGGAAAAGCCATCTCTGACTTTTCCCGCTTTTCTTATCCTTTAATATCTGTCAGAGCCTCTGTCCTTCTCAGAATCATATTCATCGGAAATTTTGTTTCCGTAGCTGCTTTTGGAACTGTTTCTGGAAGAATTTCCCGAACTGTTCTTAGAGCTGTTTTTTCCGCAGTTTCTGGAAGCACTTTCCCCGTGATTTTTTCCTGCATAATTAGACTCATTTCTGTCTGTTTCGTAATTTTTCGCCATTTGAATTACCTCCTGATGAAGTTGATTTTACGGCTTTCCGAAGCTTTCTGCCGCTTTTTATTACAGGAAATAGTATCCCAAAAAGTTTGGAGATTATTCGCCAAAATCATATTGCTTTTTTTTCCAGTTTATATTATAATCATTCTTGTAAAAAGAATTTACCCTTCAAAAATTTTTTTTACATAACCCCTTATTTAATTATTTATACTCCCCTCGAAACACCCGGTAGCTCCCCTACCGGGTGTTTCTCTATACAAAAACAAGCCGCCGGATTGACGATCACAGTCGCTCCGGCAGCTTGTTTTTTATCCGTTGATCGGATTTACATGCACCATACAGTGCTTTACATCTTTGAATTTATTCTCGATCGTATGATGTACATTTTCCGCAATATCATGTGCATCAAAAAGGGAAATATTTCCATCTGCTGCGATTTCGATATCCACATACATCTTGGATCCGAAAAGACGGGTTTTAAGAAGGTCTACTCTTCTGACGCCCGGTACCTTGAGGATCTCTCTCTTCATGGATTCCTCCGTTTTTGCATCACAGGAATGATCTACCATCTTGTCAATGGCATCCCTGAAAATGTCGATCGATGCCTTGGCGATCATAACGCAGATCACGATACTGGCGATCGGATCCAGAATCGGGTATCCCAGTCTTGCTCCTAAAATACCGACAAAAGCTCCGATAGAGGAAAGTGCATCTGAACGATGGTGCCATGCATCTGCCATCAGGGCTCCTGAATTGATCTTCTTTGCAGCACCTCTTGTATACCAGAACATCCACTCTTTTACCACAATGGATACCACTGCTGCAATCAGTGCAAGTGTTCCCGGAATGGCAATGGTTCCGCCGGATGTGCTTTTTACGATATCACGGGCACCGGTAATTCCGATCCCGAGACCAGTGACAAGCAGCATTCCTGCAAGGACAATGGAAGAAACACACTCCATTCTTTCATGTCCGTACTGGTGCTCTTTGTCCGATTTCTTTGTAGAAAGACGGACACCGATAATTACGATGAAGGTGCTTCCCACATCTGATGCAGAATGAATGGCATCCGAGATCATCGCTCCTGAATGTGCCACAATACCTGCGATCAGTTTAAATACAGATAATAAAAGGTTTACCAGAATACTGATCCCGGATACCTTCATTGCTGTCTGCTGTTCCCATGAAGCTGTTTTTTCTGTATCATGTATAATTGTTTTGTTTTCTGTGTGTTCCATAAACAGAATCTCCTTTTAAATATATGATCAGGTTCTTCTTATGGCACAACATTTTCCGTGAAAAAACCGGCGGTTCCTCCACTACTCGCTACAGTGCGATTTTCCGCCGGTGTTCTTTCTTTTCTGTATAGGGATATCCCAGCTTCTACCTTCTGTTCCATCCATATTTTGCAGTAAAAAAGACATACCTGCGAAACATACACTGTCCCGCAGATATGTCTGAAAGCAAAGTCACATTCTGCTTCACCTCATATTCCGTGAATGCAGGTTCTTTGCAATTACGTTTAAATCCATATCCGCTGCCGCTTCCTGCGGCCCGGCCCTATGCCTTCGGATAAATATTTTCGATTCCGAAAAGCATCGCCTGCTCAGTTTGTACTGTTGATCTCGCATCCTGTTCGAATGTAATGCAGTGCAAAGAGAATTTTTACAGTCTTACGGGTCTCCCGCTTAACTTCTCAGAAAGGATACACCATATGCCCTCTGTTAGTCAAGCCAAAGTTTTTTATTTTACAGGTAGATATCTTCAACTTTCTGTTTATTCCATGTCTGGAAACATGCTTCGCACTGCACAGTTCTATATCAAATAATAGATCCTTAGTTGTTTGTCAAAAAACCGGGAGCGGATAAATCCGCTCCCGGTTAAGTCTACGATCTGTATTCAGTTGGAATGACTGATTATGCCTGCGGGCCAGCTGCAACGAGTGCTTTACCAGCTGCATTTCCTTCATATTTAGCGAAGTTCTTGATGAATCTTCCAGCAAGATCTTTCGCTTTTTCTTCCCATTCAGAAGCGTCAGCATATGTGTCACGAGGATCAAGGATACCTGTGTCTACGCCGTTAAGCTCTGTAGGAACTTCGAAATCGAAGAATGGGATCTTCTTAGTAGGAGCGTTAAGGATATCTCCGTTAAGGATTGCATCGATGATACCACGAGTATCTTTGATGGAGATACGTTTTCCAGTTCCGTTCCATCCTGTGTTAACGAGGTATGCTTTCGCACCGCTCTTCTCCATTCTCTTAACGAGCTCCTCAGCATATTTTGTCGGATGAAGCTCAAGGAATGCCTGTCCGAAGCATGCGGAGAATGTAGGAGTAGGCTCTGTGATTCCACGCTCTGTACCAGCAAGCTTAGCTGTGAATCCGGAAAGGAAGTAGTACTGTGTCTGCTCCGGTGTCAGGATAGATACTGGAGGAAGTACGCCGAATGCATCTGCGGACAGGAAGATAACCTCTTTCGCTGCCGGTGCAGAAGATACAGGGCGAACAATGTTCTCGATGTGGTTGATCGGATAAGAAACACGTGTGTTCTCTGTTACGCTCTTGTCAGCGAAGTCGATCTTGCCCTCAGCATCAAGTGTTACGTTCTCAAGAAGAGCGTTTCTCTTGATCGCATTGTAGATGTCCGGCTCAGACTCTTTGTCAAGGTTGATAACCTTAGCGTAGCATCCACCCTCGAAGTTGAATACTCCGTTGTCATCCCAGCCATGCTCGTCATCACCGATCAGAAGACGCTTAGGATCTGTGGAAAGTGTTGTCTTACCTGTTCCGGAAAGACCGAAGAAGATTGCTGTGTTCTCTCCGTTAAGGTCTGTGTTTGCAGAGCAGTGCATGGAAGCGATGCCCTTCAGCGGCAGATAGTAGTTCATCATGGAGAACATACCTTTCTTCATCTCTCCGCCGTACCATGTATTAACGATAACCTGCTCACGGCTTGTAATGTTGAACATTACAGCTGTCTCAGAGTTAAGTCCTAATTCTTTGTAGTTCTCAACTTTAGCCTTGGATGCGTTGTAAACAACGAAATCCGGTTCAAATTTCTCAAGCTCCTCAGCTGTCGGCTGAATGAACATGTTTGTTACGAAGTGTGCCTGCCATGCAACCTCAACGATGAAACGGATAGCCATACGTGTGTCTTTGTTAGCTCCGCAGAATGCATCTACTACGAAAAGTTTCTTGTTGGAAAGCTCCTTCTTGGCAAGATCTTTAACTGCATTCCATGCTTCCTGAGTTGCCGGATGGTTATCGTTCTTGTACTCATCGGATGTCCACCAAACTGTATCTTTGGAGTTCTCATCCATAACGATATATTTGTCTTTAGGAGAACGTCCTGTGTAGATACCTGTCATTACATTGACAGCACCAAGCTCACTGACCTGACCCTTCTCAAATCCTTCAAGCTCCGGTTTGGTCTCTTCCTCAAATAATGTCTCGTAGGAAGGATTGTACACGATCTCAGTTGTTCCGGTAATATCATACTTTGTTAAATCGATTTTTGCCATCTTAACATTT
>OLOH01002162.1_pt1 | contig 10051 bp, 6 predicted proteins | sample 1673221 | NCBI WGS metagenome assembly OLOH01 (sample SAMEA3136767, study PRJEB25190) | human gut metagenome | reverse complement strand
GACAAACCACTGTGCTGGTTTAACCGTCAGCCATCCAACAGCTCAACCGGAGAACTGGATCAGGAGGCACTGAACTTTAACAAAGATACTTATTATGTAGGATTTGATGCTAACCAGGGTGCTGAACTTCAGGGCCAGATGGTTGTAGATTATATCAAAGCAAATGCAGACAAGATCGACAGAAATGGTGATGGAGTGATCGGTTACGTACTTGCAATCGGAGATATCGGACATAATGATTCAATTGCACGTACACGTGGTGTTCGTTCAGCACTTGGTACAGGTGTAGAGACAGATGGTGATATTGAATCTGCACCAGCCGGAACGAACGTAGATGGAGCATCTAAAGTTGTTCAGGATGCAACTCTTGAAATCGATGGAAAGACATTTACGATCCGTGAGTTGGCTTCTCAGGAAATGAAGAACGCAGCAGGAGCAACATGGGATGCAGCTACAGCCGGTAATGCAATCGGAACATGGACAGCATCATTTGGCGATGAGATTGATGTTGTTGTTTCTAACAATGATGGTATGGGAATGTCAATGTTCAATGCATGGGCAAAAGACAACAAAGTTCCTACATTCGGATATGATGCTAACAGTGATGCTGTAGCAGCAATTGCTGAAGGATACGGCGGAACAATTTCACAGCATGCAGATGTACAGGCTTACCTGACACTGAGAGTTCTTCGTAACGCACTTGACGGAGTAGATGTTGATACAGGTATCGGTACAGCAGATGATGCTGGTAACTGCCTGACAGAAGGTGAAGACTACAGATACAGTGAAGAGGACAGATCATACTACGCATTAAACGTAGCTGTAACAGCTGACAACTACAAAGACTTTACAGATTCAACAAAGGTTTACGACAAAGTTTCCAAACAGCTTGATTCTTCTAAGAGTCCATCTAAGAAAGTATGGCTTGATATTTACAATGCATCAGACAACTTCCTGAGCTCAACATACCAGCCACTTCTTGAGAACTATGATGATCTCCTTAACCTGAAGGTTGATTACATCGGTGGAGATGGACAGACAGAGTCGAACATCACAAACCGTCTCGGAAATCCAAACGAATATGATGCATTTGCAATTAACATGGTTAAGACAGACAATGCATCAGCATACACATCACTTCTCTCAAAATAAGAGACTGGTTAAAGGGTAAATGAATGAAACGCAGAGGGGTGTCAGAGATGATACCCTTCTTTCATCAAGAAAAGGAAGCAGAGTTATGACAGTAGATAAGAATAAATACATCTTATCGATCAATGGCATGAGTAAGTCGTTCGGTAGAAACAAAGTTCTGAAACATATAAACCTGAATGTCAAACCTGGGACCATTATGGGACTTATGGGTGAAAACGGTGCCGGAAAATCGACAATGATGAAATGTCTCTTTGGTACTTATCAGAAAGATGAGGGGACAATTATATTAGATGGCAGAGAAGTAAATTTCTCGGGACCAAAAGATGCACTGGAAAACGGAGTAGCGATGGTACACCAGGAATTGAACCAATGTCTTGAAAGAAGCGTTGTAGATAATATGTTTCTTGGACGATATCCAAAGAATTCTTTTGGAATTGTCGATGAAGGAAGAATGAAAAAGGAAACTGCAAATCTCTTCAGACAGCTTGGAATCACAGCAAATCTGACACAGCCAATGAAAAAAATGTCTGTGTCCCAGCGGCAGATGTGTGAGATTGCAAAAGCTATTTCCTATCATTCCAAAGTAATTGTACTGGATGAACCAACCTCATCCCTGACAGCACCGGAAGTTGAGAAACTTTTCAAGATGATGCGTCAGTTGAAAGCACAGGGAATTTCGCTGATTTATATATCACATAAGATGGATGAGATATTCAATATATGTGATGAGATATCTGTGCTCAGAGATGGTAGTCTGGTTATGACAAAAGAGTGCAAAGATACAGATATGAATGAACTGATATCGGCAATGGTTGGGCGCTCGCTGGATAACAGATTTCCACCTGTTGACAATGAGCCCGGAGAGAAGATTCTCTCTGTACAGAATCTTTCGTCAAAATATGCACCAAAGATTCAAAATGTATCCTTTGATATCAGAAAAGGAGAAATATTTGGATTTTACGGTCTGGTTGGTGCCGGACGTACGGAACTTTTAGAAACAATCTTCGGAATCCGCACAAGAGCAGAAGGAAATGTAATATACGATGGAAAGATCATGAACTTTTCATCGCCGAGAGATGCAATGGATCATGGATTTGCCCTGATCACAGAAGAAAGAAAAGCTAATGGTCTGTTCTTAAAAGGCGATATTACATTTAATACGACCATCGCTAACATGAACCATTATAAGAATGGTGCAGTGCTGTCACATGACAGAATGGTACGTGCAACTGCGGAAGAGATTAAAATCATGCATACAAAGTGTATGGGCCCGGATGATATGATCACAAGTCTTTCCGGAGGAAATCAGCAGAAGGTAATCTTCGGAAAATGGCTGGAGCGTTCACCGAGTGTATTCATGATGGATGATCCGACACGAGGAATTGATGTTGGTGCGAAATATGAGATTTACGAACTGATTATCAATATGGCAAAGCAGGGGAAAACAATTATTGTTGTATCTTCTGAGATGCCGGAGATTCTTGGTATTACGAACCGTATCGGTGTTATGTCAAACGGACGACTGGCCGGAATCGTAAATACAAAAGAGACGAACCAGGAAGAATTATTGAGACTCAGTGCAAAATATCTGTAACAGAGAGGGGTATGGAAGATGGCAGAAAAAAGCATTATCATTTCGGCTGAAGAAGAAGCAATACTTTTGAAACCGATTGACGAATATGTTGGAAAAATACAGGAGCAGATCGATGCACTGCGTGTGGAAGGATCTGACAAAGTCAACAGTTTAAAAAATCAGATTGCAATAGCAAAAGAGAATAAGAACTTAACAAAAGAAGAACAGAATAAGATTATCGGGGAATGTAAGAAGAATCTGGAGAAGGCAAAAGCAACAGAAGATGCAAATAAACAGCAGATTGCAAGACTGATCGCAGATGCTGAAGGTTTTCTTTCCAAACATTACAACAGCGAGTATTATAACATTGTTGCAAAGAGCTGCGAAGCAGAGAAAAAAGCGGAAAACAGTAATTTTGAAAAATTAAAAGCGGATCTGCAGGAAGAACATAAGAAGGCAGTCAGCAGCCTGAAAGATGCAGAAGAGATCAAAGCTGAAAAATACACATATAAGAATAAATTATATGATGCGCAGATGACACATGAATCCAGGATCCAGGAGATCAAGGATAGAAAACATGATGCATACATGCATAAGTTCCACCTGATCGATCTGCTCAGAATGTCAAAATATACATTTGCACAGAAGCAGGCACAGAATTTTGAAAATTACAAGTACACATTTAATATGACACAGTTCTTGTATAAGAACGGTCTGTATATTGTAATTATCATGATCTTTATCGCATTGTGTATTATTACACCATTCGTGAAAAATACACAGCTTTTTACAACCACAAACATCCTTAACATTTTGCAGCAGGCTTCACCGCGAATGTTCCTTGCACTTGGAGTTGCCGGTCTGATCCTTCTGACAGGTACAGACCTTTCTGTAGGACGTATGGTTGGTATGGGTATGGTTACAGCAACCATTATCATGCATAACGGAATTAACACAGGTACTGTGTTTGGACATGTTTTTGATTTTTCGGGTATGGCACCGGCATCAAGAGCTATATTAGCATTATGTGTGTGTATACTTTTCACAACTGTATTTGCAATGACAGCCGGATTTTTCATGGCAAGATTTAAGATGCATCCATTTATTTCAACGATGGCAAATATGTTGATCATCTTTGGTCTTGTTACATATGCTACAAAAGGAGTTTCTTTTGGTGCGATTGATCCGACAATCCCGAATATTTTTATTCCACAGGCAGGACGTTTTCCGATGATTATTTTATGGGCAGTAGTTGCGATTGCTGTTGTATGGTTTATCTGGAATAAGACAACATTTGGAAAAAATTTATATGCAGTTGGTGGAAATCCAGAGGCGGCAGCTGTATCAGGAATCTCGGTATTTAAAGTAACGATGGGAGCATTTATCCTTGCAGGTATCCTTTATGGATTCGGTTCATGGCTGGAGTGTGTACGAATGGTTGGATCCGGTAGTGCCGCTTACGGACAGGGATGGGATATGGACGCCATTGCAGCCTGCGTAGTTGGTGGAGTTTCCTTTACCGGTGGTATTGGTAAGATATCGGGAGTTGTGACAGGTGTACTGATCTTTACATCATTGACCTATTCTTTGACGGTTCTTGGTATTGATACAAACCTTCAGTTTATTTTTGAAGGTATCATTATTCTGGCAGCAGTAACACTTGACTGTCTGAAATATGTACAGAAGAAATAATAAATAAAAGACTGTTTATACAGGTTTATACAAAAAGAAGTAGACCGTCCTGCTCATCGGAAAGATGAAAGGGACGGTTTTTTTCAACATGATGCGTTCGAAAGGAATTTGTGAGTAAAAAAATTTTGAAGGCAGATTTTGTATTTGGATATGTTATAAGAGACGTAAATTTGTTATACTGGAATAAACGTATAGCGGCCATGAAGAAGGGGAAAAAGATGGAACGATATAAAGTGATTCTCGTAGATGATGAAGCCGAAGTCATCGATATGATAGAGAAAAAAATTCATTGGAATGATCTGGGGTTTGAGGTGGCAGGAAGTGCGACAAATGGGGTGAAAGCACTGGAATTAGTAGAAAAACTCCAGCCGGATGTGGTGCTGACGGATATTAAGATGCCTTATATGGACGGGTTAGAGTTATCCAGAAGGCTGAATCGGGAATATCCGAATATTTATATCATGCTCTGTACGGGATTTGATGAGTTTGAATATGCGAAAGAAGCAGTGCATCTGGAAATCAAGGAATATATGCTTAAACCGGTCAATGCAACAGAATTGTCAGAAAGCCTGACCAATCTGAAACATACGCTGGACAGAGAAAGAGAAGAAAAATTAAATGTAAAAAAATTAAATGATTATTTTCAGGAAGTACTTCCGAAATTACAGTCCAATTTTTTTATTTCATTAATTGAAGGAAGAGTAGAAAAAAAGGATTATGAAAGATTTTTACAGGCGTATCAGGTAGATATGAAAGGACCTCTCTTTGGCTGTGTAATCTTCCACACATCGGAGAACCATGTGCCCGAAGGCATGAACCCACTGCTTTTATCCATGTCGGTAGAAAGAGAGATCAAGCAGAGACTGATGAATCAGTGGAACTGTCGAGAATTTATATATATGGGAAATACACTGCTGATTCTGGAACTGGATGCGGAAGATAAGATTACCCAGATAACAGATGCCTGTGACAGATTCTGCCGGTGGGCGTACCGCATCATGGGTGCGGTTGTTACAGCGGGGATCGGAACCGTGTGTGACAGCCTGTATGAGATCAGTCTTTCCTATGAGAGGGCAAGAGAAGCAGTTTCTTACAGGGTTTTATACGGAACAAAACGGGCAATTAATATTGGAGAGATTGTTCCGAAGGAACAGATCAAACCGGTTCAGTCAGAAGAGTCAAGGATGCAGATGCTATTTCGTGCAATTCGTATAGGAGATTCGGCAGAGATAGAGCGGGCAGCACATGGAGAGATGGAAAAGCTTCATAAAAATACAGAAACCATGAGTCAGTATAATCTTGCTACAATGGAGATAGTCAGTGGATTTTTTAAGTTCTGTACAGATAATTCGCTGGATTTCAATAAAATATCCGGTAATATGCAGAATATTTACGAAAAAGTATCGCAGATGGATGAGAGTTCACTGACAGCATGGATTGTGCAGATGTCGGAAACAATCAGTGAAAAGCTGAAATGTGCAAGAAACAGTTCTGCCAGACGGCTCATTGTGGAAGCACAGAACATTGTGAAAGAAAGGTATATGGAGGCGGATATATCATTGGACGAGGTATGTGCGGTTCTCGGTGTATCGAATTCTTATTTTTCTTCTGTATTTAAAAAAGAAGCGGGAAAATCGTTTATCTCTTATTTAACAGATTACAGAATGGATATTGCGGCAGAGATGATATTAAATACAGATGAGAAAAGTTACACAATAGCAGAAAAAGTGGGGTATCTCGATGCCAATTATTTTAGTTATGTATTTAAAAAGAAGTTTGGAGTTTCTCCTTCGAAGTATAGAGCATCTGTAAAGTAGAACAGTAATCCGTATGAAGGGAACAGGAAAAAGCGTGAAAAAAAGAAAAAAAGATTCGGATTTCAAAAAAAATGTTGTATTTAATATACAGTCAATCATCATGTCTGTTCTTATGGCGATTACACTTGTCACGATTGTAACTATGGGATTTCTTTTGTATCAAAGATTTAAGCTTGCGATTGATAAGATGGCAGTATCAAATACAGAGGCGACGGTGGAAAGCACGGTAGACAGGGTGAATTCGGACCTGTTAGATATCAGGCAGATTTTTAATGCAGCGAATTATAATATAGTACAGGAATTTGATATATCCAGTGAAAAATTTGCTGAACAGTTCAGCTTATTATACGAGGTGAATTCGGATAAAATCGAGAGTCTGGCATTATATGGGAACGAAGGCCGGCTGATTGCTTCGGAACCGGTTGCTGTTGAAAAAGAAAATATAGATGTAACGGGACAGGACTGGTATAAGAATGCCGAGAGTGCAATTGAAAATGTACATTTTTCCGTTCCGCATATTCAGAATTTGTATGAAGATGGTCTGTATCGTTATCATTGGGTTGTTTCACTGAGCCGTTATGTGGATATAAACGATGGGGAGATTCCGGGAAGCGGAGTCCTTCTTGTAGATATGAAATATTCGGTGATCGAAGATGTCTTAAAGCAGATTAATGATTCTTCGGAAGGAATCTATTATTATATGATCAGCCGTGACGGACAGATGATCTATCATCCGAGAAAAACAGAGATGGCCAGGGGACTGTTTGAGGAGAATAGTCTGAAGGCTTCCGGGTATGAGGAGGGCACTTATGAGATCACAACAGACGGACACAAGGAAAGTGTAGTGGTTGGCAACATTGCCTATACAGGATGGAAACTGATCGGAGTTGTACCGGAGAGCGTGCAGACTGCAAGAATTAACAATTTCAGATATTATATTTTTACAACGATCATGGTTCTTATGATGATGCTTCTGGAAGGAAACAGGCTGATTTCCAGAAAAATATCCAAACCGATCCGGAAACTGGATGAATCGGTTAAAACATATGAAGCAGGAGGAAAACCGGATATTTACATAGGAGGCTCTTCAGAAATACGACATTTGGGTTATTCCGTTCAAAGATCATATGAACGGATTGAGACGCTTATGGAGGAAATTATCCGTCAGCAGAATGAACGGAGAAAAAGTGAACTGGATGCATTACAAAGTCAGATTAATCCACATTTTCTGTATAATACACTGGAATCTATTACCTGGATGATCGAAGCACAGAAAAATGAAGAAGCAGTTATTATGATCTCCGAACTGGCAAAGCTTTTAAGAGTCAGTTTATCCCGCGGAAAGACGATCATTCCGGTTAAAGATGAACTTCAGCACAGCAGAAGCTATATGAATATCCAGCTTGTGCGTTATAAAGAACGTTTTCAAATGGAATTTCAGACGGATAAAGAGATAGAAGATTATTGTATTGTAAAATTAGTCATTCAGCCGATTCTCGAAAATGCAATTTATTACGGCGTGGGAAATATGGATGAGGACGATGAAGGAAAAATCACAGTCCGGGGAGAAAAGAAAGAAGACGATATTTACATTATTATAGAAGATAATGGAATGGGAATGCGAAAAGAAGTTCTGGAAAATATCCTGAAAGATAACAATAAAGTTCCAAAACATGGTTCGGGTGTTGGCGTGATCAATGTGCATTCCAGAATTCAGCTGATGTTTGGTGAGCAATATGGCCTGGAGATATATAGTGAACCGGATGAGGGGACCAGGGTTGTTATCCATATACCGGCAATTCCATATACAAAGGAGAATGCGGAACAATTGGAGATGCAGAAATATATACAGGGGAGGGATGTAGATGAAAAAGAATAAAATTACATTCCTGATACTGGAGTGTATTTTCCTGATACTGACATTATTTTTTGCATGGAAGATTTTTGACCGGGATGTGCCGGAAAAACGAGTGGCGGTGATCTTACCGGAATCAGGAGATAACCGGTGGAATTCATTGATTAAAGGGATGAAGCAGTCGGCGAAAATAAACAATCTTCATATGATTATCTGTAATACAGATGAAATTGAAAATGCAGAGATGGAAAAAGAAATTATAAAAGAGCAGAAGCGCAACAATATAGATGCATTTATCATATGTCCGGCACCGGGAAGTGATACGAAAGACATGTTAAAAAAACAGTGTGCCAAGACGCCATACACACTGATCATGGAGGATGTATATTCCAAAGAAGGCGGGAATTCCGGTAATCCGGTAATCGGACCGGATTATTATAAGATAGGTTCTGAACTTGGAAAGCAGCTGGGAAAGAAGCGGCAGAAAATCGGAGTTGTCGCAAACTGGAAAGAATCAAAGTCAGATCAGGATGCGATCCGGGGATTAAAGGATTCGCTGAAAGATACCAAAAGTGAGATCGACTGGTATTGTTACCAGAAAAAAGATCAGAATATCTATGAAAAAGTGAGTAAAAAAGATAAAGTAGATGCAATAGTGGTTCTGGATCCACATGCATTGGAAGAACTAGGCGAGCAGTCTGATGAAGATTCATATCAGGGAGCGGACATATATGGCATTGGGAGCAGTGTAAAAGCGGTAGTGTTATTGGATAACGGAAATATCCAGGGACTGGTGGTTCCGGATGCCTATGAGATCGGATATAAAAGTGTCGGGGAAATGGCACAAAAGCTGGAACACAGATTCTACAGGCTAAAAGGCCATAAGACAGAGATAAAGGTGTTTGACAGAGATGAATTTTCATTAAATGATAATTTGGAAAGGTTCTTATATTCTTATGAGTAAAAAAAACAGAAAAAGAAGAAGTATGATAGCAGTTATCCTGCTGATTGCTTTTCTGATTACCGGATGTGAAGACAAGAGTGTAAAGACAGATCATATCATCCGGATAGGAGTTGTAACCTATACGCAGGATGATCCATTTATCAATGCTATGACGGATCAGTTAAAAGAGAATCTGAAAAAAATGGAAACAGATCATATGAAAATCATCACAACGGTAAAAAACGGCGATGATAATCAGCAGGATCAAAATGAGATCGTAGAAGAAATGATCGACGCTGGATGTGACGTGCTTTGTGTAAATCTCGTTGACAGAACAGCGCCATCCCGCATTATAAGGATGGCGAAACAAGAAAGTATACCGATCATTTTCTTTAACCGTGAGCCGGTAAAAGAAGACATTATGCAGTGGGAGAAACTATATTATGTCGGATGTGACGCAGAGCAGTCTGGCGTAATGCAAGGTGAAATTGTTGCAAACTACCTTAAAAATCATCCGGAGGTGGATGTGAACAAAGATGGCAAGATACAGTATGTTCTTTTAGAAGGTGAGGCCGGTCACCAGGATGCCATTAGCCGAACGGACTATGCAGTAAAGACACTGATCGAACACGATGTGAAATTAGAAAAATTAAGCTATCAGTTTGCAGACTGGAACCGTGGGCAGGCGGAAAATCGAATGACCCGTCTCATCCAGCAATATGGCAAAGAAATCGAACTTGTTATTTCAAATAACGACGAGATGGCATTGGGCGCTGTGGAGGCTTGCAGAAAGGCCGGATACAGAGGAAATGATTTTCGGAATTGACGGGCTGGAGGATGCTCTGAATGCGATCAAGAACGGCCAGATGCAAGGAACTGTCTACAACGACAATGAAGACCAGGCAAGTGAGCTTGCGAAGTTGTCTGTGGAAGTATTTCGCGGGGACAACAAGTATCGAAGCCAGCTGACGGACGGCAGATATTATGTCTCTGAATACCGTCAGGTAGATGAGGAGAAT
>OLOH01002157.1_pt1 | contig 10086 bp, 10 predicted proteins | sample 1673221 | NCBI WGS metagenome assembly OLOH01 (sample SAMEA3136767, study PRJEB25190) | human gut metagenome | reverse complement strand
TGATATCTCTGTGAATAATTCTATTCTCATGGGCCGCACTGAGGCCGGAAGCGATCTGAACAGAAATATTCAATGCTTCTCTGATATCCAGCTTGCCCTTCATATCAATATAATTCTTCAGTGTAATTCCCTGAACCAATTCCATAACAATGAAATAAACGCCGTCATCTTCCCCAACATCATATACATTCACAATGTTCGGATGAGATAAACCTGCTGCGGACTGGGCTTAACGAATGTTGCATCGGTACTGTATTCCTGTTTCAAAACCTTAATCGCAACCAGCCTGTTCAGGACATGGTCCTTCGCCTTGTAGACATCAGCCATACCGCCGGAGCCGATTTTCATAATAATCTCATATCTGTTGATCAGATAACTGCCTGGAATTAACATTCGTTCACCTCCTCAATCCGGGGCTCAATAACAATAACAGTAATATTGTCATAGCCGCCATTTTCCTTTGCTTCATCTATAAGTATCCTGACTGAATCTTCTACACTATTCGAAGAAATAACATCATATAAATGCTGATCCTCAATCATATTGGATAATCCGTCCGAGCACATCATCACCTTGTCCCCGGGCTTTAAATCCACTTCAAAAAAATCTGCCTTTACTTCCCAGGCCACACCGATGGCTCTGGTAATCACATTCTTCTCCGGATGATTCCTTGCCTGCTCTTCTGTCAATTCACCGGCTCGCATCATCGCTGCCACATAGGAATGATCTTCTGTCACTTGATTAATCTCATGACCGATCAAATACAGTCTGCTGTCACCTACATTGGCCACATAGAGCTGTCCGTCCTCTGCGAAGGCAACAACCATCGTCGTTCCCATTCCCGCAAGCTCTTCGTTCTCAAAAGACTTCTCCAGAACCTTGCGGTTTGCCTCAGCGATGCCCTCATCCATCACGCGGATCAGATTGCGGTTCTCCGTGTGTCTGATATAATCAAGGAATGTCTCAATGGCATATCCGGAGGCATAATCACCGGCCTGATGCCCTCCCATTCCATCTGCAACAATAAACAAATTCGGAAATGGCCCTATAGGAGTTGTTGAACAGAAATATCCATCCTGATTCATCGTCCTCACGCAGCCAATATCTGTTCCGGCATATGCCTGCATATTATCCCTCCTTCTCGCCTGACTGTTCCATATATTTCTTTCTTAATTGTCCACAGGCAGCCTGTATATCTCTGCCCATTTCCCTTCTTATAGTAACATTTCTTCCATATTTTTCAAGCATATTTTTAAATTTGAGGACAGCATCTGCCTCTGTCTGTCTGTAGCTTCTTTCTTCAATCGGGTTCACCGGTATGAGATTAATATGGCAGTTGATGCCTTCCAGCAGCGCAGCCAGCGCTTTAGCATCTTCCCTGCTGTCATTCACACCTTTGACAAGACTGTACTCAAACGTAATCCTTCTGTTGGTCTGACTGTAATAATAACGGCATGCTTTTAAAATTTCTTCTATACTATATGTATTGGCAATCGGCATCAGTTCACGACGTTTCTCATCATTCACTGCATGCAGTGAAATCGCCAGCGTGATCTGCAGTTTCAAATCCGCCAGTTCATAAATCTTCGGCACAAGTCCGCATGTAGAGACAGTGACATTTCTCTGACTAATATCCAGTCCCGGTGCATGGGTCAGAATATTGATCATCCGCACAAGGGCATCGTAATTGTCCAGCGGTTCCCCTGTTCCCATAACAACCACATTAGATACACGTTCACCGGAATCCTTCTGGATCTGATAAATTTCATCCAGCATTTCCGATGCCAGCATCTGCCGTTCAAGGCCGCCCAGTGTCGATGCGCAAAAACGGCACCCCATCCGACATCCAACCTGTGAAGAAATACATACTGAATTGCCGTGTTTATAATGCATGAGAACACTCTCGATAATTCTGTCATCAGACAGTTTAAAAAGGTATTTCGCCGTACCATCTATGGCCGAAACGTACTTTTCAACCATTTCAAGATGTGACAACACACACTGTTCTGAAAGCTTCTGACGCAAATCCTTGGACAAATTGGTCATTTCATCGAAGGAATCCGCCAGACGCACATGCATCCATTCATAAATCTGTTTGGCACGGAACTTCTTTTCTCCCAATACTTCTGTCGTAAAAACTTCCAGCTCCGGAAGTGTCATTGATTTGATATCTGTTTTGTCACTCATCACTCTGCTCCTTCATCCCGACTGCGCCTGAATCTTGCAATAAAAAAGCCATCCGACTGATACTGTCCCGGAAGGATCTGAATCCAGCCTGCTTTCGTATGTTCATTGCGGACCTTTTCAGGTACATATGCATCCAGGCTCTCCAGACCGAACGGAAAATGTTCCTCAAACCACTGCATATTCTCTTCATTCTCTGCTTTTGATACTGTGCATGTACTGTAAATCAGTACACCGCCCGGTTTGACATAGTGCTGTACAACCGACAGAATCTCCCTCTGAAGCGCTGCCAGAGCGGTTATCTTCTCAGGTGTCACCGAACGCTTGATATCCGCTTTTCTTCCCATGACACCCAGACCCGAGCATGGCAGGTCTGCCATAACAATATCTGCTTTCTGTGCATCTTCCGGATAAAACACAAGGGCGTCCTTCAATTCTGCCGAAACATTCTTTAATCCGGTACGCTTAAGATTTTCCTGAATCTTTAAAACTTTTGCCTCTGTCAGATCTCTTGCAGATACCTGTCCGCTGCCCTTTAAAATATCCGCCATATGCATGCTTTTACCGCCCGGGGCCGCGCAGACATCAATAATTGATTCCCCGCCGGCAATTCCGGCAGCCACAGCTGCCAGCATCGCACTCTCATCCTGGGCAGTTATACGTCCGTCTGCAAAAGGACCAACATTACCAAGATAATCATATCCCGATAGATGAAGGGCTTCCGGAAGCATGCATCCTTCTTCTATATTCAGTCCCTCTGACCGCAATGCTTCTTTCACCGCTGCCATATTCTGACTGTCACGCACGCGTACCGTCGTTTTCTGGTCATCCAGCATCGCCTGCCCCATCTCTGCCGTCATCTCAAAGCCATAATCACGAAGCCACATTTTGGCCAGCCATTCCGGCACGGAATATCGCATGGAAAGGTAGGCCGCCGGTGTTTTTTCGGGATCAGGATAATGAATAACCTCTTTATTTCGGGAAATATTTCTCAAAACACCATTCACAAAACCCGACAGATTCTTAAGTCCTCTTTTCCTCGTCAGCTTCACAGCCTCGTCGCAGGCCGCCGCATCCGGAATATGATCCATCTTCAGTATCTGATAAACAGACATTCTGAGGATGACTTTAATCGGCGGCTTTATCTTATTCAGACGTACACTGGAAAACTGCCGGATAACACCGTCAAGAAAAATCTCATATTCCAATGTTCCTCTGAAAAGTCTGCTGATAAACGCTCTGTCCCTCTTGTCCAGATACTGATACTTCATCAATGTCTGGGATAAAAGAAGATGTGAAGGCGTATTCTCCTTCTCTACGCTCATCAGCATATCATAAACAATGGCGCGTGTATTGATATTATCTGCCATATAAAACTCCTTTACCGTTCATCATCGTTTCTTCTGAAAGCCCCTGTCAGAATCAGCAGACGCAAAAGCTGCAGAATCATAGACGCTGCACCTGCCACATAAGTCAATGCCGCTGCTCCCAGTACTTCTTTGGCATAGCGATTCTCATCCCCATGCAGAATACCTGAAGATTCCATAATCTTCAATGCTCTGGAAGATGCATTGAATTCCACCGGAAGTGTCACCAGATGAAATGCAACCACCGCTACAAACATCCAGATACCGATATTGATCAGAAGGCTGCTTCCTCCCATCAGAATACCGATGACAATCAGAGGCCAGCTGATACCGGCGCCAAAGTTGGCAATAGGCACCAGAGCACCGCGAATCTTAAGCGGGACATAATTATTCTGATGCTGGATCGCATGACCGCACTCATGGGCTGCTACGCTGACCGCAGCCACACTGGTGGAGCCATATACAGAATCCGACAGACGCAGCGTCTTTGAAGAGGGATCATAATGATCGGTCAGATCTCCGGAAACCCTTGCAATGCCTACATCATAGATTCCTGCCTGACGCAGGATGCGCTCGGCTGTCTGAGCGCCTGTCAATCCGCTCAAAGAACGTACCTGGGAATATCTTCCAAAAGTAGATTTCACCTTTGTGGAAGCTGCCAGAGACAGCAGCACTCCGATAATAATCAAAATATATGTCGGATCAACATACATTGGATAATACATTCTGTCACTTCCATTCTGTCTTATTCATTTTTATTGTCAGACTTATTATTCATTTGTTTCATTCTCAAAATCCATGCGGGTGCCTTTTTCAATGGTATAGCCATTCAGGAAAGCTGAAATATCCATACGTTTCTTTCCTTCCAGCTGTACACTCTTCACGGAGAGCGCACCGATACCGGTCTGGATGATCAGACTGTTTCTGGTCACTTCCGCCACTTCACCGTATTCACAGCCATAGTTTCTGTCCAACACTTCTGCTTCCCAGATCTTTAATGTCTTACCGTCAATATACGTATAAGCACTCGGCCAAGGATTCAGACCGCGGATCAGTCGTTCAATCACAACGGCCGGCTGATTAAAATCAATATGCCCCAATTCCTTGTCAAGCATACGTGCGTATTCACCGGCCTGACTGTCATCCTGCTTCTCAGGTACGATTGTTCCGGCTTCCAGGCCGATCAATGTTCTCTCAAGCAGTTCACCGCCTGCTGCCGCCAGCTTATCATGCAGGCTGCCGCCGGTTTCTTTTGCATCCACAGATACTTCTGTCTTCAGCAGCATATCACCTGTATCCAGACCAACATCCATCAGCATGGTTGTCACACCTGTCACTTTCTCGCCGTCAATGATCGCCCACTGGATCGGTGCCGCACCGCGGAACTTCGGAAGCAGGGATGCATGGACATTCACACAGCCCAGTCTCGGAATATCCAGGACTTCTTTTGACAGGATCTGTCCAAATGCAACAACAACAATCACATCCGGTGCCATATCTCGCAGTGTCTGAATAAATTCAGGATCCTTCTTGATGCGGACCGGCTGATAAACCGAAAGATCATGGGCCAGAGCACATTCCTTGACCGGTGAATAAATGACTTTCTTGCCGCGGCCTTTTGCCTTATCCGGCTGGGTCACAACTGCTGTTATCTCAATTCCCATATCAACCATCTTCTGCAGTGTCGGCACTGCAAAATCAGGTGTTCCCATAAATACCGCTTTCATCATTCTGCCTCCTAATTCTCGTCTTCGTCTGCATAGCTCACTTCATTAAGCGGGCCCTCTACCTTTTCAAGGTACAAATGACCGTCCAGATGATCAAATTCATGACACATCGCTCTTGCGAAAAGGCCATGTCCCTCCACCTCAATCGGATTCATATCCGCATCAAAGGCCACTGTCTTCACATATTCCGGTCTGCGAACAGTACCGCTCTTGCCCGGGACACTCAGACATCCTTCATCACCAATCTGCTCACCGGCTGTCTCAACAATCTTCGGATTCACAAAAACATATGGGCCTTCACCCACATCAATCACTGCAATACGGCGAAGAACGCCTACCTGAGGTGCAGCCAGGCCGACGCCTTCTGCTGCGTACATTGTCTCAAGCATATCCTGCACCAATTCTTTCAGATGCGGTGTCATCTCCTTGACTTCCTTGCAAACCTTACCAAGAACAGGGTCACCTTCATAACGTAATTTTCTAATTGCCATTTTAACACTCCTTCTTAACTGCTTCATTTGTCATTCTTTGTGCTGTCACAAACCGCCGCCTATGACTCACGTATATCAAAGGTAAAATATATATTTGAGAACTGCTGTGACCATTTCAGATATCCTTCCAGGAAATCCCTGAGCCGCATCAGTTCTTTGATGTCCTGATGTTTCATGTACATTGTGTATCTGTACAGATCTTTCGCCTGCAATACCGGCTCTGGAAGGGCCGATAAACTCTACCGCTTCAAAATCCGCCTCTCCGGCGATTTCACGAAGCTTCTGAACTGCCTGTCCTGTCTGCTGATCATGCTCACCTTCGGCAAGCATCACCATCATCTGCCTGTCCGGCGGATAATGCAGCATCTGCCTGAATCGGATTTCCTGGCTATAAAAACTGTCATAATCCTGCGCCGCCGCTGTCTGTATACAATAATGCTCCGGCTGATAAGTCTGGATAATAACCTCTCCGGGCCTGTCTCCTCTTCCGGCTCTTCCCGCCGCCTGGGTCAGCAGCTGAAATGTTCGCTCCGAGGACTGATAATCCCCTGCAAACAGAGACAGATCCGCAGCCAGAATACCAACCAGTGTCACATTGGCAAAATCATGTCCTTTGACAATCATCTGTGTACCGATCAGAATATCCGCACCGCCCTCCGAAAAAGTCTGCAGGATCCTGCCCATGTCATCCTTGCCTGATGTAGTATCCCTGTCCATCCGAAGGATACGGGCTTCCGGAAATTCCTTCTGTACAAACTCCTCCACCTTCTGTGTTCCGACACCGAAACCGGCAATATAGGGTGAACCGCAGGAAGGGCACACTCTGGGCATTGGCTGTTCACTGCCGCAGTAGTGGCATTTCAACAGGGTATGATGATGCACCGTCATAGACACATCACAATGTCTGCATTTCACCACATAACCGCAGCTTCTGCACGAAACAAAGCCTGCATACCCTCGTCGGTTTAAAAAAAGCATCATCTGATCGCCGCGCTTTAAACATGCATCCATGGCTTCATGCAGAGACTGACTGAGAATGCCTCTGTTCTTCATTCGGAATTCCTCTCTCAAATCCACCACCTTCACATCCGGAAGGCGGCTGCCCGTCCTGGCCCGCTGGGTCAGACTGTGCAGACCGATCATTCCCTCCCGGGCCTTCTGATAGACCGCCACAGAAGGGGTCGCCGATCCAAGAACAACCAGGGCACCGGACATCTCAGCCCTTCTGGCCGCCACTTCCGCTGCCTGATATCTCGGCACTATCTCACTCTGATACGCAGATTCATGCTCCTCATCAATAATAATAAGCCCTAATTTGTCAAAAGGCGTAAACAGAGCTGAACGCGGGCCAATCATGATAGAGGCTTCCCCCCTTTTGGCCCGCATATACTGATCATACCGTTCTCCGGCTGAAAGTCTGGAATTCATCACGGCAATCTGACTGCCGAATCGGGCATAAAATCTCGAAACAGTCTGCAGCGTCAGTGAAATCTCGGGAATCAGTACAATAATCTGCCTGCCCTCATTCAGAACTTTCTCCATCAGGGCCATATAAACCTCTGTCTTACCGCTGCCTGTAATACCATATAAAAGATGCATTCCCTGCTCTCTGCTCCAGTGTTCACGGCAAATGGCCGCATTCTGCCAGATGGATGCCACAGCATTCATCTGTTCATCATTCAGGCACACTTCCTGCCAGCCGCCAAGTCTCTGTCTCACAGGATTCCTGTACACCTGCGAGGTCTCCTCTCTGATAACGCCGGTTTGAAGGATTGATTTCATCGTTGATGCTGAAATCTGCAGTACCCCGGTCACGGTTTCCTTCGACATACATCCTTCCTTCAGCATCGCCTCCAGAAGCCTGACCCTGGCCTTCTCACGCCTACTCTTCCTGCTTTTCTCAAGGAGCTGCTGCGCGCCCTCCCTGTCTGCAAGGAAGTAGGCTGTCCTTTTCACTTCCTTCACTGACTTCTTGACAGGCAGAACCGTCTTCAGCGCCTGTGCCATCGTACAGCCATATCGTTCGTGCATCCAGTCTGCCAGCGCAATCAGCTGTTCTGTTGCCGCCGGTGCTTTCGTCACTCCCAAAATATCCTTGATCTTCGACGCATCATAAGCCAACACGGTATCCACGCCAATGACATAGGCCTGCCGTCTCCGATTACCGCTTCCGAAAGGCACATTGACCTGACAGCCCACCGTCACCGCATCCATCAGTTCCTCCGGTACCCTGTATTGAAAAATACGATCCAGACTGTTCACGGATATATCCACAATCACATCTATATAAACTGCCATATTCACCGCCCTTACATTCAGACTGCTACGCAAATAGCATAATCCATTTCATTATAGCATAATTGACCTGCAGTAGGCAAACTTTTTAAAAGTATAGAAAAAAGAGCAGAAAAAAAGAGCTATTACAAAATACACCACTTTATTTTGCAATGGCTCTTTTTCAAAAAGAAAAACATCCTTATTCCGTTGCGTTTCGTTGAACCCGGCAAGATACAACTTGATTCAATCAATTAAGGAGATATGACGCATTCGCGTCTCCAACTGGTACTACCAGTTGGTATAAATATTATATAATGTTCTCCTTCTTTTGTCTACCGTTTTGCTTGGCCTCTTGTTGACTCTTTGTTGACTTGCAGAATTCAACGTTTCCCGGACTTAAGTGTCCATATTTTTACAAATATAAACAAAATGTTCATCTAATGCTCTTTTGCCAAGCTCCAGATCACGATTGCAGATGGCCTCCACAAGATGTCTGTGTATGCCCTGAAATGTCATCGATTTGCGTTCATTAGTCATGATCTTGGACCTTGTCTCACGGATAAAATTGTCCATAATCTTGGCCAATGCCAGATAATTAGCCATGACCAGACGATTGCCCGAAGCCTCCACAATCGTATAATGGATCATCTTATCACTCATCACCTGTTCTTCCTCATCCGCACTGTTCTCCAGCACCTCAATATTCGCCTTCAGCTTTTCTATCTGTTCATGTGAAATATTGTCCATTGCCAGTACAACTGCCTGAAACTCCACCGCATAGCGGAATTCACGGATCTCATTGTATGTCATCTTCTCAAGGGCATACATCATGGTCATCACCTGAACAAGGGTCTTATCAAAATGATCTGCAATGTAATTGCCGATGCCGTGCTGACTGGAAATCACACCGATGACCTCAAGAATACGAATTCCCTCCCTGACGGAATTCCTGCTGACAGACAGCATCTGAGATAATTCCCGCTCAGAGGGAAGCTTATCTCCTACTTCAAAATGGCCATCCAGAATATTGCTCTCAATATAATCAATGACTTTCTCGTACGCCTTCTCATATACCTTATCCAAGGCCTTCCCCTGCCTTTCCCGAAAATATTCAGTCAGTCCCAAATACTCCGAACACTTTTCTAATGTGCCTTAAAGAAATCATACAATTCCTCAACTGTACAAACCGTATAATCAGCTCCGGCTTCCTCCAGTTCCCCTTCATGTGCATATCCGTAATATACGCCCAATTTGTCAACATGATTCTTTCCTGCACCGATCATATCATGCAGTCTGTCACCGATCATCAGAACTTCCTGCCTCTGTCCATCAGCGACCTGCAGCTGTCTGAGCGCTTCCGTAATAACTTCGCCTTTATCCGTTCGCCGCCCATCCATTTCGCTTCCCACCACCACATCAAAATACGGCATCAATTCGTATTTATCAAGGATACGTCGAGCATAAACCTCCGGCTTCGAAGTTGCCAGGGCAATGCTTCGCCCCTGCTTCTTCAAGTCTGACAGCAGTGTATGAATGCCGGGATAAACGCCATTTTCAAAAATGCCGATATCTTTAAAACGCTCACGATACTTCTTAAGGGCCATATGTCCCTGGGCATCATCCAACTGATAATATTTCTGGAATGATTCCAGAAGCGGCGGACCGATGAAATCCACCAGATCCTCTGTGTCCGCCTCAATACCAAAATAATGCAGCGCATATTGTACGCATTTTGTAATGCCCTCCTTCGGGTCCGTCAATGTGCCATCCAGATCAAAAAGAATATAACGGTACATTACACGCCCTCCCGTACAAGTTCAGCAAATGCTTCGCCGCGGGCTTCAAAATTCTTAAAAATACCATAGCTTGCCGCTGCCGGTGACATCACACAGCAATGTCCCTGACGACAGATCTTCTTGGCTAAAGCAACCGCTCCATCCAGATGGTAAACCAGTTTGATTCGTTCTGTGCCATTAAACGCCGGATAATATTTGCCGATTTCCTCAAAAATACGTCTGCCGGTTGCTTCCATCAGAATGA
>OLOH01002156.1_pt1 | contig 10095 bp, 10 predicted proteins | sample 1673221 | NCBI WGS metagenome assembly OLOH01 (sample SAMEA3136767, study PRJEB25190) | human gut metagenome | reverse complement strand
GTAACAGAACAAACGTAAAACGCCCGTTCCGGCTTCTGACCCCGGAGCGGGCGCTCTGCGTTGCTGTAATATGCGAATGAACGAGAAGATGACTTGGTTCAGCCGGCCACGCGCTCGGTGCGGCCCGCTTCCAGCATATACCGCAGGAAGCCGGTGACGTCGGTGGGGTCAGTCACGGTGATGTCAAAGCCCTTCTTGGGGGCGTTCATCATCCGCAGGATGGAGGATGCCGTCGCATCCTTCTTCAAATCGCAGGTCTTACCGTTGTCCAGATGGAGCAGCACGCTGCCATGGCTGGCGGAAACCTGACGCATGAAACGGTCTTTATCAAAGTATTCGATACGAAGCATAGAAATACCTCCTGTCAGAACTTTTTTTCTGCACCCCGAACGGCGGGGAAACGGTTGTGTTTCACTTCGTTCGGTGTTATACTGAGCTTGGAAGCTCTGATGAAATAATACCACGATTTCGGCGGATATGGTAGAACAAAACCTCACCTTTTATACAACAAAATCGGCTTTGACAAAAAATGTTCAAAGTATTGCGGAAAGGAATTGGGCAATATGGCATATCAAACGAGCTGTGCAACGATCGTCCATGGCGGCGGGATCCACTGCGAGACGGACATCGTGGCCGACGCCGAGGGCCGCGAGCTGGTTCAGCACGGCAGCGCGCTGTTTCCCATCGCGTGCTATGCGGAAGATCTGACCAGCTACTCGGTGGCGTGGCACTGGCACGAGGAGTTTGAGTATATCCTCGCGGTGCGGGGGCCGCTGCAGGTGGATGTGAACAAGACCCGCCTGACCCTGCAGACCGGGCAGGGGGTGTTCCTCAACTCCGGGGTGCTCCACTCGGTCGAACAGGCCGAGCACACGGCTCTGCTCCACTCCGGCGTGTTCCAGCCCCGGCTGGTGGGCGGCATGGATACGATCTTCTGGCAGAAGCTCATCCGCCCGCTGCTGCAGCCCGGTGCCCCGGCCTTTTTCCTGCTGGACGAGGCCGTGCCGTGGCAAAAGCAGGTGCTGGCCTGTCTGCGGGATGCGTGGAAAGAGGTGGCCGATGAGCCTTTCGACTACGAGAACCGGGTGCGGTATCATCTCTCGGCGGCGCTGCGGCTGCTGAGCACCCAGTGCGTCGGCGGGAAGACCAAGGTCTCGGAGCAGGAACAGATCGCCTCCGAGCGGATGAAGCAGATGCTCCGCTACGTGGAGGAGCACTACGCCGAGGAGCTGACCGTGGAGAAGATCGCGGGCTGCGTGGCCCTCAGCGAGAGCGCCTGTCTGCGCAGCTTCCGGCAGCTGCTGGGCATCACGCCCATCCAGTACGTCAAGCAGTTCCGGGTGGAAAAAGCTGCGGAGCTGCTCCGCTCCACCCGGCTCAAGACCGGCGAGATCGGGCTGGAATGCGGCTTTTCGGACGGCAGCTATTTTATCAAGACCTTCCGGGAGATCAAGCACTGCACCCCCCGCGAATACCGGATCAGATTTTGTTGAGTTTTCGGAAAAGAGGAAGAAACCACCATGCAGCGTACTTTAACGGAAGGGCCCATCACGCGGAATATCCTGCTGTTCGCCCTGCCTTTGATGTTCGGAACCCTTTTGCAGCAGATGTACAACATCGCCGACACGTGGGTGGTCGGCCGTTTCCTCGGCGCGGATGCGCTGGCGGCGGTCGGCTCCTCCTACACCCTGATGACCTTTCTGACCTCCATCCTGCTGGGCCTTTGCATGGGCAGCGGCGCGGCCATCTCGATGCAGTACGGCAGCGGCGAGGAGGAAAAAATGCGGAACAGCGTGTTCCAGTCCTTCGTGCTCATTGCAGGGATGGCGCTGGCGCTGAACCTGCTGGTCTATCTGGGGCTGGGGGGCATTTTGTGGGTGCTGCGGGTCCCGGCGGAACTGCAAGCCTTGATGAAGCAATATCTGGTCGTCATCTTTTTGGGCATCTTTGCAACATTTTTGTATAACTATTTCGCGAACCTCCTGCGCGCCATCGGCAACTCCATGGTGCCGCTGATCTTTTTGGCCGTGTCGGCCATCCTGAACGTGGTGCTGGACCTTCTGTGCGTCATCGTGCTGGGATGGGGCGTCGCCGGGGCGGCGGGGGCCACGGTCTTTTCCCAATATGTGTCGGGCGTGGGCATCGGGCTTTACACCCTGAAAAAGTTCCCCCACCTTTGCCCGCGCCGCGCCGACTGCCGGTGGGACAAGCGGAACCTCGCCACCATCCTGAACCTCTCGGTCATGACCAGCATCCAGCAGTCCATCATGAACTTCGGCATCCTGATGGTGCAGGGTCTTGTGAACAGTTTCGGCATCGTCATCATGGCGGCCTTTGCGGCGGCGGTCAAGATCGATTCCTTCGCCTACATGCCGGTGCAGGATTTCGGCAATGCCTTTTCCACCTACGTGGCCCAGAACTACGGGGCAGGGAAGAGCGAGCGCATCCGCAAGGGCATTCGCAGCGCCGGGCTGACCAGTGCGGCGTTCTGCATCCTCATCAGCGTGCTGGTCTGGGCCTTTGCCGCGCCGCTCATGGGCATCTTCGTTGACTCCGGCCAAAGCGAGATCATCGCGGCGGGCGTCCACTACCTGCGCATCGAAGGCGCGTGCTACATCGGCATCGGCATCCTGTTCCTGCTCTACGGCTACTACCGGGCGGTCAACAAGCCCATGATGTCGGTGGTCCTGACCATTGCTTCGCTGGGCACCCGCGTGGCGCTGGCCTATCTGCTCTCGGCTACGCCGCTGGGGGTCACGGGCATCTGGCTCAGCGTCCCGATCGGCTGGGCGCTGGCGGACGCCATCGGCATCGGGTACTACCTCAAAACCAAAACGGCATAACGAAACAGCCGGGAGGCGTTCCAAAAGCGGAAGCCTCCCGGCTGTGTTTTTTATAAGTTGTGTGCTCTGTCCGGTTACTTGAGCAGGGCGCTGTGGTCTGTGCCGTTAATGGTCAAGGCCGCACGGGGGCCGGTGTGGGTCCAGACGACGGCCGTTTCATCGGGAGCGTCGGGTTCAGCCGCCAGCAGGGCGTCCACCGAGACCGTGGTGGAGCGGGAGAGCAGGGTGGTGAACACAAGGGTCTTCACGCCCTGAGCCTTCAGGGTGCGGACCATGCCCAGCGTCAGGTGGGCCGAGGTCACGATGCCGTTGGCGCGGATGGTCAGGGTCGTGCCGTTCTGGGTGCAGGTGTGGGTGATCTGCTTGCCCAGAACGTTGGTGACATACAGCCCCTCCACCGTGACCGGGCGCTCCACTTCCACCGAGCCGGTGGAAGGTGCTTCTGCCGCTTCCGTTTCGGTGGGCGTCACGGTCGGCTGGGCGGGCTTTTCCGGCTCCGGCTTTTCCGGTTCGGGCTTTTCGGGTTCGCGTACAACATCGCCGGGCTGGGAAACGTCGTCGCCCTTCGCATTGCGGCGGGTGATGGTCGTGCCCACCTGCAAACCGTTAAATATCTGCTCGGTGTTGTTGGCACCGATGGCCACATTGCCGCCGCCAGTGGCGTTGATCGTCACCTTGCCTTCAACGGTAATATCAGACTTTACCTCAGTAGCACCGTCAGCAACGCTGCCGCTGCCGATGGCCGCAGCACCGGGAAGAGAAACATAGCTATCCTTATAAGCTCCACCGCCGGTGGCAGTAATGTTAGGAGAACCAGCTTCGGTGCTCTTGATGGAAACTTTGTTTCTGGTATCCTCGGTGTCGGGTTGTGTTTCTGCGCCGCCACCGATACCGGCAGCACCAGCGCCACCCTGTGCATTTTCGATGGTGACATTGCCCTCGATGGTCACGTCACCAGTGCCAAGAACACCGCCGCCAATACCGGCACCTTCATCGCCGCCGGTGGACTTGCCGATTTGAGCGTTGCCTCTAATGGTTACATTGCCGATGCCAAGAGTGCCGCCACCAATGCCAGCGGCACCGTTAGCGCCGCCTACAGCACTATCAACTTTGGCGTTGCCCTCAATCGTCACATTGCCAACAGTGATAAGAGGTTCAGATGTCCACGGGTTACCCATGCCACTACCGATACCAGCAGCGCCATTGCCGCCGATCGCCTCTTTGATAACGGCGTCACCGGTAATGGTAATATCGGCACTGCCGCCCAAACCGCCGCCGCCAATACCAGCACCACCGATACCAGCGATATTCTCCGGCTGACCGCCAATGGCAGTGATCGTTCCGCCGGAAATGGTAATATCAGCATCACCACCAATGCCGCCACCGCCGCCACCACCAATGCCAGCACCATCCTCTGCACCAACAGCGGTGATCGTTCCGCCGGTTATTTCGATTTTGCCAGCATTTTTGATGTTTCCGCCGCCAATGCCAGCACCACCAAAATGGCCTGTGGCGGTCAGTGAACCATTCTTATCCGTGTCAGTGATGGTCAGTGTGCCGCTGGTTTCGTTGCCCTCAGAATCGGTCTCCTTGTTATGTTCCAGACCGGCTTGCCAACCGCCACTCGTCAGAGTATTATTACCGTTCAGCTCAATGTTCGTATTGCCGCTGCCGGTAACGCTTACAGCGGCTTCGCCTGTTTTGCTGGTGTTGATATTGACGTTGTCCAGCGTGACATTCACCGTTTTGCCTCGCCCAGGTCAGTGCGGTAGTCGTAGCCCCACCAGCGGTTGCGCTCGTCGTCCAGACACAGGGCACTGTACGCAGGGATATCGCCTTTGCGGAGAGGCGTCAGGGACAGGCGATCGGTTTTGATGGCAGGGACGGCCTTGAGGGCGTCCAGCTCGGTGCCCGCCTCGATACGGACCTTGCCGCCCAAGTGATCCGGCAGGTATTGCAGCTTGGAGGTGCGGAGGCCCTTGTCCCGGGCGTCATCCTCCCGGTTGCACCATGTGCAATCCCCACCGTAGTAGGCGGCGAAAGCCTGGACCAGGGCGGGATAGGCCCCGGCATGGGAGTACAGGGCCTTTTCGATGTGGTCGATAAGGGTGCCGCCGCATTTCTCCGCCAGGCAGACAGCCACCAGACGCCCCTCTGCCAGCATGCCGCCGGCACAGAACCAGTCGGTGCCGATGTGGGAGAACATCTCCTGTGCCAAAGACAGCTCCTGCACAGCCAGGGGGCCGGACTTGTGAAACTCGGCCTCATAGTCCTGCCAAAAGGCGGCCAGGCGGGGATCGCCGGGGTCGGTCAGCGGGGTAAATTCCGCGTCGGGATAATCCCGGCGGAACTTGTTGATGTGGTTGCGCTGGCCGCTGTACCGACGGCCGGCGAAAGCGGCCAACTCCTCTGTTCGGTAAAGATAGTCCTTCCAGGGACGCTCGCTGATAACGCGGCAGCGGGGATAGCGCAGACAGAGGGTCTGGGCCTTGTCCTCCGGCACCACAGAGAGCACCAGAGGCGTGCCGGTGGCGGCGCACCAGGACTCGATGGCCCGCAGGGCACCTTCAACATCTGCCTCGGGGCCGGCAATGGGGTAGTCAAAGACATACTCGCCCTCGATACAGTTGCGGATCACAAGGCAGCCGGCGACCTCGGCAAAGGACGGATGCAGGTGGTCCCGCCACATGAGCTTGACGCCCAGGGAATATTCACACAGGCGGTAGTCGCAGTTCCGGTAATAGCCGCGCAGGCGGTCGCCGTGGGCAGCGGTGAGTTCTTGAAATTGCAGCATAATCATTTCCTTTGTGTTGTGGTAATTTCGCGCGCAGCGCTGTGTCACATCTTCTCGATCATCTCGCAGGCTTGGCGGATAAATTGGCGGGCGATGGGGCGCAGCTCTTTCTGCGGACGGGCGGCGATACCCAGCTCACGGACAGCCCGAGGCTCCAGCGGCAGGGCGCGGACGCTGTTCTGCCGGCCGCGGAGGACCAGGCGGGACAGAACGCTGACACCCAGGCCGTGCTCCACCATAGAGATAACGGCGCTGTCGGACACCTGAGTGGTACGGATCAGGGGCGTGACGCCGTGCTCATTCAGCACGCGGAGGATATCCTTGTCAAAGCCCATGGAGGGCATAAGGAATTCCTGACCGTTAAAGGCCTCCACAGGAAAGGCCGTTTCCCCGCTGTCGTACTCCGGCGGCAGGATGGCCAGCAGCTCGTCATCCCGCAGAAATGTCCACTCCAGCGGGGCGTCCTGGCGGCTGGCAAAGCACATATCCACCCGATCCTCCAGCACCCAGCGGTAGACCTCGTCTACGCTGCCCATCTGGATGTCCACAGTGACATCCGGGTGCTCCCGGCGAAACTGCTGGATGATCTCCGGCAACCAATGACGGGCGATGGACTCATAGGCCGCCACGCGGACGGAGTCCTCCTTATGGGTGTTGATAAGGGATATCTCACGCTCCAGGGCGGCGGTGGAGGTCAGGCAGTCACGCACCAGGGGCAGTATCCGCTGGCCTGCCGGGGTCAGCCGGACGCCGCTGCGGCCCCGCAGCAGAACGGTGAAGCCAATATCCTTTTCCAGGCTGTTCATCATGTGGGTCAATCCGGACTGCGTATAGCCCAGCACCTCGGCGGCGCGTGTGAAGCTGCCCAACTCCACCGCCGTCAGCAGGGCTTCCAGTTTTTTGGTATCCATGACGCCTCCTGTTTATATGACACTATTTCATAGCAAGATTATACTCCCTTCGCACCGCTGGTGGCAAGGGCGGGTTTTCGGCACTTTTTACGATTTTTTGTGGAGTTCCAGTGGAATATATGTGTATGACATTTTCTCATATTTGCATGAAACATTGTCGCTTTACAAACCACGGTCTTCTGTTGTATTGTACCCATAGTAATTCTTTTACATGAATTGCTTTTCCTTTCTATCCTCAAATCGTCGGGCAGCCGCACAGCCGTGCGGCTGTCGGCACCTCTGGCGGGAGGTTTTGAGGGTGCTGTGTGAAACTTCACCTCTGAAGCGGGCGCCGTAAGCCGAACGGCGCCCGTTTACTTTTCACCCGGCGAAGGAAGCATAAAAAACAACCATAAAACAGCACATTCCCTCTTGCAAAGTCCGTTGTATTATGGTAAAATGCAATGTACTGTGATACAAATGCCGTATGGCATGGAATAGGTGGAGGAGTCCGAAATGTTGACTGTTATCATTATTTTGCAGCTGATCGCCGCCCTGTTTTTGATTTTGGTGGTGTTGTTCCAGTCCGGCAAGAGCCAGGGCCTGTCCGGCACTATCGGCGGTATTGCCGACAGCTATATGGCCAAGTCCAAGGCCAAGAGCCTGGACGCCAAGCTGGCCAAGGGTACCAAGTGGGTGGGCGCCGTGTTCATCGTGCTGACCCTGGTCATCAACTGCATGCTGGCCGCCGCTGCGTAACGCAACTGCACAGAGCGCCCCGGAGCATCGCTCCGGGGCGCTTTCTATTCTGCCCGGCGGTACGTCTCCCCCGCCTGCGGCGCTATGCCCTTGATCTCCAGCAGCTCCGCCACCGTTACGAATACGTAGCCCTGCTGCTGTAAATGCTCGATCGCCATCAGCACCGCATCCACTGTGTTCTGGTAGCGGTCGTGCAGCAGCACGATGTCCCCGTCCCCGGTACAGCGGTAGATCACGTCCAGTATTTTTCCGCTGTCCTTCGTCCGCCAGTCCTCCGTGTCCACCGATCAGTTCACCAGTGGCACGGACAGCGCCGCGGCCTCTGCCTCCGTCATCAGCCCGTAGGGCGGCCGTACCCAGTACTCCCCCTCCCCCAGCAGCTCCCGCAGCAGCGCGTCATTTTTCTCCAGATCCGCCAGCGCCTGCGCCGCTGTCAGGCTGTGCAGGTCCGCATGGTCGTAGGAGTGGTTTCCCACCTGATGGCCCTCCGCCGCGATGCGCTGCACGATGTCCGGGTCCTTCACCGCCTGACAGCCCACCACAAAGAATGTAGCCTTTGCTCCCATCTCCCGCAGCCCATCCAGCAGCCGCGGCGTACAGCGCGGCGATGGCCCGTCGTCAAAGGTCAGTGCCACGTATTTTGGATCGCCGGTATCCCTCGTCTCCCCTGCTGTCGAGATCACCCCTGCCCCGCAGCCGGACAGCAGTACCACCCCCGCCAGCAGGGCGCAAACCCATCTTCTCATCACATCACCGGAAGCAGTATATGCACTCCGCCGCCGCTTCTTTCCCCTCTCCGCAGACTTGCCGCATTGGGCATCCTCCGCCGCCCTCCCGTCGACGCCCTCCGCCGCCCCGTCCTCCCCAGCGGCATAAAAAAGAACACGCCTGTCGGCGTGTTCTTTTTTATGAAAGTAAAATTACTTCACCAGCTCGATGATGGCGGTCTCGGCAGCATCGCCGCGGCGGACGCCGGTGCGGATGATGCGGGTATAGCCACCGTTGCGCTCGGCGTAGCTGGGAGCCAGTTCCTTGAACAGCTTGTTGGCCACATCCTCGCGGGTGATGAAGCTCAGCGCCTGACGGTAAGCGGCCAGGTCACCCTTCTTGCCGAGAGTGATCATCTTCTCGGTGAGGGGCTTGATCTCCTTGGCGCGGGTGATGGTGGTCTCCATCCGGCCGTTGTCCAGAAGATCGGTGACCTGCTGACGGAGCATCGCCATACGCTGATCGGTAGTCTTACCGAGCTTACGAGTTCCGGGCATTTCAGTTTCCTCCTTGTTATGATCGGGCGCGGTATGCGCTGGATCGTTAGTTGTTGTCTTCGCTGGCCAGGGACAGGCCCATCATCGCCAGCTTGTTGATGACTTCCTCCAGGGACTTGCGTCCCAGATTGCGTACCTTCATCATCTCGTCCTCGGTCTTGGAGATCAAGTCCTCGACGGTGTTGATGTTGGCGCGCTTGAGGCAGTTGAAGCTGCGTACAGACAGATCCAGTTCCTCGATGGTCAGCTCCAGCACCTTGTCCCGCTGGGTCTCCGCCTTCTCCACCACGGTGGAGCGGGTCCCGACGGTATCGGACAGGTCGGTGAAAAGAACCAAGTGGTCGCACAGGATCTTTGCGCCCAGGGAAACTGCGTCACGGGCGGAGATGGTTCCGTCCGTCCACACTTCCAGGGTCAGCTTATCGTAGTCCGTCATGTTGCCGACACGGGTGTTCTCCACGGTGTAGTTCACCCGATTGACCGGGGAGTACAGGGAGTCCACCGGAATGACACCGATGATGGTCTGTTCCGGTTTGTTTCGATCCGCAGGAACGTAGCCACGCCCATGGCTGAGGGTGAGTTCCATGTTCAGCGTAGCGTCGGCGCTGAGGGTTGCGATGTGAAGCTCCGGATTGAGGATCTCCACTTCGCCGTCGGCTTTGATGTCGCCGGCAGTGACCTCGCCTTCGCCGCTGGCCTGGATATACACCCGCTTGGTGCCCGGGCTGTGGAGCTTGGCTGTGATCCCTTTGACGTTGAGCACGATCTGCGTCACATCCTCCTTGACGCCGGGGATGGTGGAGAATTCGTGCTGGACGCCGGCAATTTTAATGGTGGTCACGGCGGTGCCAGGCAGGGAGCTGAGGAGGATGCGGCGCAGGGCGTTGCCCAGGGTGGTGCCATATCCGTGCTCCAGTGGCTCAACAACATACTTTCTGTAGGAAATATCGCCGTCTTTTTCGTTAGATTCGATGCGGGGTTTTTCGATTTCAACCATTATTTGTTTTGCCCTCCTAGTTCAGTGGCACCGGCTAGGCGGCGCCTTGGTTAAACAGCTCACCAAATGGAAGGGGGTAGGGATTACTTGGAGTACAACTCGACGATGAGGTGTTCTTCCACAGGGAAGTCGATATCCGCACGTTCGGGCAGACGAGTGACGGTGCCCTTCAGGTTCTCTTTGTCCCGCTCAATCCAGGTGGGGGTGGTCACCACGATGGCGTCCTCACCCAGGAAGCGCTTGAACTTGACAGAAGAACGGCTGCGTTCTTTCACTTCTACCACGTCACCGGCCTTGATGAGGAAGGACGGGATGTCGCAGACCTTGCCGTTGACGGTAAAGTGGCCATGGCTGACCAGCTGACGTGCCTCACGGCGAGTCAGGGCGAAGCCCATACGGAAAACCACGTTGTCCAGGCGGCGTTCCAGAGTGCTCAGCAGCACTTCACCGGTGACGCCTTCTGCGGCGGCGGCCTTTTCGTAGTAAGCGCGGAACTGCTTTTCCAGCACGCCATAGACGAACTTGACCTTCTGCTTCTCGTTCAGCT
>OLOH01002155.1_pt1 | contig 10096 bp, 10 predicted proteins | sample 1673221 | NCBI WGS metagenome assembly OLOH01 (sample SAMEA3136767, study PRJEB25190) | human gut metagenome | reverse complement strand
CGGCAGTTCAAATCGATCATCGCGGTCTGGCTTTCGACGTCGCTTGTCGCAAAATCGCACAGCTTGCCAAAGCCCGCATTATTGATGAGCAGTGAAATTTCCGGCTTTTCGCGTTCAAGCAAAGCGTTAAATTGTTTTAATGCGGCGGAGTCGGTGAGGTCGAGCGCGATGGGGCGCAGATTTTTTTCCGGGAACTGCGGCTTTAATGCTTCCAAGCGGTCTTCGCGGCGAGCGATGAGCCAATAGGCGTCGATCTCCGGGCAAAGGGTGACAGCGGCGCGTAAAAACTCGATGCCAAGTCCTGAGGAAGCGCCTGTGATCACGGCGATTTTCATAGTGACTGTCCTTTCAAAATTTTCCGATGGTTGTGTCTCCATTCTACCGCCGCTTCAGCTGCCTGTCAAACGCCTTTTTGGACAATTTGTAAATTCGCGCGAAAAAACGCAAAAAACGGTATAAATTTTCGTGAAAGTGTGGTACAATGACAATAATTACTGTGATGCGTACGCACCGTGTACGCAGAAAGGACGCATACATGACAAATCAAAGAAAAAGCATGCGCTTTATAGGCTGTCTGCTGGCAGTTTTCATGCTGGCAGTTGTTTTTTGTCTGCCGGCTTTGGCGGACAGCGCATCATCGAACACATACACGATCCCGGACACGAACATGACCGTCACAATCCCCGAGGGCGCGACGGTGCTTTCCGTCGATACCCCGGCGGGCGATGCCGCGTGGAGCAAGGCAGGCATTTTGGACGCGAGCGAGAAGATCAAGGAAATGCAGAAAAACGGGACCACGGCGGAGATTGTTGCGGCAAACGGCGATACCATAGCCGTAGCGGCGAAGTCTTCCGATTACGCGAACTCCGTTTTTAACCTCAATAATCTGGATGAAAAGGGTAAGAAGGATTTTTTGAAATACATGGAGCCGTCTTCCATGGACGGCAGCACGACCGGCACCATCACGTGGTACGACCACGCACAGATTCCGTTCTTTATGATCGACATCTGTGCGGAGAATATCAAGGAGGAGGGACCCGTGTACGAGCGCCTCTATGGTACGCTGTACGACGGCAAGATTGTTTCGTTTGACCTCTTCGGCGATACGAAACAAATCTCGGAGGAGACGGACGCATTCATGCGCGCCGTGGTCGATTCCGCCGTCATCTCTGCCTTTGCGGAAGCACCTACGATTGAAAACGGTTTGAGCAGACAGAGCGCTGTGACGCTCGGCGCAGTGGGTGTGCTCATTGTGCTGCTCATCGTTTACTTTGTGACGACGCACAGCCGTAACAAGCGTGAAAAGCGGCTTAGAAAAGAGACGGCGGATCGCCTTGCGGAATACCGCCGCTCGAAGCAGGACGACGAATCCGTCGGTACGGGCGCGTTGCGTTTTGTAAACGAGACCGACCATGACGACGCGGCCATCAAGACGTTCGCGAACTATCAGGCGTATCACTTGCAAATTTTCATGCCGGTGTTCACCGTGATTTTAAGCGTCATCGCGCTGTACGTCGTGTGGCAGCTCGGCAATTTCGACAGCAACTGGTGGGTCATGCTACTGCTTATCGGCTTTGCAATTTACAGCCTTTATAAGCTTGCGACGGCTTCCACCAACACGGCAAAGGTGCTTATGCGCTCCTACGGTAAGCTGCGCAGCCGCCGCGCCGCGTACTATTTCTACGATGGCGACTTCCGCATCACGGGTTTACAGGCTTCTAACCTGCACCCGTATTTCCAGATCAGCCGCATGTATGAGACGAATGAATATTTCTATATGTATTTCGGCGAGGGCAATACGTACTTTATCCGCAAGGACGGCTTTAAGCAGGGTGACGCCGATGCGTTCCGCACCTTTATGAAGGAAAAGCTCGGCAAGCGCTTTAAGTAAAAGCAACAAATAAACAACAAAATAATAGGAACGCGCAACAAATGAAAATCGACCGCGCGGGCTTTATGCGGTATAATGGGGGCGCTTTGAAAGCGGCCCCGAAAGAGAGGATTTCTTACATGATCGGTATTATCGGAGCGATGGAGATTGAGGTCGCGGGCATCACCGCGGCGCTGACAGACCATAAAACGGAAACGCTGTGCGGCGTTACGTTCCACACGGGCAAGCTGAACGGCACGGACGTTGTCGCCGCAAAATGCGGCGTGGGCAAAGTGAACGCGGCTATGTGCACGGCGGCGATAATCCTCAGCTACGCGCCGTCCGTCATCATCAACACGGGCGTTGCGGGCGGCATCGGCGAGGGCGTGAAGATCGGCAATATGGTCGTTGCGTCCCACACCGTGCAGTACGATTACGACACCACCGCCATCGGCGAGCCGAAAGGCTTTGTAATGATCGGCAGTGAGGGCGTTGTGCAGCTGCCGACGAGCGCGAAGCACAATGCGGTGCTCGAAAAGTACGCCGAGAAGATCTACAACGGCGTGCACACGGGCGTCATTGCGACCGGCGACCGCTTTGTGGCGGATCCCGCCTTCTGTTTGCAGCTGAAAGCCGAGTTCGGCGCAATCTCCTGCGAGATGGAGACCGGCGCTGTGGCTCAGGTGTGCGCGGTGAATAAAACGCCGTTCTGCGGTCTGCGTGCCATCTCCGATAACGCGAATGACGAGGGCAGCGTCGATTTTGAGACATTTGCAAAATCCTCTGCGGAAAAGTGCATCGAGCTTTTGAAAGATGCTGTGGGTGAGCTGAACGAAGTGCAGTAAGACAGTTTGGTTTAGAGCGAAAGGAAAGAATGTATGCAGAACAAATATCTTGCCATGACCCCGCCAATGGGTTGGAATTCATGGAACACCTTTACATGGAACATCAACGAAGACCTCGTGTGCGGCGCAGCAGACGCTCTGTGCGCAAGCGGCCTTAAAGATAAAGGCTATGAGTACGTCGTCATCGATGATTGCTGGAGTCTCAAGCAGCGCGACGAAAACGGCCGCCTTGTGCCGGATCCGGAGAAGTTCCCGCACGGCATGAAGGCTGTGGCGGACTATGTGCACTCGAAGGGCCTCAAGTTCGGCATGTACTCCTGCTGCGGCACGCACACCTGCGCGGGCTACCCGGGCAGTTTTGAGCATGAGTTCGTAGATGCCGAGACGTTTGCTTCCTGGGGTGTTGATTACCTTAAGTACGACAACTGCTATAAACCGAAGCACATGGACGGCGAAGTGCTCTACAAGCGCATGTCCCTTGCGCTGCGCAACTGCGGCAGAGACATTGTGCTTTCCGCATGCAACTGGGGCAACGAAGACGTGCACAGCTGGATCAGAAGCTCCGGCGCACAGCTGTTCCGCTCCACGGGCGATATTCAGGATAACTGGGAATCCGTAAAGAACCTGTTCCTCTCTCAGCTCGATAAGACGGCGTTCAGCGGCCCGTACTGCCACAACGACATTGACATGCTCATCGTCGGTATGCACGGTTCCAGCAACAACGAGTTTATCGGCAACATCGGCTCCTGCTCCGACCTCGAATACCGCTCGCACTTCGCACTGTGGGCCGTCATGGGCTCCCCGCTGATGATTGGCTGCGACGTGCGCAATATGACCGATGTGACGCTTGAAACGCTCGGCAACGAAGACCTCATCCGCATCAACCAGGATATCGAGTGCCGCGCGCCGTACTGCATCCGCCAGTGGAACAACCCGGAGAACGTCATGGCGCTCGTAAAGCCCCTTTCCGACGGTTCTCTTGCCATCTGCTTCGTAAACTTCGGCGATAAAAAGAGCGAAATGTCCCTGCAATTCTGGGATATGGGCATCTCTTATGCGGAGAACATCGGCCTCTCCTTCTACAACTGCTATACAAAGCAGGATGAGGGCAAGTTCGCCGAGCGCTACGTGGCGCAGGTGGAGCCGCATGACACCATGGTGTTCATTGCAAAGCCCGTGAAGCTGAAATAATGGCAAACTACAAAACCTGCCGCACCTGCGGCGCACCGCTCCACGATGACGACATTGCCATTTACCGCAAGCTCGTCTACCGCGGCGCGGAGGACTTTTTGTGCATACAGTGCCTTGCGGATTATTTCAAGTGCCCGAAAGAGGAAATTGAAAAGCGCATCCGCTATTACCGCGAAAGCGGCGTGTGCACGCTGTTCCGCTGATTCTATCCCGTAAATTAACACCGCCGGAGGATTTTTTGCCTTCCGGCGGTTCGGCGTTTTCATTTATAAGAAATCCATTTCGCAAAAAGGAGATACCACTATGGCCGATACCATATCTGTCAGTATCATCATCACGTTTGCAGCAGAGCTGCTGTTTTCGCTTGCGCTGCCCATCCTTGCCCTTGTCATCTGGAAAAAGAAGGAGGGCACAGAGCTCCGCCCGGCGTGGATCGGCGCGGCAGCCTATTTTGTGTTCGGCATGGTGCTGGAGCAGCTCATCAATGCCGCTGTGCTCGGCACGGGCAGCTCCGCCGTTTCCGCGTTCCTGCTCGGCCACCCGTGGCTTTACGCCGTGTACGGCGGTCTTTCGGCCGGCATTCTGGAGGAGACCGCACGCTTCCTCGTATATAGAACGATGCTGAAGGACAGCGTAGGCCGCGAAAACGCTGTTACGTTCGGCATCGGCTTCGGCGGGCTCGAGTGCATCATGGTGCTGGGCCTCACGGTGCTCTCTACGCTCATGATGTCCATCTCGTTCAATAACATGGGAGCAGAGGCGTTTGCCGCGCAGTATGCGAACTCGGAGTACCAAATCGTCCTTGAGACCATCGCGGAGATCAATGCCATCAGCCCTCTTGCCGGCGTGATGAACTGCGTGGAGCGCGCTGCGGTGTTTGCACTGCAAATTGAGCTTTCCGTTTTGATGTTCGGCGCGGTGCGTTCGCAGAAATTCTGGCTGTACCCCGTCAGCATCCTGCTGCACGCGGTTGTTGGCTTCCTCGCAGCGTTGTATCAGACGAACGTGCTTACCTCCGTCTATCTTTTGGAGGCGCTGCTCGTTGTGTACGCCGTGGCGGTCTTCTTCCTCGCGCGCAAGGTCTACTGTGAGCTGCCCATGGAAAAACCGCGCGAGCTTGACCATTTCGGCAGAGTGATTAAGCGCAAATGAGTTTAGAGGCTACGGCAAAGTCCTTATGCGCGCGGCGCTGACCGAAGCCAAAAACGCGGGCAAAGGCATCGAGCTCGACGTCGACTCCGAAAACCCGCCCGCCTTAAATTTATACCGCTCTTTCGGCTTTGCGCCGACCTTTGAAGTGGAATACTGGCGTGTGTCCGTGCACGACTGCCTGTAAAAAATGACCCCCGCACTCTCGTGTGTTAATGAGAATGCGGGGGCGTTTAAATTCAACTTATTGCACAAAAAGCCGCACTTTTCCCGTGATGCCGCTCGCGGGCAGTGTCATATACGTCGAAAAGAAATCCTGCATACGCTGTGCAAGCGTGTTGCAGACGAACACTTCTACGTCGTTTTCGCCCGCTTTTACGGCTTCCGTAATATCCCAGCGGTACGGGCGGCAGATGCGCTGCCCCATGTCCTTGCCGTTTACGAACAGCCGTGCCGTTACGCCGACGTTTTCAAATTCAAGCTCTACATGTGCCGTATCGTTTATGTTGAGCTTTGTCTTATACCGCATTTCGCCGGAAAACTCCGTTTCACCGTTTTTGCCCGTGATGTTAAAAAGCTTCGAGCTTTTGCGGAACGGCCTGAATGCCGTCTCCTTGCCCGTCTCACGCAGGTCAATGTCCCACAGCGTCTCAATCTCCGCCATATGCAGACCCTCGGATTTCTCCGGAAAGCTTGCCCATTCATCTTCCGTAGCGCTGCCGAAAATGAGGATCACCGATTGCCCCGCTTCAAGTGCGAGCTCGACTGTGCCGTCTGCCGTTTCGCCACGCGTATAGATGCCGTTTAACAGATCCGCCGCGATGTATTTGCCGCTGACGGGCAGCGAAAGCGTCTCCTGTACCGCGTTCGGCGCTTCATTGAAGACAAAGAAGCTTGTCGCTTCGCCGCGCGTGAACTTTGCAATGCGCAGCAGATGCTCCTTTGCGTTATATTCGTGCGCGAGGCCGCTTTCTTTGATGTGCGCTGCAAGCTTTTGAAGCGGCACGATCTCGTTTTCACTGATATTCGCGCAGTCCGGCGCGTGATCGACAAAGAATACCGGCACGCCTGCGTTTTTGAGCGCTTCGCAGATTTTTGCAAAGCGCTCCGGCAGCTTTCTGCACGCCGGCACGACGAGGTATTTGTACCCGCGCCCAAAGCGCCCGTTGTTCTTTTCCGCCGTCTCCAGATAATCGAGCGGCACGATGTCGTAGGAAATCTGCGCGTCATAGCACGCTTTTGCAGGCTTTTGCGTCAGCATGGCGCTTGATTTGTCCATCCACTCGGCTTCCGCGTGGTATAAAATTGCGCCGGAGGCTTCCATTTCCGCGCCGTACAGATAGTGCGCCGCACGGTTCACGTAGTGCATCAGCTGCGTGAAGCCCGCAAACTGCGGGTCGTTGCCGTCTGCGCCAAAGTGCGGCGGACAGTCGCGGTCGGGGAAGAAATCGTCAAATGCGTGCGGCACAAAGTGGTTTACGCCGCGCACAAGCAGGAAGTCCATCAACCATTTCATGACGTTCGCGCCTTCTGCCCAACCGTATGCGCCGAACACCTCACACATGGCGCGGCCGTTCATGTTCGGATTTTGCCGCGCGTGCGAAGCCGCAAGCTGCCCCAAAACGTAGTGGAAGAATTCGCCGTCCACCATGCCGCCCGAGACGAGTGCCGCCGTTTTGTAGTCGGCCATTCCGGGCATTACCTGGTGCAGCACAATGTCTATGCCACTCACGTCCTGCCCGTCGAGCCCGCGAAAGTAATGTCCCGCACTGCACCCAAGACGCGCGTGCGCGTTCATGTCTTCAATCAAATGCCCAATGTATTGCACACCGTGTGCACGGCACCAATCGCCGAGCGGATAGGAGAAATTCTCTTTCCAAAGCAACGTCACGGCGTCCATGTACGCAAGGCGAATTTCCGCGGTCAGCTCGTCATGTGCATACCACAAAATCGGCAGATAGAGCGTCGGCTCGTCGATGCCGTCTTTTGCCATGTGCACGGCGGCCGCGTCGCGCCACGGCAGCATCACGCCGGGCTGGCCAACCGAACGATTATAAATGCCGGTGTCGTACCCCGTCATGCCGAAATGCGGCGCGTCAAAGCCCGGCTCATCGGAGAAAAATCCCGCGAGCGTGTTGCCAAAATACTTTGCGTAGTGGTCGTAATGCGGCTCGTACACGGCTTCAATGAGCTTGTGCACCGATTCTTTTGAGAGCATGTCGATATAGTACTTTTTGTTTTCTTCGCCGCTGAACGTCTCAAACACGAAAAATACGCGGTAAAGCCCCTCGGGCACACTGAAATATACGAATTTATCCTCCGGCTGCACGTCAAGCTCAATCGGTTCGCCGGTCAGCTCTTCATCTTTGCCTGTGCGGCGGAACAGCACGGCAGAAACGAGCTTTTCCTCCGGCGTGTGCATTGGTACCAAAACGGACGCTTCCGCCATGGGCCCCATCACGTCCACATGCGATTCCCGCAGGAATTTTCGACGCAGGTTCAGGTCTTCGTGCTCTAAAATACCGTTTGCGTAGCCCGTCGGGAAATGCTTATCGTCGAGAATCCACACGCGCATGCCGCGCTTTTCGGCTTCCGCCAAAATAATGTCCATCGTCTTCCACCACGCGTCCTCGCAGAAGTGTTCATACGGGCGCGATTCCACACAAAATGCGCGGCAGCCGCTCTCATAGATCTTCTGCACGCGTGCGGGAATCTCCGCGTCGTGCCCGTCGTGCTGCCAGAAAAACGGCAGCAGGTAGTTTTCCGTTTTATTTTCCAGTATACTTTTCAAAATTGGTTCCATTCAAATTCCCCCAAAAGAGTTTTACAAATAAAGCTGTATCGACGCCATCGCATATACGGCGAGGTAATATAGGATCAGCGCACCGTTTTTCTGTGTGCCCGTAATGCCGCAGATGAAATCCCGCGCAACGAACAAGTCCGAAATGCAGAACGCCGCTGCACCCAACGCGAACAGTATCCACTGCGGCGAGACAGCAAACGGCAACGTGCCCGCCATAGCTGTCATGAACGAAAGCACGAGCGGATACAGCACCATCGGGAGCAGCATAGAGCCAAGCGAATGCAGATATTGCCGGAAAATCAGCGCAATGATGCCGTAAATAATCAAAGCCGCAACGACCGTGCCCCACCGAAACCCGCCGAGCTGTGCAATATACCCGATAAGCACAAGGTGCGCGAGTCCGAACGAGATCACGCCGAAGCGAAAATCGCGCTCGATGACAAAATCCGCGATGCAGCAGAATAAAAGCGCCAAAGCGAGCAGCCACGCGTTCGCCGGGCGATTAAACAACACGATGCCGAGCACCGCCGTGATGACCGCTACAAACGTTGCGCCGCACTTTGCGGCTGAGCGCCACATCGTGCTGCCGAACGAGCGCGTGGCATTATAGATGTAACAGAACGAGAGCATCATCGGCAATGAGATGAGTGGCCAAAGCACACGAAACACGCGCATAAAAACGCCTCCTTTTCACAATTATAACAAACGTCCCCGCAAAATCAAGCAAAATAAAAGCCGTCGGCAGAGGATCGGCAAAATCCACTGTCGGCGGCGTGTTGACTTGTCAAATATTACCCATGAAAGCCGTAGTTGATGCACCAGAAGACGCACACAACGGCAAGCACGATGCACTGCACGATGAGCAAAGCACGGGAAATGGTGCGCTTATTGATGCCGGAGTTCGGGGAGAAACTCCAAACGGCAGCCATAATAAGTCCCAAAACCGGAACGAGCTGGATGAGGAACATCATCACGCACTCGGAAACGGAAAGCGCAATGGTGTTTTCCGGCAGATATTCCACGGCGCGGCCGGGTCTGGAGGAAGCCTGCACAGCGTTATCATACAAAACCGGTGTTACGCCCTGGTTATAAACCGTTGCGCAGGGGGTCTCGATATCGGAACGAATTCTTTCCGGGTCCCTCGGCTGTATATTCTTTGTATAGGTTTCATTGAGCATCATAAAAGGTCTCCTCCTTATAAAACGGACGGTTCAAGTAAAAAGTGTTTTTATCTCACGGACATATTTCCGCGTTTCTTTCTGTATACAGAATAACATGAAAAGGGCATTTTATCAAGTATTATCTAAAAAAATGTAAAGTTTATTGCGCTGCTTACGCTTTAAATGCTTAAATTGTTCACAGGATATACGCAAGTTGTCCGCGGTACAAATACACTTTGCAACTTGATAAACCCGGTAATTCATGCTATTTTAAAATTGACCTTATTATACGGCAATTTTTGAGAAAGAAGGAAAAAATATGCAGCTTTGCAATGTAAAAGCTCCATGTGAAGTCTGACCCCGGGCGGGTCCGCATGGAGCGCTTAGCCGCCCGCAGACTTTGCATTTTTAACACGAATTTTTTATTTTTGTTAAGAAGGAGCAAAGTCTCATGCAATTTCATTTTAAAAATTTCAAAAAAGTTTTCTGCATTCAAATTTTTCCCGAAGCTTTGGGATAAACCCGCGCGCACGGCATTAGGCCCATTTCTGCGCCTATGGTCCACGCAGCCGTTTTCCGTGCTCGACAGCTCTATGACAAGCTTTGCGCTCGTCATTTGGGCGTATGAGTAAAGCGGCTCGGCGCTCACCACCGTCGGCGTGCTCGTTTTGCTCATATGGGATTCGTCAGAGCCGGAGATGCTCAGCACCGATGCGCTCTGCGTGTGGTGCGTGGGCGCGGTGCTCGGCTGGCTGCCCATTCCGCTGATGAACGCCAACTTAGACGTGCTGTTCCGCACCCACATTCCCGTGAAGATGCAGGGCCGCGTTTACGCCGCGCGCAATTCGCTGCAATTTTAATTCTGCAGAGGGAGCTTTGTCTTGTTGAAAAAATAGGATAATAGCAAAATTCTTAGGCGGAACAATACTGCATGATTTAATGATATTTTGCGGTAGGTAGCCTTTCCTTTTTATAGTTTATAAACAGCTTCGTATTAAAACTGCATAATCCTTTACGGGATAATTTGACAGGAGTTCCAAAGTTGAGATTAAATGTTGACAAAATGGTATGATATTGT
>OLOH01002154.1_pt1 | contig 10096 bp, 5 predicted proteins | sample 1673221 | NCBI WGS metagenome assembly OLOH01 (sample SAMEA3136767, study PRJEB25190) | human gut metagenome | reverse complement strand
TTATTCAATGTAAAATTAAACCTCAAAAATTCGAGAAAATTGCTAAAGAAGTATGTGAAATTATGGGATTAACAGATGAACAATTCCAATCTAAATTAGCTCAGTTCTATACAGATCTTACATTAAGTGGTAAGTTCGTAACTGTTGGTGAAGATAAATGGGATTTAAAATCACGCCAAAAATATGAAGTAGCTAACTATGATACATATGATATTGACTTTGATGATGAAGAAGTAGAACCTATTACAGAAGATGGGTTTGATTCGTATGATACAGAAATGGATTATAAAGAAGATGATACAGACAAAGATGAAAATGATGACCTTGTTGACGAAGAAGAAGATCACCATGGACACACCGCCGTTCAAAACCGTCGTGCCGATGTTGTAGATGAAGTCCGGCACCAGCAGGCCAGCCACCGCCACCCAAACGCAGTTGATGGAGTTGACGATGCAGGTGATGACGCAGAACGCCAGCACATACCACGCAATCTGCTTGCCTAAATTGCCCTTACTGCGGAACACGAAATTGCGCTGGATCGGGAAGTTGATGCACTCGCCAATCACCATCGCGATCATGTAGGCGCAGAAGTAGGGCAGGCCGCCGTGGGCGGCATCGTAGCCAAGGATGTTCCACTGGAACGTCTCGCCAAAGAGCGTTACCGGGATACCCGGCCAGCCGAAATCCACGACCGGCAGGCTGCTGAATGCGGCGGGCAGAAACTGCAAAAGCAAGTATTTGAACACCGTAATTAAGTTTGACACGATGACAAACAAGCCGCCCTCACGCACCCACTTGGCAGCGGCGGGGTGCTTAGCCGCAAAGGTATTCCAAAATTGCATGGTTGCATCTCCTGTCAGCTGTTGCGCAGACGGTTTTCCAGCTGCGCGTTCAAAATCACGTTCTTGACGGCCTCAAAAATCACTCGCACCAGGCCGATAACCCAAAAGCCCTGCACTTCCATCACGATACCGTCCACCATGCCCATGCTGATGGCACCATTGGTCATTTTGGCCAGTGCGCGCAGCGGCATATTATACTGGAACAGCACATTCAAATCCGGCTTGCCTTTTTTGTAACTGGCGTTCAGCAGCACGGTCATCACCGCCCAGACCAGCCAGCCCAGGGGGCTGCGTCCATGGTTCAGCTCGCCCAGCGTCATGTTGCGGTCAATTTTGACCCGGTCGTCAGGGATAGGACGGTCCAGCAGGGTCTCCCACTCGGCATCGGGTACGGTTTGCACCTTGCCGCTCTGGTAGTGCGGCAGCGCCTTCCCGGCATAGGGGTTCAGCGCGTCGGTGCCGATGACCTCGACCGCAGCGGTCAGGCGGATGTCCGCAGAGCTTGCCCCTACGCGAAGCTCATACGTGCCGCCCTCCACCTCCCAGCTGTCGGTGCGGGTGTTCCGGTAGCGGAACGCCTTGTCGTCCAGCGTCAGGGTCACGGTCTTGCTCTCCCCCGCTGCCAACTGCACCTTGGCAAAGGCTTTCAGCTCCTGTGCAGGGCGGAAAATTTCAGCATTCGGCTTGGCCACGTACAGCTGCACAATCTCTGCCCCAGCGCGGTCGCCGGTGTTGGTCACGGTCAGGGTCGCGCTGTGGGCGTCGGCATGCAGGTCACTGTACGCAAACTGCGTATAGCTCAACCCATGGCCGAAGGGGAACGCCACCGGCACCCCGGCGGTTTGGTAATAGCGGTAGCCGACGTACAGTCCCTCGCGGTACTGCACGGTGCGGCCAGGGCCTGCAAAGTGGTCGCGGGCGGGGGTGTCGTCGTAGGCGTTGGCCCAAGTCTCGGCCAGCTTGCCGCCGGGGTTGATTTTGCCGGTCAGCACGTCCACCATCGCGCCCGCGCCCGCCTGGCCGCCCAGTGCGCCGTAAACCAGCGCTTTGCAGTGGGCCAGCCACGGCGTTTCCAGCGAGGCGCCGGCGTTCACAATGACCACTGTGTTGGGGTTGGCTTCGCGCACGGCCTGCAAAAGCTCGATCTGGTTGTCGGCCAGCTTCATATCGGCGCGGTCCAGGCCCTCGCTCTCCTTGATCTCGTCCAGTCCCAGGCAGAGCAGCACGGCGTCCGCTTTTGCGGCCAGGGCGACGGCCTCGGCCTGCTTGGCGGCATCGGGTTTTCCCTGGCGGTCAAAACCTGGGGCAAAGCCCACACTGTACAGGCCGCTGTCGCTCAGACAATCCAAGAAGGTGTCCACTTTGATGGAGTTGACGGCGCTGGACCCTGCACCCTGGTAGCGCGGCGTCTCGGCAAAGTCGCCGATGACAGCCACACGCGTGCCCTCGGCCAGCGGCAGCAGGGCATCGTCGTTTTTCAGCAGCACAACACTCTCCCCTGCCGCGCGACGGGCCAGCGCATGGTGGGCGTCGGCATCAAAACTGCGGCTGTGGCGTTCTACGGCGGCGTGGGTGTCCAGCACCAGCGTCAGCAGCTCATCCAGGCGGGCGTCCACATCGGCCTCGGTAATTTTGCCGGACCGTACGGCGGCCAGCAGCTCCCGCACGGCGTCCCCGCCGGGGGCGGGCATTTCCAGCGTCGAGCCGTTTTTCACGCCCAGCGCATGGTCATTACTGCCGCCCCAGTCGGTCACGACCGCGCCGTCAAAGCCCCACTCCTCGCGCAGGATATCCTGCAAAAGGTGGGCGTTCTCGTTGGCGTAGATGCCGTTGATGAGATTGTAGCTGGACATGAGGGCCTTGGGGTGCGCCTCTTTGACGACGATCTCAAACCCGGTCAGGTACAGCTCCCTCAGCGTCCGCTCGTCCACCACCGAGTCCGATGCCATGCGGCGCAGCTCCTGGCTGTTGACGGCGAAGTGCTTGGGGCAGGCGGAGATGCCTTCCGACTGGATGCCGCGCACGTAGGCGGCGGCCATCTTGCCGGAGAGATAGGGATCCTCGGAGAAATACTCAAAGTTGCGGCCGCAGAGGGGGCTGCGCTTGGTGTTCAGGCCCGGCCCCAGCAGCACGGCAACTTCCTGCGCGGCGGCTTCTTCGCCCATGGCCTGGCCGATCTGCTCGCCCAAGGCGGGGTCCCAGCTGCACGCCACAGTGGCTGCCGTGGGGAAGCAGGTGGCCGGAACACTGGGGTTCAGCCCCAAGTGGTCGCTCTCCCCCGCCTGCTTGCGCAAGCCGTGGGGACCGTCCGACAGCCAGATCTGCGGGATGCCGTGTTCGGGCATACCCCGCGTTTTGAAGGTTTCCGCGCCGGAAAGCAGCGCACATTTTTCTTCCAAGGTCAATTCTTTCAGCAAAAGTTCTGTATTTTGCATATGGTTTTCCCTTCTCATAAGAAAAGCCGCATCCAACGCCTGCAAGCAGACATCAGACGCGGCTTTCATTCAGCAAGTACCGTTAGGTTTCATCAGGGGCAATGGACGCTTACTCTGCCGCCAGCGTGACCACAGCCTCGTTGATGGAGTAGGTGGTGCTGGAGCCCCAGCCGGAGACGATTTCGTCGTGGGCGGGGATGGTCAGCTGCTTGCTGCCGTCCTCACCCTCGGTGATGGGCACCGTCAGGGCATCGCTGCCGTTCAGGGTCATGGTAAGGGCATCGTCCTGCACATCCACCAGCGTGCCGGTGATGGAGGCAGAGCCGTCGGCGGCAGTCAGCGTGCAGACCTTGTGGGAGTAATCCACCAGCAGCACGGCATCCGTTGCGGTGGGCGTCTCACCCTGCACCAGCTCATAGCTGCCCGTGTACTGCTCGGTGACCAGTTCCTCGACCTGCACTTCAAACGTAGCGGTTGCACCCAGGAAGGAGGCCGTCACGGTCTTGGTGCCTACGGTGTCGCTGTCGTAACCGGTGAAGGTCAAGCGACCGCCCCAGATGGACTCCTCCGCACCGTTGGCGCGGGTAGCCGTCACAACCAGCTCAGCCGGGTTGAAGGTGTCACCCGTGTAGAAGGTGCGCAGGTTGGAGGCATCGATCGTCAGGCTCTTGGCAGGGGCATAGGGCTGACCGTAGATGTTGATGTTGCGGGTGATCGCACCGCCCATAACGCCATAGCTCAGGCTGGCTTCCATGCTGTATGCGCCGTGGTCGGTGTCAAAGATGAAGACATCCGCATCGGCGCCGCCATCCACATCGGTGGGGCGCACAGTGCCGTCGGCGTCCTGGTTGCCCAGCAGATGAATGACGAAGTTCTTCTCGCCGTTTTCATCGTAGTTGTACCAGTAGCCGTAAACATGGGAGATAGAGTCGCCGCCCACGGAGGTGCTGGGACCGCTGAAGGAACCCCACATCGAACCGTCGGTGTAGCAGTACATATCCAGACAGGCCGGATCCACGATGGTGCTGAAGCCCTCGGTGTACTGACCCTCGAAGAAGTAGGCGACTTCCCCGTTCGGCTCCTTGGCTTCCCAGGTTTCCTGCGGGATGGCAACCAGGTCATCCAGCGTCTTGGAGGTGAACTCGTTGTCGCTGTAGTTCATAACGGGACCCTCGGCAGAGGTCTGCGCCGCATCGGGGGCAACCTCCGCATTGTCGGCCGAGGGCAGGCTGCTGCTCTGCAGGGAGAAACCGCCCACGCAGACCGCAGCGACCACGACCACCGCACCGGCGGCAGCAAACTGTTTGCCGGTGGCTTTTGCCTCGCCGGTTTTCGTCTGCTTGCAGAAGCAGGCAATCACGCTGAGCAGGCAGGCAATGAACGTGCCGACCATATAAAACACGCACAGACCGGCGTTGCCGCCCGCAAAGGTGACATGGTTGATGACGTCGGCAAAGACGAAATACAACTGCACAACGACAAGATACAGGGCAATGTTATAAATGACCGCCTGAATCAGCGCGCTGAACGGAACGGAAACAAAGAAGAAAACGAGCGAAGCGGCAGCACCGACCAGCAGCACCACGCCGGCCATCGTGCCGGAGTGACCCAGAGGGGCAGCCGTGGCCTGTGTGAGCAGGAATACAATGCCGGTGATCAGCGCGACCAGCGCTGCGGCAAGGCAGAACCAGCTGCCCAGCCCTTTATTTTTCAAGCCTTTATTCATCAGGTTCCACCTCCATCAATTCTTTTTGGCGGCACGATTCTTCCGCTTTTCCTCGGAGAAAACGTCCGTGTAGGTATGCAGCACATACATCACGACAGCGGCAACGGCCAGTGCGCAGAACACAACATCGAGAGCGCGCAGGGTCGTCTGCCACCACGGGGCTGCGTCGGAAACGACAACGTCCTCCGCGCCGGAGCCGCCCATAGAGGACTGCAGCATGACGTAGTACAGATAATGGTTGGAGTCAATGACCTTCTGCAGCAGGTCGCCGTCATCGGTGCTGGTGATCAGCTTCTCGATTTCGTTCGGGCGGGCGGTATCCAGGCAGAAGATGTTGTTGCCCGCCATCAGCATTTCGGGGGCGGAGGAATACTCGGACGCGGTCAGCGCATCGTCAATGATGTAGCCGCCGTAGTTCCACTCGTCGCGCAGGATGTGCTGGATGCCCTGGTTGGCGGCAGCGTACATAACGCCGATACGGTTGTAAGCGGTCATAACGCCGAGAGAATCGCCCTCAGCCAGGGAGCCCTCAAAGGCGCGCATATAGATCTCGCGGATGGACTGCTCGTTCGCAAAGGTGGAGATGCCCTGACGGCCGGCTTCCTGCTCGTTCAGGAAGAAGTGCTTGACCGTACCGATCAGACCCTTGTTGCGCATACCGCGGGAAACGGCCTTGGCAGCATAGTAGCTGAGAACGCCATCCTCGGAGAAATACTCCGAGGTACGACCGGAGTAGGGAGAACGCAGGGTGTCCGCGCCGGGCGCGTAGGCGATGGGGATGGACGCATACAGCGCATCCTCGCCGTACATCTCGCCAAAGCGGGTCTGTACATCGTGGTTCCAGGTTGCGCCGACGATGGGCAGCGTAGCCCAGCCGGTGCAGTTGCGGCGGTCGCCGTACTTAAACTGACCGTTCATGCCCTCGGGACCATCGACGATGGTGCAGCCGGGCTTGTTGACAGCCTTGACAGCCTTGATGCCCTTGGAGTCGCCCATGTTGATGAGCAGATCGCTCAGCGTCAGCTGAGAAAGGAAGTCGTTCCACTTCGGGTCGTCGAAGGCAACGCCGATCATATCGCTGAAGTTGATCTTCTCATCCAGCTCCACGCCGAGGTTGAAGTCGGAAACGCTCTTGGCATCGGCTGCCTTGACGTAGGTCTGCATATTCAGACCGTCGTACAGCTTATCGTTGACCGTCAGGGTCTCCAGCGTGGTGGGGGAGGTCGTATCCCACGCGCTGCGGGACAGGTAGGTGATTTTTTCGTCGTCGTTCGCCCAGTAGTTCACATCGGCGTCGTCGAAGGTATTCGTGACTTCCACATCGCTGTTGTAACGGGAGTTGCGGTACTTCTGGGTATCGACCTCGGTGTTGGGGGCGGTCCAGGTGGCCACGGCGGCGGTGTTGCCGGTGACGACATTGCCGTCCTGATCGATCAGCTTGCCCGCAACGGCGTCACCGCACTTGGCGGCCAGCACATTGTTCAGTGCCTCGTGTGCGCCGTTGCCGACGGCGAAGTAGTAATCGCCCGCATCGAGGATGTAGCCCTTTGCGCCGTTGGCGTCATAGGATGCGAGGAAGTAGCCGGGCACATCGACCGTGACAGTCTCGGATGCACCTGCGGCCACGTCGATCTTGTCATAGCCCAGCAGCTGGATGGAGGACTTTTCGACGTTGTTCTGCTTGTCGTAGTCGGTGTAGGGGGTCTGTGCGTACAACTCCACCGTAGCCTTGCCGTCCCTGTCGCCGGTGTTGCTCACCGTGACGGTCGCCGTAAAGGTGTCGGTGTCGCTGTTGTAGTCCAGCTTGTCAAGGTTGTACTCATAGTTCGTGTAGGACAGACCGTAGCCGAAGGGGAAGCAGACCTCCTCGGCGTAGTTCCAGCCGTCGGTCGAGGCTTTGGTGCCAACCGCGGAATCGGCGTTGCCCTGACCGAGGATGGTGTCCTCGTAGCGGGTCTCGTAGTAGCGGTAGCCGACGTAGATGCCTTCGTTATAGCTGACAAAGCTGTCGCCTGCCGCGCGGGGCGTTTTGCTGCCGTAGTTGTAGGCGTGCAGACCGAAGTTTTCGGCGCTGGGCGCGGACAGGGAGTTGGCGGCAAAGGTGGCGGTGGTGTGACCGGAGGGGTTGACCTCACCGGTCACAACGCGGATGGCACCGGGCATACCGTAGAAGCCGGGGTTGCCGACCCACAGCACAGCGTCAACATTGTACTCGTCCAGCCAGTCCATCTCCATCGCAAAGACGGAGTTCAGCAGGACGACGGTTTTCTTGAATTTGCCGGAGTCCTTGATTTGCTGGAAGATTGCCTTCTCGTTGTCGTCCAGCTCCAGCATACGCTTGCCCTTGTCGTTGACCATCGCAAGGTCGTTGCCCTCGGTGGCAAAGCGGGACAGCGTAACAAACGCGACATCGCCATAGGACGCAAACGAGTCGGTAACGCTGTCGGTGAACAGCGCCGGGTCATATTCTCCCACGCTGGAAACGCTTCTTTCTTTCGGCGCTTCGGCGGAAGCGTAGGCGTCCAGCACGGTTTGGTTCACGTTGAAGCCGGCATCCTGCAGGGCGTCAACGGGGGTTTTCTGGTAATCCGGGTTCGTGGAGGAACCGCCTGCGGTGCTGCGGAACACCGGGTCGATGCTGCCGCGGCCAAAGACCGTGACGTTGCGCTCAGACTCGGAAAGCGGCAGGGCATTGTTGCGGTTGTAGAGCAGCACGCTGCCCTCTTCTTCTTCCTGCTCACAGAACTGATAAGCGGCTTCGATGTACTTTTCGTAGCTTGCGTCAGACAGGGTGCCGTCAGCGGAGAACTCCGTGCCGCCGTAAGATGCGCCAGCGCCTTCGATGCCGAGTGCGTGGTTGACTTCGCCTTCCTGCTGGAACGCAATAGTCGTTCCGGTCAGGACAAGGTTGGCCACCAGCACAGCCGCGCCGGACAAGCCCAGCCAACGGCGGGACTTGCTTGAGGTTTCCTTTTGTGCCATAGGTTTTTCTCCTTCCTAAACTGTCACAGATGAATGATACGATGCGCTTGCTGCCAAGGACTGCGCACTTCCCCTTTTGCAGAAACCGTTCATATCTTTTTCACAAAGCTATCATAAAGGGAAGCGTTGACCGGGTCAATGGAGTTGGCGCAAACGTCAAAAAACACGGCACAAATGACACAAAAGCAAAGCGACCGCCGAAAGGCAGTCGCTTTTGGGTTATGCAGTTTCTTTTTGGCTTTTCCCGCAGGGGAAGGTGACCACCAGGTAAAAAATCGAGTCCTCCACAAAGCAGTCTGCCGTGCCGCCGTACAGCTCGGCAATGCTTTTGATGCTTTTTATGCCGTAGCCATGCTCCTCGGTATCCTGCTTGGTTGTGACGATAGCGCCGTCCCGCAGCGTCGGCGGTGCGGGGGTGTAGTTCTGCACGCGGATGACCGCCATGTCACGGCAGCGGCTGATGTCCAGTGTGATGACCCGCTTAGACGCATCGTTTACCTGCGTCAGACACTCAATGGCATTGTCCAGCGCATTGCCCAGCAGGGAGTAGATATGGTAGTGTTTCATATCCTCCAGACAGCTGCCGTCTGCCGAGCAGACCAGCTGAATACCTGCCTGCCCGCAGAGTGCCGACTTTTGGGTCAGTGTGATGTCCAGCGCCTTATTCCCGGTGAGATAGCGCAGGTTCAGGTTGTCCATTTCTTCTTCCAGACGGGCGCGTTCCTCATCTGTGGCGCGGGAATACTGCTGTTTCAGGTCATGGTAGCGGATGTTGATTTTTTCCATATCTTTTTTTGCCTGCTCATACTGCTGCTTGTCACATTCCAGCAGCTGCGCCAGCGTTTCATTCTCGTGTTCCAGACTCTTGATGCTGCAATTTGAAAATTCCAGCGCCAGAATCGTGATGGCAAACAGGATGCAGAACGCGTTCAGCGCCAGATAGGCGGTCATGTAGGACTCTGCGCTGCTGTCCAGAACATCCTCCAGCACAACGCTCAGGTAGACCGCGGCAATCAGAAAAAAGCCGGAGTACAGCACGGTCTTGACATTGTCAAACAGCAGGCGCCCGCGCCGGATGCGCAAGGTGAACAGCAGGTAGATGACCAGGCAGACCACAAGGTTGCTGAAAAGCAGAATGACAAAGTTAACGCGCCCGTCTGTGCGCCCATGCTGAATCAGCCAAATAATAGGCATATAGGCCAGCTTACTGGCAATGTGCTGCACCGCATAGGCACAGGTTGTATAAAACAGGGCGTGCAGCGGGCTGCAGTCAAAGCTGAACCATATCAGACCAAACAGCAGCGTCGTATACAGCAGCAATCTTGCCCAAAGCGGCAGAAATGCCAGGGTGTCCGTCAGCGCAAGAAAGACCCATACACCCGCCGCCAGCCGCGGAACGAAGCAGCTGCGGCGCTGCCCCCACGGGACAAACAGGCAGGCGCATAGAATCATACCCAGCTGGATTTGCTGGTTCAGTATCCAATTTATGACCGGCACGGGTCTTCCCACTCCTTTTTTGCCATATATCGAGAGAATGCTTCGGTGAAGGCGTCCTTGTAGGTGCGCCCGATGGGCAGTGCCGCCCCGCCGATATAGACATTCATACGGCTTACCGCCGTGATACAGCGCAGGTTCACAAGATAACTGGCGCTGCATCGTACAAAGCCGTAGGGCGTCAGCTGCGCCGCGATTTCCTGCATCGAACCGCGGTTTTTGATGATCTCGGTCTTACCGTCCCCGCCGCACAGGTTGTACAGCAGGTCGTGCTGGCGCACCTCCACATAGGCGATTTCCGCTGCATCCAGCAGCCGCGTCACGGTGCCGTCCTTGACGACAATGTGCGGCGGCGCAGTCTTTTGACCGGCGCGCTTTTGCAGCACCTTCAGCGCCCGCGTCAGATACATATGGAAGGAGTACCACTGTATCGGCTTTACAATAAAGCCCAGCGCGCCGACGCTGTACCCGTTCAGCGCGAATTGCTGCAAATTCGTGCAAAAAATGAGGATAACGTCTTGATCTGTCTCCCGGATTTTTTCGGCCAGTTCCGGGAAATCATGTTTTGCCCGACGAAAAGCACGGCGGAAAAACAGCTTTCCCAGCCGCGCACCCAT
>OLOH01002153.1_pt1 | contig 10097 bp, 10 predicted proteins | sample 1673221 | NCBI WGS metagenome assembly OLOH01 (sample SAMEA3136767, study PRJEB25190) | human gut metagenome | reverse complement strand
TTATTCTATTGAGTTCTACAGTAATACACTCCTGTGTGCTTTGGTCAACATGATCGGTACTCTCGACTTCCAATACAGTTATCGTATGAGCGGAGAGGTGGATGTTGCAAACAGAGTAGCCTATTTCTCCATGAAAACCTTAAAGAAAAATGAGAGGAGACCTCCCAGCGATGGATAAAGGATTTGCGGTGTTGGAGATCGACCCGGAATTTAAGACGCTCATTCGACCTTTACGGAAAGATGAGTATCTTCAACTCGAAGTAAATCTTGCAGTAGACGGTTGCAGAGAGCCGATCATCACATGGAATAACATCATTGTTGATGGTCATAACCGTTACGAGATATGCAATCGACTTCACATTCCCTATGCTATACGAGAGATGCCATTTGAGAACCGAGAGCAAGCGATTGTCTGGATCTGCAGCAATCAGCTCGGCCGCCGAAATATCACGGAGGAAACCAGACGATATCTCATTGGAAAGCAGTATGAACTTGAGAAAGTAGCGCGTAAGCATCCGCCCAACATCAATGGGTTCAACCAGTATAAGCGGAGAAACAAGGGTGAGCGAGGCGATACTTTTCGGCGCACAGCCCAGAAGTTCAGCGCTCAATACAATGTATCTACTGGATCTGTGCAGAAGTATGCGATCTTCAGTAAGGCATTAGACGTTGTTGGACAGGCAGACCCCGAACTTCCTGGCAAAGTGCTTTCTGGCACTTTCAAAATATCTCACGAGAACCTTGTGGCCCTTTCGAAAATGCCGCCGGAAGAGATCAGGCGAATTGGGTCAAAACCTGAGGACCTGCAACACCCCTTCACCAGTTATAGTGATACGCGAAAAGAATTTGCTGATACAGATGAGGAGCCAGTTGAATCTATGCAGGAAACTTTACCTCTTATCAAAATTCCCCCTATGCACGACCCGGATGCCGAAATCGCCGGTTTGACTCTGACCGTTCCGTCATGGGTCAGTTCCATCGAGCGAGCCAGAAACAATGCGGATATGAACGCCGCTTCAACGAGTGCAAAAAGCAAACTTGAGGAGGCGCTGTTGTCGCTACAGGAGAAGGTGTCCGAGATGCTCTCAGAAATCAGGGAGGTAGACTAATGCAAGACTTCAGCAGATTTGTTCCGAATGTCCACTTCGAGCAGATCCCGATCAAAAATCTCGTTTCTAATCAGGAATACCAGCGGCCATTGTCTCAGGCTCAGGTTGAAAAAGCCATCGAGGATTTCGACCTGAACCAAATCAACCCGGTAAAGGTGAGCCGCCGTGATGGTGTCAACTATGTCTTTAATGGTCAGCACACCATAGAGATCGTTGCTACTGTATCCGGTTCGCGGGAGACTCCTGTTTGGTGCATGATTTATGACAGCTTAGATTACAAGAACGAAGCAGACATTTTTGCAAATCAGATGAAGCATGTGCGCCCATTGAAGCCTTATGAGATATTCATGGCTAATATCGAAGCAGGAAATGAGCAGCAGCTTGTTATTAAGCGGCTCGTTGAATCCTATTCTCTTTCTATTGGGCCGACCAAAGCATATGGCGTGATCTGTGCGGTTGCCACGCTGGAGCGGATCTACACCAAATATGGTTACCATGTGCTTGACCGAACTTTGCGGCTCTGCGTTGGTACATGGGAGGGGGATATCGACTCTCTGGGGGCAAATGTATTAGCCGGTGTTGCGAGAATGGTCGTAGCATTTGGTGACCAGCTTCGTGACGAAACCTTTAAGGAGAGGGTTGGCTTCATGTCTGTTCGGCAGTTGTCTCGCATCGCTAAAGAGCGTGGAGCAGGGTCTCTTTGCTACGCCGAAGCTATGCTCGTTGCTTATAACCGAAAATGCAAATATACCTTGCGAATGACGAAGCTGCATTCTGGGAAGGTTGCTGCGGAAGATGACTTTGTAGAGGAAAACGAAGAACCCCTTGCAGACGATCCTGTCCTTGAGGAATAGCACACGCGGAATGCTCTTTGGCTTGTGACTGGCAAAAAAAGATCCCCCTTGCTCGAAGGGAGATCTGATGGTGAATCAAGCTGTGTTATTCAAGAACCAGCGAGAAGGCCGGCCGCATATATTCCTGTGCGCTCCGGCTTAATCCGCATTCTGCTGCCAGACGATTCCAGTTATCACGGACGGTTTTCAGGACATCCGCTGCCATAGCCGCTGCGTCCTTGGTGCTGATCTCACAATACGGAGCGATCTCCAGCGCAAGGTCGAGGGAGATCGTTGCATCGTCCTCATTTACGCAGAGGGACAGCTCGTCACCCTCCGGGACGGGGTTTACATCGTACAAGGGTGAGAGATGCCAGCCATCCGCCTTGAGGATAAAGCCGTGGTTTCTCATGTGGTCATCCGTATTGGAAACAGCCATATTGAACACGATCCGCTTCCATAGCTCCGTCAAATCTCTCTTGGGAGCAGCGCCGTTGGCCTTGATAAAGGACACCAGCTCAAGATAACTGGAGCCGTCCGCAGCCGATGCCCCATCCGTTTTTCCGAGCATTGTCATGGCGGATGCGAAATGAATCCGCGCAGCACCATTCCGGTCAAACCTTCGTACAAGGAAGGTGCTTCCGTACTTGGAGAAGTCGATCAGCATGGACTCGGGAACATCCAAGCCGCAAAGTCTTGCAAGGTCATGGGTGACCTTTTCCCATGCGCCCACGTTAACATCATCGTGCTTGGACGGAAACTTGGCGATCCACAGATTTCCGCTTGTGTCCAGAACGGTGGCCTTCGGACGAGCGCCACCCAGCGAGGAACCGGGCTTGATGAGCTGATTGATCCATTTCTGTTCGAGACCGGACTCATCGTTTTCAAATTGACGGGAGGCTTCCTCCAGCGTTCGCAAGCTGGTCCAGGGAGGCGTCGGGGTTTTTGAATCATCCGAAAGGAACGGGCCGTCTTTGTCCAGCTTGAAGCGGATCGCGCCCATCCGAGTCTCGTCGTAGACGCCCATCAGGAAGTCGCTGTCTAAGAGCTTTCGAGGCTTCCGGTCTTCCTGCTCCGCCAATATTCTTTCTCTGCGCGTCATCAGCAGGCGGCCCCAGCGGTCGGGGGAAGAGTCGGCGAAAAGACCGAACACATTTTTTGCACCGGTGGGATACTGCCGCCCGGCATACAGTTGAAGATCCGGGTCGAGATACATGTAGTTTGCGCTGCTTTTTAACCAGTCAGCATCATACTCAAAGGAGTAGCTCTCCCGGCCACGGACATTCTCCACGAAGAGAGTCCCCAGGAAGTTTGGCGTTGTAGATCTGAAGCTCTCATAGACATAAATTACTTTTTGGTTTGACGCCACGGTCAATCACCTCCGTTTCGTGGTGCTCTCTTGCGCGTGGTAAGTTCAAGGTCTTGGAGTTTACGCCCCAGCTCATCATCCTTTGCAACGAGCAGAAGGTCTTTATCCATATTGTTCAGCGCGTGCAGAACTGCGGCATAGATCCCAATCGCGACAGAGGGGTTTCCCTTTTCAACATTCCACACTGTGGCTCGGCTCACACCGGCTCTTTCCGCGACCAATTCGGCAGACAGATGCCGCCGTAATCTGGCAAGTTTGATCTGTTCTCCCAGCTGTTCTAAAATCGCCTGCGTCTGCGGCAGCACAGCAACACTCTTTCGTCCCATTCTGCACACCACCTCCACATCATCTTTGTGCTTGTTATTATAGACGATACATCTATAATTGTCAATAAATAAAGACATTAAAAGGTGGCGCGTCTGCGATTATCCCATACTTCATTGTGTGCTGACTACCTTACCGATATGCATCCGGCCTTATGCCTGATTGGGGGGATTCTATGGAAGTAATCATTCATTTGCCGTGCTCAACGGAAGGTCAGGAAGATCTTTCCAAGCGTGTTGCAACTGTCCATGCACAGTTGATTTATAATTACATCTCAAGATTGGAGTGTTCAACAGAGCAAAAGGTCGCCCTTCTCGATGCGATTCAGAAGAACATCCACGATGAAATAAAGAAAGAGAAAGAGGGATGCTCCCTCAAACTCCTACGCTTAGACGGATTCTTCGACAAGGTATCCGCCACCGAAGATGATTTCCAACTTGCCGCCAGGATAGACCTTGATGCATTCTACCATCTGACGGACGATGGAGTCGTCGTACTCCATGCATTTGCTTTCTCTTTCTGAGATGATGGCTTGGATCTGCTCGAGGCGGCTCTGTTCGCCGTTATCCTTGGCGGTGCTTTCCTGAATGGCTGCTATACGCTGCTTGAGGAGTTCTGCTTCTTGTGACAGTGTCATGAACTCGCTTTCGTGGGCCTCGATGCCATCACCGGAACTGACACTCTCATTGACAAGGGTCAGCATCTTATTGTTTAAGGCTTCGATCTTTCGCTCCAACATATCTACTTCTTCCGGATCTCCATTAAGGCCGAGGGCTTCGCTGATGGTTGCTCTCATGAGTGCCTTATAGGTGGCGATATCCTGCTCGTTAAACTTGTTGACCGCTCGAACGATGGCTTCCTGCAGCTTGTCCTCCATAATGGTGGGGGAATCGCTGCAGTATTTCTTGCCGTAGTCCAGACGGCTGATGCAGCGCCACACGATGCGCTTAACGCCGTTTCTTGACCATGTCACGCGGCGATAGCGGGTACCGCAGTTGCCACAGATGAGGACGTCGGTCAGGGCGTAGCGGGAATACTTGCCGGTGGATGTGATGGAACTCTTTGCGGAGCCTGGCGTTTTCGTTTTTCGCCTTGCCAGTTCTTCCTGAACCTTGTTGAAGGTCACTCTGTCGATGATAGCTGGATGGTTATTCTGAACATAGTACATTGGAGCTTCGCCGGTGTTCTTCTTTCGCTTCTTTTCGATGCAGTCAACGGTGACGGATTTTTGCAGGATCACATCTCCGCAGTATCGTTCGTTGGAGAGCATATTCATGATCATGCCCTTGCTAAAGCTGATGGTTTTGCCGGGGATATCATAGTTCTCAGCCTGCATCATCTTGGAAATATTGTCCACGGTTTCTCCAGCCAGATAGAGATTGAAGATACGTTCCACGATGGCCGCTTCACTCGGTACGATCTCAGGCTCACCGTCAGCACCCTTTTTATAGCCAAGGAACCGCTTATATATGAACACTGGTGTTCCTTCCTCGAACTTCTTGCGAACGCTCCAAGTAATGTTCTTACTGATGCTTTCGGATTCGGACTGTGCGAAGCCAGCATAGATGACCAGATACAGCTCGCTGTCTGTCTTGAGTGTGTCGATCTGCTGCTCCTCAAAGTAGACGCCGATGCCTTTGGACTTGAGCATTCGGACATAGTCGAGGCAGTCTACCGTATTTCTGGCAAATCGGGATACGGATTTGGTGATGATGTAATCGATCTTCCCGGCCAGACAGTCGTTGATCATTTTGTTGAACTCAGGCCGTTTGTCGGCTCTTGTGCCGGACTTACCCTCGTCAGCGAACAGGCCTGCGAAGCACCAGTCTTTACGACTGGCGATCATCTCGGTGTACACCTTCTTTTGGTTGGCATAGGAGACGAGCTGTTCTTCGCTATCTGTCGAGACTCGGCAGTATGCCGCCACTCTTTTCTGTCTGTATTTTTCTTTGTCTACCGTCATGGAGCGTTTCGGCTCTATGACAGTGACAATTTTCTTAGGGACTTTCGTTACTTCCATCGTCCAGCGTGACCTCCGTTTCTGTCTTAGTATGAAGCACCACTCTGCCTTGTTCGCCGAGCGTGATGTATGAGGCGAGGGCGGTAAAGTAATCTCGATTGAATTCATCCTGCGTGACCATCGTATGTGCCAGTTTCCTTGCGAGCGATACTGTGAGGTTCAACTTGGCATTGCTTTGCTCGTACATCAGCGCTGCCATCTCGATGGTCTTTTCAATGATGTACTCCTCGTTTGGAGCGTCACGCTCCAGCTCCAGGGCGATATCGTTTCCTACCTTGGTGACCTTCGCGTCTAGTTCATACCGTTTCCTGGGCTTCGGTTGGAGCAGATGGTCATTGAGGATGACCCGATTGATGAGGACGGTAATGGTTTCGATGAGTTGGGTATCGCTGATGCGAACTCTGATGCCGCAGTCATCGTTAGTGCAGTTCCAGCTCTCTCGAATGCGATGCTTCATACTGACACGACGCTTCATTGGCTGACCGCAGTTGTCGCACCGAACGAAGTCACGGAGCAGGTCGATGGCATCGTTTTCCTTTTCGCAGGTATTGCGCTGCCGCGCCGTTTTCAGGCTGACTGCCGCTTCATACATATCTTCATCTATGATGGGGTCGTATTCTTCAGTCCCAATATATTTGGCGTTGTCGATGATTCTTGCGATACGGGCTTTATCCCATGTGGTGGTTCTTTGTGTATATGGGATCTGGCGACCGGTCAGTTCTTCCGCAATTGCTTTGAGAGAAGCGCCATCCAGATATGCCTTAAAGATCTCTCGGATGATCTCTGCTTCCTCAGTTGAGATGACCGTTCTGCCATTTCGCATCGTGTATCCGTATGGGATGTACCGTATCTTTTTCATGAGTGCCTCCTATATGCGTTCTCTGAATCGAAGCCCGCCAAGGAGTTCCACGGACATTTCGTCCTCTTTATTGATTTGGATGGACTTCACAATTTCCAGAAAGAGCTTCTCATCGAATGCTTCGAGGGGTTCTTCCAGTTCGAAGATGAGCATTTTTAGTTTCTTGACTTCCTCAAGCATGATGGCGGCTTTTGAATTGAACTTCTCCTGTCTGACGTCCTTAAGTTTTGCCAGCTCTGCGCCGATCTCGTTGGCTTGCGCCTGATAGACTTCAGGGGCGAGGTATCCCTTGGACCGGAGTTGTTCAAGCATGAGCAGTTTCGCATTCAACTCAGCGATGCTCTTGCTTAAATCACGCGCAGCCAGATTGTTTCGCTTCATAGCTGCCAGTGTCATCTCCAGCCGGCTGATGACCTGTCCGAGAATGTTATCTTCAGAGAACCGCAGTTTGTTCACCATGGAGATGAAGCCGTCGTAGATTCTTTCTTCGCTGTAGTAGTTGGAATCGCAGGCCATGCTGTCATCTTTGTGAAGAGAGCATACCCACTTCACAGTCCCCGACACGATTCTTCGCCTATAGAAAGAGCCACACTCAGAACACTGAATGCGGCTCGTAAGCGGATAGATATTTTGTGTTGTTGCTTTGGCGAAGACATCCTTGCGCTTTTCAATAAGGGTCTGAGCGGCATCGAATACATCCTTTTCGACGATGCCGGGGTGGGTACCCTTTGCGTAGAAGCGATCTTCCTGTCCACGATTGGGGTGTTGGTTGAAGGGAACGGTGGTTTCTCGGTAGGTCTTTTGATAAAAGCTGTCGCCGATGTACCTTTCGTTCTTCAGAATATATGCCACGCGACTTGGTCGCCAGATTTCCTTTCCGGCCTTGGTAGGGATGTTGAGTTTGTTCAGCTCTCTTGCAATCTCACTTGTGGAGAAGCCCTGCAAGTACAGAGCGAAAATATTCCGCACAATGCCTGCTTCCGGCTCGTACACGGTCAACATCTTATCGACTAACCGGTATCCGTAAGGGGCGTTGCTGTCCACATACTCGCCAAGTTCCATGCGTTTGACGATTGAGAGACGCTGGTTCATAGAGATGGACTGCGATTCCTCCTGCGCCAGAGCAGAGAAGGTATTAAGAAGCATCTCGTCACCCATAGAGAGCGTTGAGATGCCTTCCTTTTCAAACTGTACGCCCACACCCAGCAACTTGAGCTTTCTTACATAGGCCAGAGCGTCTTTTGTGTTTCGTGCGAAGCGAGAGATGGACTTCGTTATGATGAGGTCAATGTGCTTGAGCTCACACATGCGGATCATCCGCTGAAATTCATCACGGGTTTCACTTTTCATTCCGGTAAGCCCTTCATCGGCGAAGATGTCCACCAGTTCCCAATCGTCGCGTGCTCCGATATATTTTTTGTATGCTCGGATCTGTGCGGCATAGGAGTTGAGCTGATCAGCGGAGTTGGAAGACACTCGGCAGTATGCTGCGACCTGCATTTTCTTCGTGCTCTGCCTTGTGATAGGGGTGATGAGCCGTACTTCAGGCATTCCAGTGTCCTCCTTTCTCTAATTTTGGTTGGTATCATATTATGATACCAACCACTTTTGGCAAACCACATTATACTGAAAGTCACATTGAATAGCTATCAAAACAATCGGAACAGCACAGAATTGACCTTATGCACAATTTTCAGTGCGCTAATACTATGTCTGCGCCGGTGAGCTTCATATAATACTTCTTCGCCCTGGCATATTCCTTTTCTGTGATCAACTCCTGTGCAAGGAGATCCTTCAGCATATCAACAATAAAGAGAAAATTGGCGTTCTTGGTGTTCTTGTTTGACAGCATAGTGCTACCTCCTTGGTTGTAGTTGTTTTTGTGTCTATTGAAATAGGCGGAGAAAAAGACAGCGGGCTACAATATAGCCCACTGCCTTTAGTTGTTTGGCTGCTTTGATATTAAATGCCGGCCGCAATCAAGGCATTGTCGCCTGACTTAAAACTGCATTGCTTCGCTATCCTCCAGACCGTGCTGGAAGAACATGATATAGTAGATGGGGATATAGATGATCTTTCCCTTCGTAGAGACCGTTCGCTCATTGGACACAACAAAGGCTTTCTGAATATGATAGTCTTCATTCTTCACGAAGTTGTTCAGCGCGCTGTGGATGGTATAGTCCTTGCCAGACTTTACTTCAATGGGGACGGCGGATAACGTGGCATAATCGTCGATGAGGTAATCCACCTCACCTTTATGGCGGTTATCATAATAGAACAGTTCGTAACCATGTGCGATAAGTTCACTGGCAACGACGCTTTCATAGACGGAGCCGAGATTGATGCTGGCTTCATCGTCCAGCACAGCTCGGATGTTATTGCCATAAAGGATGCCGGTCAGGATACCCACATCATTCAGGTACAGCTTCAGTAGATTTTTTCCGGTGGACTCGACCAGCGGGAATACCGGATTAGAGATGGCCTGCACATTGAGGGCAATGCCTGCACTGATTAGATACTCGAACTCGTCTTGATAATCTGCGAAGGTCTTTCCCTTCTTATCTTCTATGCTCTGTGCTACGACACGCTTTTTCTTATTCTCCATGTTGGAGGGGATCAGGTCATAGATACGGCGGATCTTCAGCTTACGCTCCTCGTCATACTTGGATGCGTCGGTGGCATAGTAATCGTGGATCTCCTGTTGGATCTCACGGACGAGCTGAATGTTGTGGTTTTCCAGATAGGAATTGACCGCATCCGGCAGACCGCCGACCAGCAGGTATTTCCGAAAGTAGTCCATCATCTTGTTGTGGGTCGGCTCATCCAGCGCTTCCAGTCGCTCGAACTTCTTCCGCATGGCAGAGATGGCAAACTCGTTCAGACCATTGGCATAGAGAAATTCCTCGAAGTCCAGAGGGAACATCCGAACTTTACGGATGCTGCCCATGGGGATCGATGTGGTCTGTGACAATGTCACTCCCAACAAGGATCCGCTGGCGATATAGGTGAATCGATCATCCTGGGATAGAAACTTCAGCAGCGTCAGTAGATGAGGGTATGCCTGAATCTCGTCGATAAAAATCAGCGTGTTGTCCTTCTGCTTCATCTTGCTGCCTTCCAGCATACTGACTTGCAGGTAAAAGTCCTCGACGGTTTTCGTTTCGGCAAATAACCGTGGGCCGATGGAGTCCTCCACCATGTTGATCTCGATGAAGTTTTCAAAGAGTTTGTGTCCCACATGACGGATGATATAGGTTTTCCCGACCTGACGCGCACCGTCTATCAGAAGAATCTTCTTTGAATCGCTTTGCAGATGATTTTCGATAAGAGATTCGATTTTCCGAAACAGCATCGTTGTTCCTCCTTACAATGACTTTTCAAGAGGATTATACACCGTAAAGAGCAACTTTTCAATATAATTATGTCGAAGCTGTTGGAACTTTTCAAAAAATACAGATGATAGAAATCTAAGGACAAGTTTTGTCATCACATTTCTATCATCAAAAAGGCGGGAGCCGTCCATTGGTTGGAAGAATATTGCTTTTCCCTGGTATGGCTCGGCTCCCCCCCGATTTGTTTTCTT
>OLOH01002152.1_pt1 | contig 10097 bp, 9 predicted proteins | sample 1673221 | NCBI WGS metagenome assembly OLOH01 (sample SAMEA3136767, study PRJEB25190) | human gut metagenome | reverse complement strand
GTATTATCTCTTTCTGGAATACTGCGCAGTATCTTATCCGTATATATAACCCGTTCATCTTCACTAAGAATATCATACGTTTTAACATCGTTTACCACAGGCGAATAGTTTGTTGAGTAAAAGGCTGGAACATCTTCTAATTTTTCACGATGATCCACACCACTGATGAACGGCGCTAACAGAACATATTTTTTGCTTAAACGAACCATATTGTAATACGCAATATTCAGTATAAGAACCCGCTCGTCAGAAAAATTCTTTTGCAGCTTATACACTTCATCAATAACAAGAAAATCTATAGAAGAAAATAGTGAAACCACCTCTTCATCTATAACTCTGTCATGTGTTACAATAAAAATATTATATTGACCAAAATAATACTGCTTTTCCGGATCTATTGACAAATATATATTATATTCTTTGAATTTTTCACGATATTGCTTAATAATTTTTTGTCTATATTCATCGACGAGTGCTAATGTCGGAACAACCATTACCACATTTTGAGGTTTCGCTCTGCAAATATACTCAAATACAACAAACGTTTTCCCAAAACTTGTTGGGGCACTAAAAATCAAGCCACGATTATTTTTTATAAGTTGTAAAACTTTTCTTTGTTCTGGATGTAATGCTATATTATCATCTAACAGAGATGATGCAAACGCATTGTAAACTACTGACTCCCATGAAAAATTCCGAGAGTACATTGTGAGTCCTAGTGAATATAACGAGTCTGCATTAGCCTCTGCAAAACATGCTTTATCGCTTTGTTCATTCAGCTCTCTAATATATCTTTCTCTATACAACTGCGCATCTTCAAACCGCATGGTTTCCATTTTGATATTCAGGAGAGTATGAGAAAAGGGCACAGCTTCAAAGATTATATCTGCCCGGATACTTTTGAATTTGAAAAAGATTATTTCCGCATGGGAGATCGTTATGGAAGGGTACTTTTTCTTCGGGAATATGCTTCTTACATCAAAGACGATATGATAGCAGAACTGACCAACATGAATCGAAATCTGATGTTGAGCATTGATGTGATTCCGGTTCCGACTGATGAAGCAGTAAAGGAAGCAGAAAACCGTCTGCTTGGTGTGGAAACCAATATTACAAACTGGCAGCGTAGGCAGAATGCCAATAATAACTTCTCTGCAACTGTTCCGTATGATATGGAGCAGCAGAAGAAAGAAATGAAAGAGTTCCTCGATGACCTTACGACCCGTGACCAGAGAATGATGTTCGCTGTTATCACAATGGTTATTACGGCAGACAGTAAGGAACAGCTTGAGAATGATACGGAAGCGTTGCTTACCACAGCAAGAAAACATCTTTGCCAGTTTGCAACACTGAGATTTCAGCAGGTAGATGGACTCAATACGGTAATGCCGTTTGGAACAAGAAAGATTGATGCGTTCAGAACACTTACAACAGAGAGCCTTTCGGTATTTATCCCATTCAGGGTGCAGGATATTTTCCACGAGAACGGTATCTATTACGGTCAGAATGTTATCAGCAAAAATATGATTATCGCAGACCGTAAGCAGCTTTTGAATGGTAACTCCTTTATTCTCGGTGTATCTGGTGGCGGTAAGTCATTTGCGGCAAAGGGAGAAATCATCAATCAGGTGCTTTCTTCAGACGCAGATATTATCATCATCGACCCTGAGCGAGAGTATTCACAGCTTGTCAATGCAATGGGCGGAGAGGTAATCAATATTTCTGCTACTTCCGACAATCACATCAATGCAATGGATATGAATAAGGATTACGGCGACGGTGCAAACCCTGTCATTTTGAAATCCGAGTTTATTATGTCCCTTTGTGAACAGCTTATCGGAGGAACAAATCTCGGAGCGAAGCAGAAGTCTATCATTGACCGTTGCACGGCAAGCGTGTATCGCAGTTATCAGCAGAATGACTATCAGGGACATATACCGACCTTGCAGGATTTCAGGGCAGAACTTTTGCAGCAGGACGAACCGGAAGCAAAGGAACTGGCACTTGCCATTGAACTTTTCACACACGGTTCTCTGAATACCTTTGCAAAGCAGACGAATGTGGATACCAATAATCGCCTTATCTGCTATGACATTCTTGATTTGGGTAAACAGCTTATGCCGATTGGTATGCTTGTTGTCCTTGACTCTATCCTGAACCGTATCACACAGAACCGTGCAAAGGGTAAGAACACCTTTATCTTCATTGATGAGATTTATCTTCTGTTCCAGCACGAATACTCTGCAAACTTCCTCTTTACCTTGTGGAAGCGTGTGAGAAAATACGGTGCATACGCAAGTGGAATCACTCAGAATGTCGATGACCTTTTGCAGAGCCACACAGCGAGAACAATGCTTGCAAACTCAGAGTTCATCATTATGCTGAATCAGGCTTCCACAGACAGGCTTGAGCTTGCAAAACTTCTGAATATTTCTGACCTCCAGATGTCCTATATCACGAATGTGGAAGCAGGACACGGACTTATCAAGGTGGGAAGTTCGCTTGTACCGTTTGCAAACAAATTCCCTAAGAACACGAAACTTTATAAACTGATGACAACCAAACCGGGCGAAGCATAAGGAGGGATTTACAATGTCTAAGATTCAATTTCGCAATGCTGCACACAGAGATTTTGTATTGGAAAATCTGGATAAGTGCAAAGTCAACGACTGCTATCACAGAGCATTTTTCTATGTGATGGGTATTTCAGAAGAAACAAGAATGAACATCGGAAAGATGTTTGATTTTAAGAGGGATTGCATCATACCGGAAGGTATGCACGGCGGTTGGCAGACAAGTGGCACAGTCAAGGTCTGCCACCTTGCCTTTAATCTCTGGAATGGATTTACGGAAGAAGGCAGGGAAAATCTCTATACACCGGAGGAACTGTTCTGTTGCGGATATGCTCCGTATTTTATGGAGGGTATCAAGTTGAGGTATCCGGAGTATTGCAGAGATTTGACTCCACCTAAGAGAAACGATATGGAAAGGTAAGAGAAAATGAGCAGAAAAATCTATATTATTATTGCGATGGTGTTTACGGTAGTGTTGTCTGTAAGCACCTTCTTTATTATCCGTAATCACATTGACTCTGCCAAGCAGAATGAAGTCTATGATAACCTTGCGGAGATTGTGGAGGACGAGCCGCCAAAGGAAAATGAGGGCGTGACGTTTTCGGAAGATAAGGACTATCTTGCAGAATATCTTGAACTCTATCGGCAGAATGAGGATATGGTGGGTTGGATAAAGGTTGAGGATACCAATATCAACTATCCGGTCGTGCAGTCTGTAAATGAGCCGAACTTCTACCTGAAGCACAAGTTTGATAAGACCTATTCCGCTTATGGCTGTCCATATGTGCAGGAAAATTGTGATGTGCAGAAACCTTCAGACAACATCATTATTTACGGACACCACATGAATGACGGTTCTATGTTTACGGGACTGATGAAGTACAGAAACAAGAGCTTTTGGGAAGGTCATAAGACGATTACCTTTGATACACTGACGGACAGACACCAGTATGAAGTGATTGCAGTCTTTAAGACGGTCGTTTATACAGACAGCTCCGATAGCTTTAAGTATTATGAGTTTACGGACGCAGAAAATGCGGCAGAGTTTGATGCGTATGTTGCTAAGTGCAAGGAACTTTCTTTGTATGATACCGGAGTATCGGCAGAGTATGGCGATAAGCTTATTTCTCTTTCTACTTGTGAATATTCAAGAAACAATGGCAGGCTTGTTGTTGTCGCTAAGAGAGTGGATTAAACCCCACTCTCTATTATTTTTCGAGAAAGGAGGAAACCGATGGCTGATATAAAAACAAGAGATACAAGCAAAGGTACAATCAAGACCATAAATAAGGCAGCAGTTGCCACGGAGCGAATGAAGAAAGCCTATGTGATGACGAAAGATAAGGCAGAACATTCCACCAATGCTTCGGAAAATTCCGCAGAGGAATATGCTTCCGATAAAATCGAAGCGGCAACGGATAGGGCTGTTCACGAAACTGCATACCGTGCGGATAAAGTCGGCAGATGGGGTGTGCGTGAAACAAGGCAGAATTATCAGAAAGCCAAAACGGGAATTGAGAATTTCAAGACCAAGCGTGCAGAGAAACAGCTTCAGAAACAATCGGTCAATCCTGTCGGAAAACAGAGCATCCGAACTCTGGAGCGTACGGAGAAAACAATTAAACAGTCTGCAAGGTCGGCAGGAAATACGACAGTCAAGACCGTATCGAAAGGTGCAACCAATACTGTTCAAAGGTCGGTCAAGACCGCAGAACAAACGGCAAAGACTTCTATTAAGACCACCAAAGAAGCTGCCATTATAGCACAGAAAACAGCAAAAACAACAGCCAAAGCAACACAGAAAGCGGCTCAGACGGCAAAGAAAGCGGCGAAAGCCACAGCAGATACCGTTAAAGCCACAGCGAAAGCTACTGTTGCGACAGTCAAAGCGATTATTGCAGGGACAAAAGCACTTGTAGCAGCAATCGCCGCAGGCGGTTGGATAGCGGTTCTGATTATTATGATTGTCGTGCTGTTTGGTGCTGCCGTAGCAATGTTTGGAGGAGGAAGTGACAGTAATTCCTATACTCCGGTAAGTGCAGAGGTAGAAGCCTATGAACCCATCATACAGAAGTATGCCAAAGAGTACGGCATTCCTGAGTATGTGGAACTTATCAAGGCGGTTATGATGCAGGAAAGCGGTGGCAGAGGACTTGACCCTATGCAGGCAGCAGAGGGAAGTTTCAATACAAGGTATCCGCACGAACCTAATGGAATTAAAGACCCTGAATATTCTATCCAGTGTGGAGTTCAGGAATTGAAAGCGGCTCTTACTTCGGCAGAAGTGGAAAGTCCGATAGATATGGAGCATATCAAACTTGCCTTGCAAGGCTATAACTTCGGTAATGGGTATATTTCTTGGGCAAAAACAAAGTATGGCGGTTATTCTTATGCCAATGCAGTGGAGTTTTCCACTCAGCAGGCACAAAGGCTTGGTTGGGACAGTTATGGAGATACCCAATATCCGGCTCACGTTCTGAGATACTATCCGTATGGGCGAGCCTTTACTGCCGGAGGTAATCAGGCGATTGTTGAGGTTGCCTTGACACAGCTAGGCAATCAGGGCGGACAACCTTACTGGAGCTGGTACGGCTTTAATAGTCGAGTGGAATGGTGTGCCTGCTTCGTATCTTGGTGTGCTGACCAATGCGGGTATATTGAAAGCGGACTTGTTCCGAAATTTGCAGGTTGCGTGGATGGTGCAAACTGGTTTAAGTCGAATGGGAAATGGCAAGACCGCACTTATGAACCAAAGGTAGGAGATATTATCTTCTTTGATTGGGAAGGCGACGGTACAACAGACCACGTTGGTATCGTAGAGAAGTGTGAGAATGGCACAGTTTATACCGTAGAGGGCAACTCAGGCGACGCCTGCAAGCAAAGACAGTACGCAGTCGGAAGCAGCAATATCTATGGATACGGTATTCCGGCATATTAAAAATTCCAGACGGTGTCTGGAAAATTGAAAAGATGGCTGCTCAGTTGAGTAGCCATCGGGTACATTATGAGAAATCAGTTGTTTCTCTGTTATTCAGGAAAATATGGTGTGTGTGATAAGTGAAGCTGAAAAGCATATCGGCATTTTCTTTACTGCCGTCTAAAAAGGAAATATCATCGGCAAGGATAAAAAGAATTGCTAACAGCTTCTTGATATATCCAGTGTAGCAGGCATAATCTACATAGATGTTGGCGATATATCCCTCGGCAAATTCTATCAGGTCAGCGTCAATTTCAAAGCTATTGGATAGTTCGTAAACGGTTTTGATAAATTTATCCTTGTCAGCAATTCGCTCTTTACTTGGAACACTTCTGCGGTTCTTCTGTATAAATTTTAAAAAATCATCAGCTTCCGTAAAGTCGGGAGTGACTGAGCTGTCAGTTCCCAAATCTGTTTTGTAATCCTCAAATTTCTCTTTTTCAAACCGATTACTGAATATTATCTTTTGTTCGTCCATTCCTTTTACCCCTAAGTTTATTCTATGGAGATTGTTTAACTTGGCTCTTGGGTTGTGATTTGTCTTTCGCCATTAACAATCGTGAATTACTACTTTTATAGTATAACATAAAAATAGTTGGGAATCATCACTAATAGTTGGTTTGACTTCCTTTGGGTGCGTGTGATTTGAAATCGACTTAACCTATACTATTAGTTATGGAAACACACTAAGGGAGGTGATGTGATGAAGCTCGATACAATCGGCAAGAATATAAGAAAGTTCCGACTTGCGAGGAAATTACGCCAAGAAGATTTGGCTGAGAAAACAGATTTGACAACAAATTATATTGGTATGGTTGAGCGTGGAGAGAAAATTCCGTCACTCGAAACTTTCATAAAGATAGTAAATGCTTTAGGTGTATCATCGGATATGGTTCTTACAGATGTTCTGGAAACGGGATACACAGTCAAGAACTCTATGCTGAATGAGAAGCTTGAAAAACTTGCTCCTGAAGATAGAAACAGAATTTATGAAGTCATAGATACACTTGTAAAGCAATCAAAGCAAATACTTCCATAAAACACAGAAGTTCGTCTTAATCGGCGAGCTTTCTTTTTTTCAGTATAAAAAATTTCTGCTATCGACAAATTTTTCGGGACTTCGACAGAGAGAATATGCTATAACAACAACTGTCAGTGATAGACACATACTAATAGACATAGGAGGAAGTAGAAGTGAACGACATTTTCAGACAAATAGCGAAAGAAAATGGAACAACCGAAAAAGCAGTAAAAGAGGAAATGCAGTTTGCCATTCGGGAAGCAATGAAAAGTGCTGAACCGGAAGCAATAGCTTTTTGGAAAGCAGTTGCACCGGACGGAAAAGAGCCGCCGATAGAAAAGGTCATAGCAATGATTGCATTGAATGTTAATAATAGAATGTATAATTGAGGTGCTTCGGCATCTCTTTTTTATTATTCTTTAAAAGAGTTGTATTAGGTGTTTGTAAAAAGTGACACCTTAGTGTCTGAAAGGTTACATTTCTGCCTGAAATCTTGAAATGCCTGAAAATTTAATATATAATGTTAAATGACTAACTGTAACGAAGAAGAATTATAAGATGAAGAGGTGTTACTGATGAAGATATGCTATAACAAACTTCAAAAACTTATGATTGACAATCAAATGAAAAGACAGGATTTAATGCGTGCAGCCGAAATTACATCATACGCTGCAACGAAGATAAATAAGAATGAGCCAGTATCTCTTGAAGTACTGATGAGGATATGTCAGGTATTTCACTGTGACATCGGAGATATATGCGAAGTCATTTTAGATGAAGATTAAAACACGGAGGTAATTATAGATGGCAAGGGCTGCTAAACCAAAGAAAGAAATATCAATGGAAGAAGCACTTTGGAAAAGTGCTGATAAACTGAGAGGTTCTGTTGAGCCTGCGGAGTATAAGCACGTTGTTCTGAGTTTATTCTTTCTTAAATTTGCCAGTGACAAGTTTGAGGAATGCCGTAATAAGATTATTGCTACACACGGCGAAAAGTATGCGGATATGAAACCGTTTTATACTCAGGAAAATGTATTCTATCTTCCTGAAGAAAGCCGTTGGAAGTACATTATTGAAAATGCAAAGCAGGACGATATTGCCCTGAAGATAGATACAGCACTTTATACGATTGAAAAGAACAACCCGGCACTGAAAGGTGCTTTGCCGGATAACTATTACTCCCGCTTACATATTGATACGGCAAAGTTGGCTTCTTTGCTTGATGAAATCAATCGTATCAACACTGATGATAAAGAGAACGACATTATAGGTCGTGTATATGAGTATTTCCTTAGTAAGTTCGCTCTTGCAGAAGGAAAAGGTAAAGGAGAGTTCTACACACCAAAGTGTATTGTAAACCTGATTGCCGAAATGCTTGAGCCTTACGATGGAATACTTTATGACCCTTGTTGCGGTTCGGGCGGTATGTTTGTGCAGTCCATCAAGTTCGTAGAAGCACATAGCGGTAATAAAAAGAAAGTGTCTATTTACGGTCAGGAATACACAAATACCACTTTCAAACTGGCAAAAATGAACTTAGCTATCCGTGGTATTTCTGCAAATCTTGGAGAGATGGCAGCCAATACATTTACCAACGACCAACACAAAGACCTTAAAGCAGATTTCATTATGGCAAACCCACCTTTCAATCAGAAGCAGTGGAGAGCCGAAAATGAGCTTGTAGACGACCCTCGTTGGAATGGATATGAAGTTCCACCAACAAGCAACGCAAACTATGGTTGGATACTGAATATTGTTTCTAAACTTTCACAAAACGGTGTGGCAGGTTTCCTGCTTGCCAATGGTGCATTATCTGATGATGGTACAGAGCTGAAAATCAGACAGCAGCTTATAGAAAATCATTTGGTAGAAGCAATCATTATTCTTCCGAGAAACCTTTTCTATACCACAGACATCAGCGTTACCCTTTGGGTACTCAATAAGAATAAAAAGGCTCGTGTTGTTGAACAGAATGGAAAGCTAAAACGCTATCGTAATCGAGAAGATGAAATACTCTTTATGGATTTACGACAGATGGGCAGTCCTTATGAGAAGAAGTACATTGAATTGACAGAGGAAGATAGAGCCAAAGTTACAAGTGTATATCATAACTGGCAGCAGGAAGGCTATGAGGAAACTTATGAGAATGTGCCGGAATTTTGCTATTCTGCTTCTTTTGATGAAGTAAAGGAAAAAGGATTTACTCTTGTACCGAGCAGATATATTGAGTTTGTCAACCGTGATGAGAACATCGACTTTGATACCAAAATGAAATCATTGCAGGGAGAACTCAAGGAACTTCTAGTTCAAGAGGAAAAATCCAAAGCAGATTTGCTTGCTGTATTTAAGGAGTTGGGATATGAAATCAAATTATGATATTTTAGGAAACCATATCCGACTGATTGATACTCGGAACAGAGAAAGCATAACGGACAGAGTTTTGGGAATTAACATAGACAAGTTCTTTATGCCATCGGTTGCAAATGTCATTGGTACGGATTTGAGTAAATACAAACTGATAACAAAAGGAAAGTTTGCGTGTAATCCAATGCACGTTGGTCGTGATGAACGACTTCCGGTTGCATTGTATGATGAGGAAGAACCTGCTATTGTTTCTCCGGCATATTTTATGTTTGAGGTAATAGATAATAGCATTTTGAATGAAGATTACCTGATGATGTGGTTTCGCAGACCGGAATTTGACCGTATTTGTTGGCTGCATACTGACGGAAGTGTTCGTGGTGGGATTACTTGGGACGATATTTGTAGATTGGAATTGCCTATTCCGCCTATTGAAAAACAGTTTGAAATAGTGAACAGTTACAAGGCTATTACGGAGAGAATTGCTTTAAAACAGAAGATAAATGATAATTTAGAAGCACAAGCAAATGCTATATTTTCATCATCAGCACCAGATTTTACAGATTTACAACCAATCCATAACTTTGGAACGGTTATTACTGGAAAAACACCACCAACATCAGTTGCTGAATATTATGGTAATGATATTCCGTTTATAAAAACACCGGATATGCACGGAAATGTATATATTACCAGTTCTGAATGTTCACTTTCAAAAGCGGGAGCTGATAGTCAGAAAAATAAATATATTCCTGAAAATACGGTTGTTGTTGCTTGCATTGGTGCAAATGCTGGTGAGGTGGCATTAACATCATATATTGCACAAACAAACCAACAGATAAATGCGATAATTTCAAAATATCCGTGTTTCTTATATTTTTCGATAAAAACTCATACCGTAGAATTAAGAACATTAGGCGAGGGAAGCTCAACAATGATAAACATTAACAAAACATCTTTTGAAAATTATGAGATTCCAACACCTTCAGATAATACATTGCAGCAACTTGAACATAAGCTAAATATAATATTTTCAGCAATACTTCATAATTTGCAGGAAATAGATAGGCTTAATGAAACAAAGGACTTGTTGGTAACCCAGTTAAGCCGCTAAATTATCATTTACAATAGAACTCCCATCAGTGGCGGGAGTTAAAACAAGGGA
>OLOH01002141.1_pt1 | contig 10145 bp, 6 predicted proteins | sample 1673221 | NCBI WGS metagenome assembly OLOH01 (sample SAMEA3136767, study PRJEB25190) | human gut metagenome | reverse complement strand
TTAAGGTTACTAATAATGCGTTTTGTAAAAAACAAACCAAAGGAGTGTTTATATGCTGTACGCTCATTCAAAATTCCCCCCGATCCCCGATACCCAGCAAGCTGTCAGCGCGTCGCCGCGCTGGACGGTTACGCGGATATTCATTCCGTGTTGTGCCGCCGTGTTGATCTTGTTTGTGAAAACGTGTGCAACGCCTTGAATAACCGCGTTCGTGCAATCCTCCCAAACGGCGGACGCGTCAAACGGATTATTCGTAACTTCAACCTTGAACGTGCCGCCCGCCGGAATGTCGCGCGTTACCTTGACATTTGCGCGTGTCGGCTGGCTGTTGGCTTCCAGCGGCGCTGAAAGCGTGATAACGAAGCCCGCAATCGACTTCGTGAACGTCAGCGTCCGGACGGCGCTATTCCCCGCGCTGTCGGTCGCCGTAATCGTGATCGTGTGCTTTGCGTTCGTAAGCGCCGTGAAGGTATTTCCGGCAACGGAAAGCGTCTGCGTCGCGCCCAGCGTGATCGCGTTCTTCGTCGCGATTGTCTTTCCGTCGATCTTTTCAACAACGTTCACCGTGTCGCCGTCCGGATCTGTTACGCTGTATTGATAGGTGAAATCGGCGCGCTTGATCCCAAGATCGGCATTACTGCCGGAAATCACGGGCGGCTGGTTATGGATTACGGCAATATCTCCGCTTGTGGTGTATGCGGAATAATTGCCGTAGCTGTCCTTTGCGCGGACGCGGTATTTTAACGTGTTCCACGCGGTCGATACCGCTTCCGTGAACGTCCTGCTTGCGGACGCTTGAACCTGTGTCCACGCGCCGCTGTTGTATGAGCGCTCGAAACAATAGGTCAGCGCGTCGCCGTCCGGATCGGTCGCCGCCGCGCAAGAAATGTTGATGTTCTGCCCGCTGTAACACGTTGCTGGCGCGGTAATGCTGGGCGGCGCGGAAGGCGCGGAATTGTAGATTACCGTATAATTTCCGTCGCTGTTCGGGCTGTCAGATACCAAGATAGAAGATTTAAGATTACAAAGCGGGCGAACGCCACTGTAGCCGTAGTACGCGTAGATGTTGTTCAAAGAGCCGCCCGAAAGGACGTTGCGGACGTTGTTGGCGTTCGACGAATTAGGCGTCCGAAGCCACCAATACCAGCCCTTTGACGTGCTGAAATTGCTGTTCGTGTATCCGTCGGCGTTGTTCACGCATTGCGCCGTAGGATAAGCGACGCGGGAAGCGTCGTTGCTGAATAGCGCAAGAAGCGATCCTTCCGCGATATTGTTTTCATTCGCAAGCCCCACTTCGGTGGTGGACGGAAGGAACATTTTTGACGTTACCGTTTCATAACTTCCGCCGTCGGTAACGGTGTTCCTTGCGACGGTCTGTGTTGTGGTCAGAAGCTCCGCAACGAACTTCGGATCAAGCATAGCAAGGAAGCCCGCCCACGCGTCGTACTCGTTGTAATTGTTCCATACGTTCGCGTTTGTAGGCGGCGCGTCCGCGCTGTGCTTTGCGCTGTACCATGCGCCCGCCGCCGCGTTGCTGTTCAGCCATTGCAGAAGGTTTGAATACTGATAGCGGTTATTGCCGTATTGTTTCCGGTCGCTGTTGCTGTTGCTCGGCTCTTTCGCGTCGAAACACATTAACTGAATGATCTTTTCCGTAATCAGCGTTACGGAATTCGACGGGTAGCCGCTGTGGTTCTTGTCGGCGATCTTGAAAACGATCTTCGATCCGAAGCGTGATTGATACGCCGAAAGAACCGGAACTTCAATCTTCGCGCCCACCGTCAAACTGCCTAATGTTTTTGACATTGTGCCGCCTCCTTTGTTTTCATTAAGCTGTTGTAATACTGATCCGTCCGCCGGATCAAATGATAGCTATTTCCCTTTTCTGCGTGTCCTCTCCAGCTTTGATAGGATTGTTCGACGGTCTTTGCGTCGATCCGTCCCGCCGCGTGAAGGGCGGCTAATTTCTTCAACTTCCGCTTCATATTGTTTTTGCTCCTGCGGCGCACCTTGCGGATCACCGCGCCGCTTTCGGTCAAGTATGTATGAAAGCCCAAGAAATCAACGCCGTGTTTTAAGGGAAAGATATTTGTTTTCGCATTCAGCGAAAGCCCGCGCGCCTGTACGAACGCTTCAATCTGCTTCCGGCACTCCTGCAAATACGCTTTGTCGTGATGGATCAAAAAGAAGTCGTCCATATAGCGCCCGTAATATTTGATACCCAGCTTTTCCTTTACGAAGTGATCCAGCCCGTCAAGGTAGAGAAGGGCGAAAAGCTGTGAAGTTTGATTGCCGATCGGTATTCCGACGTTGCCTTCGGTGCTGTCGATGATAAGATCAATCAGCCACAAAACGTCCGGATCGGTTATCTTCTCGCGGATTAAGGTTTTCAAAACGTCGTGCCGGATCGAATAGAAATACTTTGAAATATCGCCTTTCAGTATCCAGCCGTCAATTCCGTTCTTTCTGTAAAACCTCCGCATGAACTCTTGAAGCCTGTCTAACCCGTAATGCGTACCTTTCCCCACCTGCGACGCGTAGTTATCGCGAATGAACGATCGTGTCAAAATCGGTTCAAGCACGTTATCGCAAAGCGAATGTTGAACAACCTTGTCTTTGTAGCTGTTCGACATAACCACGCGGCGCTTCGGTTCGTATACCTCGAACGTGTTATACGGGGACATGGTATAGCGCTTCGTTCTGATCTGCGCGCTTAATAGGTTCAGCGCTTCAAGAAGATTAACTTCAAACTTTGCCGCCGATCCTTTCCACCTCTTGCCTTGCCGCGCCTTTCGGTAGGCATTGTATAGGCTTTCAAAACTGTGTATCTTTTCAAAGTCTGTCATAATAAAAAATCCTCGCTGTTTATAACCTTTGCCAGCCGCCGGAAGGCGGTATGCTCCGGTATCGGCGATCCTGTATTCGTCCCCGCCGTGGATAGCGGCGACGGGATACGCCTTCCTTTGATGGTGGTATTCTGCTTTCGGCTGTGCCTACTCGTTCACATAGTCCACCGAAGCGGGCGAACGCCATTGTTGCCGTTGTACGCGTTGTTGTTGTTCAAAGAGCCGTCCGAATTGACGTTGCGGACGTTGTTGGCGTTCGACGAATTAGGCGTATCAAGATGTACCCCGAACGTTTTTCAAGCTCTCGTTTTGTCCCGCTTCTTCCACGCGGTCGTCATGTACTTCACTTCAAGCGCAAGTTTTGACCAATATTCGCAACTGCTCATAGAAATAAAGCCCATTTCCTGCGAAAGCTCTATGAAAAATAGAAGCTCCTTGCAATAGGTCAGCGCCTTTGCTTGTAGCTTCTGCCGTTGTCTGTATTCCTGCGCGTCCCGAAGGTCTAATTCGTTCGCTTCAAGGACGCATTCGTAAATGTCCACCGCTTTATCCTGTATCCTGTTTACAAGCGTGAAGCGGTATTTCTTCGGGTAGCGCTCCGTCGAATTCGTGATCGTGAAGGTGTGCTTTACAAGGTCTTTCGCTTTCACAATCACGTTGAATTCCGTCGGTTCTTTCCGCTCCCGCTCCGGTCTTTGCATATATGCACCGTCCTTTCCGCATTCTCTCGATCATAGCGGTATCGTCGGCGCACCCGTCGAAATCGAAGCCCGCTTCGGTAACGGTCAGCGTTGCCGTGTTCCCTGTAACCGTTGTTCCTGTGATCTGTAATACCTCCGCGCCGCAAGCCGCGCATGGCGGGGAAAGCTCCGCGAAGATGTTTCCGATCACGCACGACAATTCCGCCGCCGTGCAAGCGTACCGCGTCAGCATTCGATCCTCTGCAAACTCTCGTTCCAAATGCCCGTAGACGTTACGCCGTCGAGATCATCGAAGAGGATCAAGAACGGATTTGTCGTAATGTCATTGAAAAGCACCGCCTCCAGCATATCCACGCGCGCGTCAAGCGCGTTCGTGATATTCAGAAGATTTGTTGCCGCGTTATCGTCAAGGACGTTTTGCAAGCCGTTAAACCATGCGTTGAAGTCCGCCGCCGCCTGTGTTTCAAAATCCGCCATGTGTTGCTCGAACGCTTCGTACTGCGTGTTACCCTGCAATTTCAGCGAATTCATATACGAAACAAGCGTGTTGTACTCCGCCGCCGAAAGGGATTGATATTCAGCGAACCACGCTTGAAGCTGTGCGTTAAAAGCCGCCGTGTCGATCTGCTGAACGACGGCGGCAACAACGCCGCAAAGCGACGTGTTCAAGCGTTGATCCGTGATCTTGCTTTGCGTGATTGCTGTTACGCCCGCGCCCACGTAGATGTCTGCCAGCGCAAGCTCGTAAACGTCCGCGTCCCTCTGCAATGCGGGCGCGGTAGGGGACGCGCTGAACGAAGAAGATTTGACCTTCACCGACATAACGCGGTTTGTCAAATCCCAGCGCACGACAACGCGATCAATGCGGTTCAACTGTCCGTCCGCCGTGTCAAGCTCGACGGCAAGATCGCCCGTGTTGAAGTAGAAGTAACCGTTGATCCACGCTTTGCCCGTTTTAACGTTCAGCTTCATTCCGTCGTTTGCAACGACTTGAAGCCCCGTCGAAGGGACGGGGAAAACGCCGTTCCCGATGAACGAAGCGAAGTATTCCGCCCAATCCTCCGCTTTGTACGTGCGATCGTGCGAAACGCTGTTGAAGAAACTTGATTTTTCCATGCTGTGAAGCCCTCCTTTATTTCGTAATCTGCCGAATTTGTGTCAGAAGCGCGGGCAAGCTCTCGCCGAAGGTAATATCTATTTCTTCGCCGCTGGTTTCGTAGGTTTCCGCGATCTCCGTTATGCGAACGTCAATGCGGACGTTCCAGCGCTTATTGATACACGTTACCCGATCGCCCAAATCGTAGTCCGTGCCGTACTTCAAATTCGCGTTCGTGTTGATCTTCGATCCGAAAGCAAGCGTTTCCGCGTATTGCTCCAGCTCTTCAACGCCGCGCGCGGAAAGAAGCGCTAAATATTGCGCGTTGGTAAGCGTTACGGTCTGCCCGCTCTCGTTTTCGTATTCCTGCACGATGTCCGTTGCATTGATGAAAACTTCGTCGCGGGAAAGCCCCGTCGAACTGCCGCCGACTTCGGCAACCTTCCGCGTTATGCCTTCCTTTTCCTCTCCGCCGACGTAAGCCGTTGTTTTAAGGTTTTCAACGCTGTTCGTGTATTCCTGTTCAACGATGTTGTCGAACTCCTGCGAAAAGATACAAGGCGCGTTCCCTGCGGTATTGCCCGCCGTAAGATCGCGCCCTTCGTAAACGGAAAATGTATGCTTGCCCGTGCGGGCATTTGTCAGAACCCGAATCCCCAGCTTCGCCGCCTTCGCCGCCGTTTCCGCCGCAAGCTGGGCGTTCGCGTACTGCTCCGAAGTATAGTCGATCTGCCCGCTTCCGGTGTCTGCGTCGGTCGTTGATATGCTGAAATTCGGGATATTGCGCGCCGCTCCTGCGTTCGTGCAAGTCTGCTTCACAATGGCGTATAGAATGTTCTGTGTCGTGTCCTTCGTGATGATCTGCGTTGTCAAAATGCGCTTGCCGATCCACGAAAGAAGGAACTTGCCTTGAACCTCTATTTCCTCCATGCCCTGTGAATTCTTCGTGATGTGAATATAGCGGATTTCCGCCGCTTCGTTGCCGCCGCGCTTGATGATGATATTTTCCTTCACCAGCAAGCGGGCGTGTTCCTCCGTGAAGGGAACAAGCAACTTGAATTCGCCGCAACTCCAATAACGCCGCGTCCATATCAAGGACGAAATCTTTTCGACGATCCCTTGAAGTGTCATATCGCGGCTATAAACGTATAATTCCACCGCGCTACACCCCCAAATACAAGTTATTGTGATAGATCGAAACTTCGAGATTTTCGGCGTTCGCGTCCGCTGAATAACGGAAGAGATTGTCGCCCACGGCGATCTGCAAATACGAACTATCAACGTCGAGATAGCGGAACGCGTCTGTAATCGTGCCGCCACGGTTCAGCTTCACGGCTTTTTCACCGTAGCCCGTGGAAACGGTTAAAACGTCGCCCGCTACAAGCGAAATATTCAGCTTGATAAACTCTCGTGTATCGACGTTCAGCAATACGGGATTTGTAACCGCGCCGATCGCGCGGAACTCGATCCGGATACCGCTTTTCACGTCGCCGGAATTGTAGACGTTCACAATCAGCGACGGCTGGCGATAGCCGATTTCCCAGCCGTCGTAAAGCTCCAGCCCGTCCGGAACGGGGAATTCAAAGCCGCCGATCCACGTTGCTATGTCCTCGCGTGTTTCCGTTTCCTCTCTCCAAAACGGATTAAGGCAAGACAAGCTAACCGTGAATTGCTCGAAGATCGGCTTTCGCTTGAAGATCGGCGCGTCGTCGATCTTGCACCCGATCACCCGCCGGAAGTCGCCGAAAACATACGTCAACGTTGCTTCGTACTGCGGATTTAATATGCGGTTCAGCTTCCGGCGTAGGTTCTGCGCCGCTTGCTTGTCCCGCTCCTTGATGTATCCCACGATGTCAATATCGCGGCTTTCGATCCGATAGCCCAAGTATGTGTCGCCGTCCTGCCCCATGCTGTTGGTGCTGTAAATAGCGTTCCGCACGTCGGAAAGTCCGGTAACGTCCTTGAAGTTTACGTGATACGAAGAAGCGGGGGAAAACTCTATGCTTTCCCCGCGCTCGTTCGTGTAGATCAATTTTTCTTGTGTCCTCATGCCATAACCTCCCGCGCAATCTGCCGGAACTGCCGCGCCGCCTGTCTTTGCTGTTCGGCGTAGCTCGTTTCGTTCGCATAGATGTTTTGCACGACTTCAACGGAAGGCGTACCGCCGCCGCGCGTGTCGCGTCCCTCTCCGGAACGGAATTCCGGAACGGCGTTCGACGTTTCGCGCCGGATCGAACTTTCAACGTCGCGCATTTCGCGGGCGAAGCCTTCGCCCAAGCCCTGCGCCATGTACGAACCGATACGGGCAAAAACCTTCGACGGGGAATTGATGTCCATTTCCTCTTCAACCGCCGCCACAATATCCCTCATCATAGAGCGGACGCGGCTTTCAAGCCAGCCGGACATATTTTGAAAGCCCTGCCAAATGCCGCGCACCATCTCTTCGCCCGCTTCCGTGAACTGCGATACGTAAGAGCGAAGCGCGGTAATAATGGGCTGAATGATTTGTGCAACCTTGCCCGTGATCTGCGGGATACCCGCGATCATTCCTTGCGCTATGCTCTTGTCGATGTTCGTTCCTTCGGTTACGAACTTTTGATGTTGTGCCGTGAATGCGGTAATAATGCTTTGCGCGATCTGCAGTACTTTCTGCGTGATCTGCACGATACCCGCCACCATGCCGGAAGCTATGTTTTTGTCGAAGTCCTGTCCGGCTTGATTGAAACGCTGGGCTTGCGCCGTCAGTCCGGTAATAACCCGCTCGACGATCGCGTTCACCGCTCCGGACAAGCCTTCAATGTTCGCAATAATGCCGTTGTTCACGGCGTTTACTGCTTCCGCCGCCGTCAGCGCGCCCGCTCCGCCCATTGCGGCGGTCATATCGCCTTCAACGCCGCCCATGTTGTCGGTGAAGCCTACGCCCACGCCGTCCGCCATGTTGCCGCCGATTTCAGCGAATACCGTTGACGGGGAATGAATGCCGAAGAAGTCCTTAATACCCGAAACAAGGGACGAAGCCCAGCCGGATACCTTTTCCCACAACCACGAAGCCGCCCCGCTGATACCTTCCCACAAGCCGTGAAGAAGGTTTGCGCCCGCGTTTATCATTTCGCCGCCCAGCGACGCGAACGCTTGCACAATGCCGGAAACAATCTGCGGAACTGCCTTCACGATTTCAACTATGATCGTCGGCAAATTCTGAATGAGCGCCACGAAAAGCTGAACGCCCGCCATAATGATTTGGTCGATGTTGCCGATCAGCGCGTTTACAATTCCGCTTATGATTTGCGGGATCGCTTGAACGATCGTCGTTATAATCTGCGGCAATGCCTGTATGAGTGCGACAAGAAGATCAATGCCCGCTTGAATGATAAGCGGTATGTTCTCCGTAAGCGCCGTGATAATGCCTTCAATGATCTGCGGGATCGCTTCAACAATCGTTGTGATGATCTCCGGAAGGGCGGTAATTAACGCCGTCAGAAGGTCGATACCCGCTTGAATGATCTGCGGGATTGCGGAAAGCAAACCGTCGATCAAGCTGGTTATCAACTGCGGAAGCGCCGCAACAAGAACAGGGATCGCGTTTATAATGCCTTCCGCCAGCCCTGTTACAAGCTGTAAAGCCGCGTCGATCAGCAACGGGATATTGTCGATCAGAACTTGCACGATGTCCGTTACAAGCTGAACCAGCGAAGGAACAAGCGTCGGCAACGATCGAGCTATGCCCGTAGCGATATTCGCGATCATCTTCACCGCGAATTCAAGGAAGGTCGGTAACATTTCCGTTAGCTTTTCGATCGCGAACGTAACCATACCCAGCAAGCCGTCTGTGAAGTCCTCCGCCGCGCTCTCTGCACCGGAAAGCGCACCCGTCAAGCCTTTTCCGATAAGCTCGACGAACGGCGTTATTTCCTGCAAAAGCTCCGCCGCAAGCTGTTTCAGCTTTGTAATGATCGGTTCAGCAATCGCGCCCAGCGCCGCCATAGCGCTGTTCAGATTTGCTGTTGCCTTCTGCGCGTCGATAATGTCGCCGTTTACCTCTCTGTACTTGTCCGCCGCTTCGGAATAAAGCCCGTTCAACGTGGACGTGATAAGGGCTTGCCGCTCCTGCTCCGATGTGCAAGCGTCAAGGCTGGCTTGAAAATCATCTTCGGAAACGCCCGCCCAATTCAGCGCGTCGGCAAGATTGCCCGTGATTGATCCCGTCTTTGCCGTTTCGTTCGCGGCTTCGGTCAAGCCTTCAATCGGCAAGCTGTCGCCGAATGTCGCGTAAACGCCCGTGCAAATGTTTGTCCAGTCCGAAAGCTCTTTTTCGTTCGTAGTCAGCTTCGCAAGGTGCGCGGCGGCTTCCGTTGCCTGTCCGTCGTCGCCAAGAACGCCGTACAACTCCGTATAGGTGTTTTTCGCGTCCTCTGCCGAATGTCCCGCCGTCGTGAAGCTGGTTTCAAGTTTACCCATGTTTTCGCGGGCTTCGCGTGTTTCTTCGGCAAGCCCGAAGAATGCCGCACCCGCCGCCGCAATCGCCGCACCCATAGCCGCGCAAGCTGCGCCGATCGCCTTTCCTGCTTTGCCGACGGTTTCGCCGACGCTCTCCCAATCCACCTTTGAGCTTTTCAGCTTTTTAGAAGTGTCGTCGATTTCCTTTTGAATTTTCACCATGTCGGCTTTGGTGTTGTTCAGATTTGTTTGCATTTTCTGATATGCGGGATTTGTCGGTTCGATACCGTTATCGCGCATTTTCTTCAATGCCTTTTCCGCCGCTTCTGCTTTCTTCGCCTGTTCGTCGAACTGCTTTTGTAATAGCTTCTGTTTTGCGGTCAGCGCTTCCACGCTGTCTGCGTTGTCGGCGAATTCCGCCGTCGTCAGCTTCATTTCCGATCCGATTTCGCGAAGGGAAGAATTTATGTTAGTGCAAGCGGCGCGATACTCTTTTTCGCCTGTAAGGTCGATTGATGTTTTGATCTGCTCTTCTTTCGCCATTTATATCCCTCCCAGCACGTCGTCAATATCAACTTCTTTCGGAACGGGCTTGAAACGATCCGGATTGAATTCACGATGAATTTTGAAAAGCGTCAAAATTTTATACGGTGTCATGCGCCATACTTCGGCTTCGCTCCAGCGAAGAAGCGTTACGCCGATATAAAGAAGGCGGGCAAGGTCGATTATTCCTTGCCCGCTGTTGCGTTTTTTTCGATGTCCTCTTCGTCGTCCTCTTCCTCTTCGTCCCGTTCGGGCGGTTCGGGCGTTCCGTTGTTGCCCATAGAAAAGGATTTGAAGATCGCCGCTTTCACGTCGGCGAAATTGCCCGTATGAATGAGCTTGCCCACCTGTTTTTCGGTAAGCGGTTCTTCGTCGTCCGCCGCGCCCTCATTCAAAAGCACGGTCAGAAGCCAGCGAAGATTTTTAATGCTGTCCTTGCCGGAAAGCACGGTATCAAGGCGATCGAAGCCGCCGAATTTGTCTTGCATTTCGTCGATCGCGTTCAGACTGAAAAGAAGGTGT
>OLOH01002140.1_pt1 | contig 10156 bp, 6 predicted proteins | sample 1673221 | NCBI WGS metagenome assembly OLOH01 (sample SAMEA3136767, study PRJEB25190) | human gut metagenome | reverse complement strand
GCCGCCATCATTTCATTAAACTCGGAACGGAATCCATAGTTGTGAATATGAATACACCAATTGTGGAATTGAGGGTCATAATCATGGTCGAAGATATCCATCATGGTGGACCACATACACCCTTCAACGGTCAGCATATGAACTGTATCAATCGCTCGAATACGCGAAATCAGCTCATCATAAAAACTTTTCAGTTCCTCCTTGAGGTAAAACCAAGACTCGTTGTTCAAAGGTTCATTGAGAAGGTCATAGCCTCCCACAATCCAACGGTCCTTATATCTCCGAGCGAATTCCTCCCACAACACGATGGTTCGTTCCCAATTTTCTTCATCCAAAAGGAGATGCGGCACATTGTCAACGCCGTTATCACACCCACCACAGGACTGTCCCCCCGGAGCGGCATGGAGATCCAAAATAGCGTACAGTCCATATTGCTCACACCAATCCAACACTTGATCCAGCATAGAAAAGGTATCTTCCACAAAATTGATTCCTGGCTCTTCTTTTAAAAACGCAGCTCCATTTAACACTAAACGAACAGAATTGTAACCCAACTCCGCCAGGGCTTTGATGTCGGACTCATTGAAAAAGTTCCGGTACCACTTTGGCCAAAAATTCTTGGCATACTCACTCCCGCACAGCTCCTGAATAAGCCAATCCATAGACCGTGCCCGATCTAACAGCTGTGGCCGGTTATACTCTCCAGGGAATCCTCGGGTCCCGCCTACCATAAATCCTTCGGGATTTGTCCAGCTGCCAATTCCATACCCGCGAAGAATAATCTTTTCCCCGTCACCATTGACCATCCAGGTTCCTTGGGTTCGGAGAAAACCTTTTACCCGTTCTCTGCTACAAGTGTTTTCCATGTTTCTATAACCTCCATCACATATTTCATAATACAAAGTACAGCGCACCATCTTTGACCTTGTGATTCATTTACTGCCATGGCAGTTCTCTTACAATGCTCAGGATTTCCTCTCCAGCACCGGGCTTATCTACGCTCATGCCAAATAAGCTGTAATCTATCAATCCTGGCGTGACACCTTCGGGCCACTTTGTGAGAACCAAACGTGTAAACAGCGCCTTTACAGGCTTTTCCAGAACATCGTAAAAGTAAATAAGATCTTCTTGATTCCTGGTCTTGTCCAAAATCGTCTTCCACTGGCCCGTTTTTGCATCAAGCCCATCGTAAACTTCCACACGATAGCCAAAGGCACCCCGAAGGTTCAGATCCTTCGTTACTTCCTTAAACATGACCCGAATTGAATAGATGTAATAATCTCCCCGCAGCCCTACATAGAACACAGGTTCCGGGTCTTCCTTTCGAGGCTGCCACCAGGTCAGCATACTGCCATCCACTCCATACATTGGTAGCCGACCCTCGCTCCAGGAACTTGCCCACATCTGATGCCCCATGGTCAGATTATCCAGATTCGCGCCATTACCAAGTTCTGGATGGCTCAGCGTTCCGGGCGTGTATTGAGGAACATCATAATGAAAATTGACACAAAGATCGCCGTTTTCATCAATTCCAGCAGGATCGCAGGCGAGGCGGCGCTCGACTCCGTAATTTCCCGTCACAGTTTCAAACATCCACAGTGTATCTTGGGGGCCTTTGCACACTGCAGCATGTCCCACGCCTCGATATAACCCATAATTTTTCCGGCAAATGGGGTTGTTTTTTTGAAGGACAAACCCACTCAACGGGCCCTGGCTTGATTTGTAACAACCCATGGCATAGGAGTCGAACTCCGTGCCTGCACAAGAGTATTGCAAATAATATGTCCCGTTGATTTTGATCATGTTTGACCCTTCCAAAAAGCCATTGCTCCAATCTTGATTGCTTGCTCCGTACCGTTCCCACCAGTTTTCCGGATGGAACTGAATCAAGTTTACCGGCTCTGTAAGTAGTTCGTTTGGCTGCCGGGGATTCAACTCCGCTCCCCAAATGCCAGGGCCCATTCCCCAATAAAGATACATCCGATCGTCGTCATCCACAAAAAGAGAAATATCATTGTTGGAGGGATTAAGGGGTTGGCCGTTCCAGGAAAAAGCTCCAATAGTCTGGAATGGTCCTGTAGGGCTATCCGACACATAGAGATCCGTGGAATTCCCCGCCAAATAAAACTTCCCCCGCCTTACCGCAATGTCTGGAGCCACATATTCTATGTTAACAGGATGAGCGGTCCAGTGGATGAAATCAGAGGAACTCCAGCACCCATTTCCCGTGGCGTAAAGATACCACATCCCCTCATAATACAGTCCCACAGGATCAGCCGTAGCTCGATAAGGACCTTCCACTTGAAGATTCATGCTGGAAATCCAAAGCTTGTTAAAACGCTGCATGATTTCTGGCATAGATGGCATATAGTCATACCAAAAAGAGTATGGAGAACCTTTTCCTATCGGTGACGTTTCCTCTGGGCTACCATCACTGTACATATCGAATGTGTTTACAGGGTAACAGGGAAGACACAGCGGATTGACAAATGTGTGACTGGCCCTGCCAGATCCCAATGGCTTTTTCGATTGCTTCATTATTTTTCCACCTCTCTGGTTGTAGCCGGTTCAACTCTCCCCTTGTCGGTATTTGATTGGGGAAACACCGGTCTTTTTTTTAAAAACTCTCGTAAAGTAGGCATAATCTTCGTATCCGACCATATCTGCAATAAGCTTGACCGGGATATTGGTCTCTTTTAATATTTTCTTGGCGGTCTCCACTCGGGTTGTAGTGATGTAATCCAACACACTCATTCCCGTTTTAGATTTAAAAATCCGCATGAGATGCTGCGGACTGAAATGTAAAGCATCAGCGATATCCTCAATGGCGATATGTCCTCTTAAATGATCCCGGACATACTGCTTTACACCTTTCTCAATATCTCGATTCCGAGACGCCTCAAAGTAATTGTTAACCATCACATCCATTGATGAAGGCTTCGAGGCAACAGCTACTTGCGTTTCCCCAGCTTCTATTTTTTGCACCAGATCAAACAAAATCCTCGCTAATTCATCGTAATCGATCGGTTTTAGTATATAATCAAAGCATTGCAGTCTGATAGCCTGTCTCATGAATGGGAATTCCGCATGGCATGTTTCAAAAATCGTTGGGATCTCCATCCCCTGCACCTGCATCCAACTCACTAATTCCAATCCTGATTCCCCGGGCATCTCAATATCACAGATTAAAATATCAACGGAGTGCTCTGTCAAAACCTTTTTCGCACTCTGACTGGAACCAGCTTCCAAAACCTGTCCAACACTCAGCTTATTCCACAAGATGTTTTCTCGAATGGCCCTAATACAGCGCTGCTCGTCATCCACAATTAGAACGCTATACATTATCGCTGTCCCTCACTTTTTCAATAGGAAGAAACATTTCCACTACCGCTCCACCGGATTCCGCGTTCCTTATCTGAACATTCACCTCCTTTCCATAAAGAATATCCATCCGTGCAATCGTATTTTGGATTCCTACGCCCAGGTCCTCTTGCGGATTCCGAGAATCAAGAAAACTCTGAATTTGAAACAACACCTCTGAAGAAATGCCTTTGCCTGTGTCTCCAATCGTAATGTGGAGAGTATCGTCCACTAGATCAGCCAAAACGTATACACAAAACTGGTTGTTTGTCATACCGTGCTTAATACTGTTTTCCACAAATGTCTGAACCATAAGCACTGGCAACAGACATTCCGAAACCTGGTGGTCCCATTCGACGATAAAGAAAAACTTGCTTTCATAGCGCTCTTTTTGAATTTTTAAATAGTTTTCAACAAACCGAAACTCATTTTCTACCGTTGCAAATTCCTTGTTTAGGTTGACAATATATCGGAAATAGCGAGACAAGTACAAGACCATTTTTCGGATAAGTGGCAGTTCACTCTCGTCATAGGTGTAAATTATATTTAACGCGTTTAGTATAAAATGCGGACGTATCTTGCTGCTGATGTACTTCAGCTCAATTTCTTGCTCTTTAATTTTGGAAAGGTAAAGTCTTTGTTCCAAATTGCGTACTTTATCCACCATGTAGTTTAAGGATTCCGCTAACTCGTCAAACTCATCCTGGGTTTTGCGGCGGTGAATAAGGACGACTTTATGGTCTAAATAACCAGTTCCAATCTGGTGAATACCTTTTTTCAGTTGCGCCATGGGCCGGGAAATACGAGTCCAAAGCCATATCAAGACAATGGGAACTAAAACAAACACTACCACACCAAAGCCGAAAAGCAGACGCACACTGAAGGGAATGTTTTCAAAAACGAAATCTTGCTCAAGAAGCATACCCACCGCCAGCTGTACCGTTTTACCAGACACTAAGATATAGGAGTTCTCACGATGCCGAGCTTCAGTGGACTTTTTCAAAAAGCGTTCGACTATCGGGGAGGATTGTTTTTCAGTTGCGAATGAACGGACACCCTTTTGATCTACCAGGTAAATTGCGCCACCTGTGTCTTCTTCATAATGATCAAACAGAAGTTCCTCACGAACCAAATCCATTCTCACCCAGGTGCCACAAACAAACTGGCCGTATCGGAAAAAAACCGTCAAGAAGTCCTGTCCGTCCACCCGCTGGATACCCCATTGATTCCAGGCAACCGATTCCTCTGGGATTACTCGCTTTATCCATTGATGAATTTTATAGTTAGCTGCCCCACGGAACAAGTAGTGATCATGGTCATCCTGATAGTAAACAAAACATCCTTCGAAAAACGGGTTTCCCCTTTTGGTTCCCTCTAACCATTGAAGCGTTTCCACTTCGTAACGCCAACCGGAAGCATTATCATAATTGCTCTTAGAAGCTACATTTAAAAGGGTAGCATGAGACCCTATGTATGAGAACAGTTCGTCCTGACATTTGTTCATTTTCTCTTCCAGTGTATTGAGCGAGATCTGAAGCATCATGCGGTAACTATCCATAATCTGCCCCTTTGTATTTTGAAAAATTTCTATAAACGAGAGTAATATTAGAAAACATGTTATAACGCAAAGGAAGCTTGGAAGTAGGACAACTTGTTTTGTTATTGATCGGAATTTCCCATTTACCACTATTTATCACCCATATTACAGATATATTTGGGGTAATTTTATCATTAATCCGTGTAAAAAGCAACGAAACGGCGTTTACCCCTTAACGGATCCCATGGTAATTCCTTTTACAAAGTATTGCTGGAACAGGGGATAAACTATCAGGACTGGGAGCATCCCCAGCACTGCTGCGGCCATCCGAACTCCTTCTGTAGGGACAGAAGCACCTGAAATTCCTTGCTGTGCCATGTACTTTGCGTTCGTATTGATAGCGTTTAGTATATTTTGAATACCGTACCATTTCTGATCATCAATATAATAAATACCATTCTGCCAGTCATTCCAATAGCCGATCCCCACCATTAAGCCGATGGTCGCCACAATCGGCTTAGAAAGAGGCGCCATAATCTTTATGAAAATTCCAAACTCCGAACACCCATCGATTCGTGCCGCTTCGCTAAGCTCTTCCGGAATGCTCACCGCAAAATAGTTACGGAACAGAAAAACATTAAAGGCGTTCATCAACAAGTTGGGAAGAATCAGCCCCCAGATGGTGTTCTTCACATGGAGCACATTGACATAGTTAATGTAAGACGCTACCTGCCCGCCGCTAAAAAGCATAGTAAACACTACCAAGAACATGATCACTTTTCCACCGGGGAGCCCTTTTCTGGAAAGCATGTAGCCAAACATCATACTCACTGCTAAACTTAGAACCACTCCAATTACAGTTACAGAAATGGTCACGAGGTAACCACGGCCAAAAAAATCCGCCCGCTGCAAAAGATAGTGATACGCTTCCGCAGAAAGGTGACGAGGAAATAAGGAATACCCATATAGGGCCACATCCCCCTCTTTAGAAAAGGAAGCTATAATGAGCAGATAAAATGGAATAAAGATAATCAGTGCTGCACAGATCAATACAGCATGGGTAAAAATAATAAAACGCTTATTTGACATCATGGTATCCACTCCTCTCTTTGTTTTAGAACAAAGCCTGTTCTTCGCTAACTTTCCGAACTAATCCATTAAATAACATAATGGTGATGAAGCAAACAATTGATTGGAAGAAAGCCGCAGCGGAAGAAAGACCTAAGTTCCCGTTTTGCATGAGGGCTCTATATACAAATGTATCAATCGTATCCGTTACATCGTAGAGCACACCTTGGTTTCTCGGCACTTGATAAAAAAGGCCAAAATCGGAACGGAATACCATACCCATAGACATTGTCAACATGATGATAATTGTGGGTTTCAAAAGTGGAATGGTGATCTGGGTAATTTGTTGCCATTTGGAAGCGCCGTCCAGTTCAGCCGCTTCATAATATGCATTGTCAAATCCGACAATAGAGGCCAGATAAACAACCGCTCCGTAACCCGCCCCTCGCCAGGCATTTACAAAAATCAAAATAAACGGCCAATACTTTTCCGTCGCATAAAAGGAAATTGTGTCTTGGCCCATTCCCCTCAGGATCCCGTTAACCAAACCCGTCCGGTCGCCTAAAAATGCGTAAACTAGGTAGGATATGATAACCATAGACATCAAGTAGGGAAGAAGAACTATAGTTTGATAAAACTTTTTCCCAGCTTTGCTCTTTACCTCATTGAGTAAAATGGCAAGGAAAATACTGAACACCATATTGAGAACCATAAAAACAAGGTTGTATAATATTGTATTCCGAGTAATTACCCAGGCACTGTCTGACTGAAACAAAAATTCGAAATTTTTCAATCCTGCCCACGGACTTCCAAAAACACCCTTGGAATAATCAAATCGTTTGAAAGCGATCAACAATCCATACAGAGGCATATAATTGTTGATAAACAAATACAAGAGTCCCGGAATCCCCATGATATATAGGGGTATCCATCTTTTAAAATCAATACGTTTTTTCCTTGATTTTCTCACTGAAATCAGCTCCTCTGATTATGTTTTTTGCTCATCGCTTTCCCTGAGCGGTATGACTCTAGTATATAAAGTTTGAAAACAGGAAAATAGGACAATTCTCCTAAATAAGTGGACAATCATAGCATCTCCTCATGGATTTCACCCAAACGAAAATTGGTTAGGAATATCACAAATTCGGATTATCCAATTTTAAGCTACAATAATCCTATGAGCTGCTTTCTTTTTTTGGTAATATCACCTTAAACTTAAAGGAAGAGCAATTCCTGGCTTTTCCCTGTGTTCTACACTATTAAAACAATTTATTATGAAAGGATTGTTGAACAATGAAAAGGAAATTTGCCTGCTTATTAGCTTCCCTGCTGGTAGCCCTTTCGGCAACTGGCTGTTCATCTTCAGGTAACAATGAGCAGTCAACAAGCTCAAACACAACTTCCCAGGAAAGCGAATCCAGTAGTGTAAGCGCCACTCAGCAGGACACAGGATCCACAGAACCGGTTGATCTCTATATTGAGATCATCACCTGGGGAACGGAGGACCCAGACACCAATGAGGTGTTTGATAAGGTCAATGAGATCACTGTGCCTGCCATTGGCGCCCGCATTAATCCAGTGATGGTTTCCATCTCCGAGATGACCACCAAGCTGGGAATGATGGTTGCCAGTGGGGAAACTATCGACCTCGTGGAATCTGGTATGCTCACCACTCCCACCAATTTGGTTACACAAGGGCTATTGCAGCCTATGACGGATTATCTTTCTGAGGATCTGGTAGAAATGGCTGGCCCTACCCTAGAAGCTTGCATGTATCAGAATGAGATCTATGCCTATCCTAATTCTACATATGTGGGGAACTATTCCATGTTTGTATACGATGCTGCTTTGGCAGAAGAATACAACATTGAAATTCCGGATTCCATTCAGTCAGCAGAAGAATGGGAGGCTTTGTTTTCCCAGGTTAAAGAAAGCGGGATGCCTCAGTACGCTATTTCTTTGGGCGATGGAGTAAACCAGGAACTCTACTGGAACCCTAAATTAGAAGGTCTAGGAGACAGCACAACCTTTGCTGCAGGCGCATTGCTGAATATGTTTGATGATGATACCACCATTGTAAACTACTATGCCACAGACGAGTATAAAGAAATCTGTGATATGCATAGAGACTGGTACGAAAAGGGTTATGCTATTCCTGACTCTATCAGTAGCGGTTACACCACAACCGATACCTTAACCCAGGGAACGGTCTTCGGCTATTTAACTCCTGTCGGTGCCAACGGTGGCGTAAAGGGGCTTGAAAATACAGTAGGGGGCAAAGAACTTGGGGGTATTCTCGTTGGGGATGGCACCATGTACGCTTCTACCCGGAACGTTCTTAGCAGTTGCTGGTCCATTGCTGCCACCAGTGAAAATCCTCAGGCTGTTTGTGATTTTTTGGATCTGATGTATACTAACACAGAACTCTCCAACCTGTTGAATTATGGAATCGAAGGAAAGCACTATGTCACTACAGAAGGCAGCCGTATTATTGACTTCCCTGAGGGAGTAGATGTGACCACAGTTGGCTACGGTCATCAGGGCACCAGCTTTGGCGATTTGAGCAATCGGTATTTCCGTGCTCCAGTTACCGATGAATGGGTAAACAACGAGCTAGAAAAATACTCTTTAGAAAACACTAATTTCTCAAAATACATGGGTTATGTCTTTGATGAAACAGAATATCAAGCAGAAATGAGCAATATTCGCGCTACCATCAGTACTTACGGTCCCTCTCTTTCATGCGGTACCGTGGATCCCGATGAAGTGATTCCGGAATTTCTCCAGGAGCTGGAGAGTGCGGGGATCAATGATGTAATCGCCGCAAACCAAGAACAATTTAACGATTGGCTAGCAAGCAAGTGATCCCTTAATCAAAATAATCCTGTAAAAAAGGTTCTCACCAACTGAACAAGTCCAGTAAAAATGGACAGTGGCACCCCCTGATGTGGAAAACGCAACCACTACATCAGGGGGTTATTTTGTCTAGTTCTTATTTAATAGTAACCGTCAAACCTCCGGGCGTATAAAAAAGGCCGCCACCTCAGCGCCCAGGCTTTGAGATGGCGGTCAGGGATTCCATTAGATTTTAGATTCTGCATTCCTTCGGTGCATTTCAGGGAGGAAAAATTCCGGCCAATCCTCATCTGTCTGGCTCCGCTCAGGCGCATTGTGGAGAAGCCAAACCAGATAGCGGTAAGGATCCAGGTCGTTCTCCTTTGCGGTCTCAATCAGACTGTAAATCACAGCGCTGGACTGGGCCCCGGCCGGGGTATTGGAGAACAGCCAATTCTTCCTGCCCATCACAAAGGGCTTTATGCTGCGCTCTGCACGGTTGTTGGACAGCTCCAGCCTCCCGTCCTCCAGATACCGCACCAGATAAGGCCACTGTTCTCGCAGATAGTGCAGCGCCTTGCCCAGGGCAGACTTGGGCGCCGTCTTGGCACTGGCATCCTCAGCCCACGCCAACAGAGCGTCCAGAACTGGTCTTTCCAGTTCCAGACGCTTGTTGTATCGTTCTTCTGCTGTCAACTCAGAAAGGGTCTCCTCCAGCTGGAACAGCTTGGTACAATAGCACTTACCAACTGCCGCCAGAGAACCCTGCCGTTTTTCCTTGGGCAGTGTCTGCAGTGCCTCGTCAAATTTCCTTCGGACGTGGGCCCAGCAGCCCACCACCCGGATCTTCTCTGGCAACTTGTGGTAGCCCTGGTAGCCGTCCGCGTGGAGCCATCCGGAGAAGTCCTTGAGAAAAGCTTCCGCATGCTCCGCCTTCCGGCTGGGCTGGTATTCATACAGCACAATGGGCTGTTCCCCGCAGCCGCTGGTCCGGTACATCCACATGTAGGACTTGCTGGTGGAAGTCCTGCCCGGCTCCTTTAGCACCTGTAGTGTGGTTTCATCCCCGTGCAGTACAGTTTCTTGGCACAGCTTCCGGTGCAGTGCGTCGTACACAGGCCGCAGCCAGGTGTCCGAGGCCTGCAGGATCCAGTTGGCCATGGTCTGCCGGGACAGCTTCAGCCCCTGCCGCTGAAACTCCTGCTCCAGGCGGTACAGCGGCGAGTACATGACAAATTTCTGGGTCATAATGTGGGCCACTGCTTCCGGAGAGGCAAAACTGCCAGGGCAGAATGTGGGCTTTTTGGGTGTCTTTCGGAGATTTCCTTCCCCCGTTTCCGCCTCGCACTGCTTACA
>OLOH01002138.1_pt1 | contig 10158 bp, 9 predicted proteins | sample 1673221 | NCBI WGS metagenome assembly OLOH01 (sample SAMEA3136767, study PRJEB25190) | human gut metagenome | reverse complement strand
GTGTAAAACTTTTTCTAACGGCTCGCTTTCCTCGCCGTTCAAGAACCCCCTTGATAGGGTTTCTTGCGCAAAACCGTCCACTGGACGGTTTTGCTATTTTCCTGATCTTCTGTTAGGCAAAAGGATTTCGAGCTCTGCGGAGCTCGACTCAGGGCTTTGCCCCAAGACCCCACGACCTTTTTGAAAAAAGGTCGATCAAAAACTTTCAATATTTTTCAGTTGCATTTGAAACCATACGGAAAAGGTATACTATGCCCGAAAAGCATGTGGTTCAATCCATTATAAGTATTTGACATTTTAACCCATCACGGGTATACTAAACTTCAAGTAAAGTACAGGGCGTATATTTGTATTGATATTCGTTTTCAGAAAGAGGGAAGAACAAAAGCTATGTTCAGCGGACGTTTATGGGAGCTCTTTATAGACTCCTTTCCGAAAATTCTCATCCCCGGCCTGACGGTCACCATTCCGCTTACTGTCATTTCGTTCACCTTTGCACTCATTATCGCGGTCATTATGGCGCTGGTGCAGTTCGCAAATGTGAAGGTTTTAAAGCAGATTGCGCGTTTTTACATTTGGATCTTCCGCGGCACACCGCTGCTTGTGCAGTTGTTTGTTGTGTTCTTCGGCCTTTCCCGCATCGGCATTTTGCTCGATCCGTTTCCGGCGGCAGTTATCGTGTTCTCCCTAAATGAGGGCGCGTATTGTGCCGAGACCATCCGCGCTGCGCTTGAATCCGTGCCGAAGGGTCAGCTTGAAGCCGGTCAGTGCGTGGGGCTTACCTACCTCCAGACCATTTTCCGCATCGTACTGCCGCAGGCCATGCGCACGGCGTTCCCGCCGCTTTCCAACTCGCTCATCTCCATGGTCAAGGACACCTCCCTTGCGGCGAACATCACCGTAACGGAAATGTTCATGGTCACACAGCGCATCGTGGCGCGCACGTATGAGCCGCTGCTTTTATACCTTGAGGTCGGCCTTATATACCTCATTTTCTCCACGGTGCTCACTTGGGTGCAGCGCTTTGGCGAAAAGAAGCTCGCGTCTTACGGACACAAGGAGGGCTGAGTTATGCTGCAAATTCTGGACATTAAAAAATCCTTCGGCGAGCTGCATGTGCTGCGCGGCGTCGATCTCGACGTGGAGCAGGGCGATGTGGTTGCCATCATCGGCCCGTCCGGCTCCGGTAAAACAACCCTCCTGCGCTGCATAAACTTCCTCGAAAAAGCCGACAGCGGCACCTTGATTTTTGATAACGAAAAATTCGAATTCGATAAGATCACCAAAAAAGAGATTGCGCGCCTGCGCCGCAAAACGGCGTTCGTGTTCCAAAACTACAACCTGTTTTTGAACAAAACAGCGTTGCAAAACGTCACAGAGGGTCTCATCGTCGCCCGCAAAATGCACAAGGCGGAAGCCATTGAGATCGGCAAAAAAGCGCTCGACAAGGTCGGTCTTTCCGATCGTTACGATTATTACCCCTCGCAGCTTTCCGGCGGCCAGCAGCAGCGCGTTGCCATTGCCCGCGCCATTGCGACAAACCCGGAGATTATCTTCTTCGACGAGCCGACGAGCGCGCTTGACCCGGAGCTCACCGGCGAAGTGCTTTCCGTCATGCGCGACCTCGCAAATGAGGGCATGACGATGCTCGTCGTCACACATGAAATGGGCTTTGCCCGCACGGTCTCAAACAAGGTCATTTTCATGGAAGACGGCGTTATCGTCGAGCAAGGCTCCTCGAAAGAATTTTTCGAGAACCCGAAGGAGGAACGCACAAAAGCGTTCCTGCGCACCATTCAGGGAGACATGGATTGATTTTTGTCAGTCCGTTATCCATATTTATCCTACTTAAGCAAAGGAGTAAGAGAACATGAAAAGAACACTTTCTTTACTTATGGCTGTGCTGATGCTCACGGCAGTCGTGCTTACGGGGTGCTCCTCGGGCGGCACAACGTCCGGTGCGGCCAGCAGCAGCGATGCTTCCTCTGCATCGAGCGAAGCGGAAAGCGAGAATTCCGCAGCGGAAGGAAACGACCTGCTCGCGCAGATCAAGGAAAAGGGCACCATCACGGTCGCGATGGAAGGCACTTGGGCGCCGTGGACATACCACGATGCCGATGATAACCTTGTCGGCTATGACGTAGAAGTTGCGCAGAACATCGCAGAAAAGCTCGGCGTAGAGGTCAATTTTGTCGAGGGCGAGTGGGACGGCCTGCTTGCCGGTCTTGATGACGGTCGTTATGACATCATGGTCAACGGCGTAGGCGTCACCGAAGAGCGTGCGGAAAAGTACAACTTCTCTACCCCGTATGCATATAACCGCACCGCTGTTATCGTGCGCGGCGATTACGATGAGATCAACTCCATGGAAGATCTCGAGGGCAAAACGACCGCCAACACCATTTCCAGCACCTATGCAACGCAGGCAGAAGCCCACGGCGCAACGGTTACGGGCGTGGACGATCTCAACCAGACCATCGAGCTTCTGCTCTCCGGCCGTATCGATGCCACGCTGAACGCAGAAGTCGTATTCGCAGACTACGTAAAGGAGCACCCGGAAGCGAACATCAAGATTGCAACGTTCTCCGATGAAGTCGAAAAGGTTGCCATTCCGATCCGCAAGGGCGACGACACCGCAACGCTGCTCGCAGCCGTTAACGACGCGCTGAAGGAAATGAGCGAGGACGGCACCCTTACCGCTCTCTCCGAAAAATACTTCGGCACCGACATCTCCAAAGAGTAATTTAAAGTAAATTCAGCAAAACAAAGCTCCTACCCGCGTTTCACTGCGGGCAGGGGCTTTTTGCATATAGAAACCGTCCCGCTTCTGTGATAACTCACAAAAGTGTATATTTTCGTTGTAACCCCCCGTGATGTGGTATAAATGAAGCAAGCGGCTTCCTGTTCACGATTACGGCGGTCAACTTCGTTTATGTAATCAACAATGTCCATGAAAACCGTCTGTCCATGCTCAAAAACGAACAAATTTCGATTACAAATCCGCCATTTTTCAATAATCGGTAGAATATCCCCGAAACGCTTGACTTTTCGTCCTAAATTGCTTATGCTATATCCTGTTGCTGTACGCCCATTTATGCAGCACGGTCAGTCGTGACATCCTGACCTTAAACAAAACTAGCGCGGCCGGGGCGGCTCCCGGACCGCGGAAAGGAATGCTGAAATGAATAAGAAAACCTCAAAAGTCCGCTTTCTGGCGCTCAGCGCCGTGATTGCGGCGCTGTATGCTGTCCTCACTTACGCCGCTGCCGCCATGAATCTGGCGTTTGGCGCGGTGCAGTTCCGCTTTTCGGAAGCCTTAACGGTGCTCCCGGCCTTTACGCCGGCCGCCATCCCCGGACTTGCCGTCGGCTGCCTCATCTCGAACCTTGCAAGTCCGCTCGGCGTCGTAGACTGGGTGTTCGGCACGCTTGCAACGCTGCTTGCGGGCATTTTTTCTTACCTTGTACGCAACATTCGCTGGAAGGAGATCCCGGTTTTGGCGCCGCTGCCGCCGGTCATTTTCAACGCCCTCATTGTCGGCTTTGAAGTGGCTTGCCTTGCGGATAACGGCACATTTGCTTTCGGCAATCTCTCCCTTGCAGGCTTCATCGCGGGTGCCGTTTCGGTCGGCATCGGCGAGCTCATCGTCTGCTATGTGCTCGGTGTGCCGCTGATGATGGCGCTGCGCCGCACGAAGATCAGCGAACTCATGTTGGCATAAATCTGTTCCGGGCGCGCCCGGAGAAAGTCGGTCGGAGTTTATGAAAACGAGCAGATTACAAAAAATAGTAAAGCGTACGTCACCCACGCGCATGTTCGTCGTCAGCTTTTTGATTCTTATTTTTATCGGCACCGTGTTGCTCACGCTGCCGATCTCGGCGAAAAGCGGGCGGTTCACAAACCCTGTGGACGCGCTTTTCACGGCGACCTCCGCCACGTGTGTCACGGGCCTTTCCGTGTATGACACGTTTATACACTGGTCGTATTTCGGGCAGGGCGTTCTGCTTGTGCTCATTCAGTGCGGCGGTCTCGGCCTTGCCGCGTTTGCAACGGGCCTCACGCTGCTCGTCCGCCGCCGCATCGGCATTCGCCACCTTGTACTCGCCCGCGAAAGCGCCGGCGGCAGCAATTTGGATGTCATCTCGCTGCTGCGCATCGTGGTTGCGTTTACGTTTGCGGTGGAAGCTCTCGGCGCGCTTCTGCTCATGGCTCGCTTCGTGCCGCTCTATGGCGGGCTCGGCGTATGGGCCTCGGTGTTCGTCTCCGTCTCGGCGTTCTGCAACGCCGGCTTCGATATTTTAAGCTTCATCCCCGGCAATTCGAGTTTATCGGCCTTTAACGGCGACCCGCTCGTCACGCTGACGATTTCCACGCTTATCATCATCGGCTCCACGGGCTTTGTGGTGTTTCAGGATATTTACCGCAAGAAAATCTCGACGCGCCTGCACCGGCAGCACGTGGAAAAGCTGAGCTTTCACGCGCAGGTCTGCCTGCGTGCATCTTTGACGCTTCTGGTTTTCGGTACGGTGATGCTGTTTATCCTTGAGTACAACAATACGTACCGTGATTTAAACTTCTTTGAAAAGCTGAACGCGGCGTTTTTTCAGTCGGTCAACACGCGCACGGCAGGCTTTGCTTCCGTCAGCATTAAGCAGGAAACGGATGGTGCAAAGCTCCTCACGTCGTTCTTGATGTTCATCGGCGGCTGCCCGGGCTCCACGGCGGGCGGCATTAAGGTGACGACGCTTGTGGTGCTGTTTGCGGCGGTGAAATCCACTCTTTGCGGCGAAGACACCACTACGTTCCTGCGCCACCGTTTTGACCCCGGTATGGTGTACAAGTCCCTTACGGTCGTGGCGTTCGCCCTTGTGGTCTCCGTTTTGAACGTGAGTCTCATTTTAGCGCTGCACCACGGTGTTTCCATATTGGATGCGATGATCGAAGCCGTTTCCGCCTTTGCGACGGTCGGCCTCAGCGCAAGCCTGACCCCGACGCTGCATCCGCTTGCAAAGCTTGCCCTGACGCTGACGATGTTCATCGGCCGCGTAGGCCCTGTCTCATTCGGCGTGGCGATTTTAATGCGCAAAAAGAAAAGCGGTTCCGTTCTGCCGGAGGGCAGAATGCTGATCGGGTGATTTTTGATCCTCTGTGCGTTTTGCACAGGGGATCTTTGCTTTCATCGCGCACATTTTAAGCCCGTTTCCTTGCGAAACAGGGGGAAAGTATGGTATACTATTTTGTACGTATTTTGTGTGCTGTTCAGGCTTCCTAAATGCGTTTCAATGCGGCAATTTACGATTTTGATATGGGAGTGATTTCAATTTGTCTCAGAAGACGGAACAAAAAGGACAGAGCTTTTTAAAGGGTACCGCAATTTTGACGGCAGCGACGTTTATCGTCAAATTCATCAATATATTTTTCTCCATTCCACTTGCGAATTTCCTCGATGATGAGGGCATGGGGCATTTCAACACGGCGTATGACATTTTTGTATTTTTCAGTGTTTTGGCATCTTCCGGCACACCGGTCGCCATTTCGCGCCTTGTCAGCGTGGCGTATGCACAGAACCGCAAGCGCGAAGCGGATAGAATTTTCCGCGTGGCATTCACACTGTTCTCCGGCATCGGTCTTGTCGGCTGCATCGTCATGGCAGTGTTTTCCCGTCAGTTCGCGATGCTCATGAACCAAAATGACCGCTCCATGTACGCCATTGCAGCCTTGGCACCGATGTGCTTTTTCATGTCCGTTTCGTCGTGTTTGCGCGGCTATTTCCAAGGGCGTTCCAACATGACGCCGACGGCGGTCTCGCAGGTTTTGGAGTCGCTCATTAAACTGTTCGTCGGTATTGCGCTGGCACTGTATTTCCTGAAGACCACCGGCTTGCCGGAGCTTGGCGCGGCAGGCGCGATCCTCGGTGTTTCCATCGGCTCGTTCTTCGCGGTTTTGTACATTCTTCTGTACTACTTCCGCAAATCGCGCGATACGCGCTATTCACCTTTTGAGCCGAAGGTTTCGAGTGTTGGTGAAATTTTGAAATCTATCCTGACCTTTGCGGTGCCGGTCATCATCGGCTCTGCGTTTTTGAGTGCGCTCGACATTGTGGATTCCTCCGTGATGATGTATCGTTTGCAGGGCGCTGCCGGTGTGGACGCGAACTCCGCCATCGCTATGAAGGGCTGGCTCGGCACGGCGCGCAAGTATTTCGACCTGCCGAACGCCGTTATCGTGCCCATCTCTACCATCGTGCTGCCGATGCTTTCCGGTGCGATCGCAAAAAAAGAAAAGCGCGAAATCAACCGTATTTCCATGCTCTCCCTGCGCATGACGCTCATGGTAGCCATCCCGTCTGCCGCGGGTTTGTGCATTTTTGCAAAACCCATTTGCTCCCTGTTGCTTTACAGCCGCCCGGAGTTTGCGGCAAATACCGCGCCGCTGCTCGCCGTTATGGCGCCGGCGGTCATCACGGCGAGCTTACTTTACACTACGAACTCGATGATTCAGGCGGTCGGCAAGGTATACGTGCCGGTCATCAACATGATTGTCGGTACGGTGGTACGCATCGGCGTTGTGTATGTGCTGTGCGGTATCCCGGAGATCAACGCCATGGGCTCTGCTGTCGGTACGTTCGTTTCGTATCTTGTTATGATTATTCTGAACCTTATCGCGCTGCACCGTATGCTGCCGGAAATTCCGAGCGTGGTGCGCATGGGCATTCGTCCGCTCCTTGCTTCTGTCATTATGGGCGCGGTCTCGTACCCCATATATCTGCTGCTCACGCGCTTTATGAGTGAGAAGTTCGCGGTCATTCCGGTTATTCTGCTTGCAATCCTCGTTTACCTCGTGGCGGCGGTGTTTACAAAAGCCATCACGCGCGAGGAGATCGTGCAGCTGCCGAAGGGTGAAAAACTGGCGGATAAACTGCATTTGAAGTAACTTCCTGTCTTGTAAAGGCCATGTGCCTGTGATAAAATAAAATTATAAGTTTTTGGGGAATTTCGCGGTGCGGAAAACGATTTTGCGCCGACGAAAGAAAGGATGGGTATTGTGGAAGCAACTGTGACAAATAAGGGCAAAAAGGGTCTTATACGCCGTTTTGCGCCGTACTTTAAAAAGTATCTGTGGATCCTCATTTTCGACCTGTTCTGCGCGGCGCTGACGACCGTATGCGAGCTGGCGTTGCCAATCATCGTGCAGCAGATCACGGACCGCGGCATCAATGACCTGGCGTCTTTGACGCTCAGTTATATTCTGCGCATCGGAGGGCTGTACATTTTCTTAAAGCTCGTCGACGTGGGCGCGACGTTCTTCATGGCGTCTATCGGCCACATCATGGGCACAAAGATCGAGACCGACATGCGCCGCGACATGTTCGCACACCTGCAGAAGCTCTCGTTCTCGTATTTTGACAACACGAAGATCGGTCAGCTCATGTCCCGCATCACGACTGACCTGTTTGACATCACGGAGTTTGCGCATCACTGTCCGGAGGAATTTTTCATTGCGGGCATTAAGATCATCGGCGCATTTGTGATTTTGTGCACGATGAGTGTGCCGCTGACGCTGATTATTTTTGCGGTGCTGCCGTTTATGCTGGCGGCCGCCATGTTCTTCAATAAGAGAATGCAGGCGCAGTTCCGCAGCCAGCGCCAGCAGCTCGGCGAGATCAACGCGCAGGTGGAAGACAGCCTGCTTGGTGTGCGCGTGGTGAAATCCTTCGCGAACGAGCCGCTTGAAGAAAAGAAATTTGAAGAGGGCAACCAGCGCTTTTACAACATCAAGCGCCTGCGCTACATGTATATGGGCGGCTTTGAAGCCTCCAATAAATTCTTTGACGGTCTCATGTATATCGTGGTCGTCATTGCGGGCGCCATCTTCATGATGAACGGCGCCATCGACCCCTCGCAGCTTGTGGCGTACCTTTTGTATATCACAACGCTCATCAATTCCATTCACCGCATCGTGCAGTTTACGGAGCAGTTCCAAAGCGGCATGAGCGGCGTGGAGCGCTTCTTTCAGGTTATGGACGCGCCCATCGAGATCAGCGACGCGCCGGACGCCAAAGATATCGGCATTGTCAAGGGCGACGTGACGTTCGACCACGTAAGCTTCAAGTATAACGACGACGGCACCGAGGTGCTTTCTGACATCGACCTCGACGTAAAGGCGGGCGAGAACATCGCGCTTGTCGGCCCTTCGGGCGGCGGTAAAACGACGCTGTGCAACCTCATTCCGCGTTTTTACGATACGACCGCCGGCACCATCCGCATCGACGGCAAGGATATCCGTACGGTGACGCTGAAATCCCTGCGCGACCGCATCGGCTTTGTGCAGCAGGACGTGTACCTGTTCTCCGGCTCGGTGTTTGAGAACATTCAGTACGGCAAGCCGGGCGCGTCGAAAGAAGAAGTCATTGCGGCCTCCAAAATGGCGGGCGCACATGAATTTATCGAGGGGCTTTCAAACGGCTACGATACATACGTCGGCGAGCGCGGCGTGAAGCTTTCCGGCGGCCAGAAGCAACGCATTTCCATTGCGCGTGCGTTTTTAAAGAACCCGCCGATTTTGATTTTAGACGAAGCGACGAGTGCGCTCGATAACGAAAGCGAGCGTATCGTGCAGGCGTCGCTTGGAAAGCTCGCGAAGGGCAGAACGACGTTCACGATTGCGCACCGTTTGACGACCATCAAGAACGCGACGAAAATTCTGGTGCTGACGGATAAGGGCATTGAAGAAGCCGGTACGCATCAGGAGCTTATGAAGAAAAAGGGCATTTACTTTGACTTATATAAAAGCTATCAGGAAATGACGGCGGACACGGAATAAAGCCCAAAGGAAATTTTCGGGTATGTATATTTTGAAAGGACGGGAAAACTATGAAAACAGTGACACTCGGCAATACCGGCATCACGGTCAATCGCAACGGCTTCGGCGCGCTGCCCATTCAGCGCATTTCCGTTGAAGAAGCGGGCAAGCTGCTGCGCAAAGCATACGATAACGGCATCCGCTTTTTCGACACCGCACGCGCGTATTCGGACAGCGAATATAAGATTGGTCAGGCACTTGCCGATGTGCGCGACGACATCATCATCGCGACGAAAACGGCCTCGACAACCGTTGAAGGCTTTTGGAAAGACCTCGAGACGAGCCTTTCTATGCTGAAGACCGACCACGTGGATATTTACCAGTTCCACACGCCGTCCTTCTGCCCGAAGCCCGGCGACGGTACAGGCCTTTATGAGGCGATGCTGGAAGCGAAAGCGCAGGGCAAGATCCGTCACATCGGCATCACGAATCATCGCCTGCATGTGGCGCGCGAAGCCGTGGAATCCGGCTTGTATGAAACGCTGCAGTTCCCGTTCTGCTACCTTGCGAGCGAAAAGGACATTGAGCTTGTGAACCTATGTAAGGAGAAGAACGTCGGCTTCATCTGCATGAAGGCGCTTTCCGGCGGTCTCATCACGCGCAGCGATGCAGCGTATGCGTACCTTGCGCAGTATGAGAACACGTTGCCCATTTGGGGTGTACAGCGCGAGAAAGAGCTTGACGAGTTTCTTTCCTACAATGATAACCCGCCGGTGATGACGGACGAGCTTGCGGCGTTCATCGAAAAAGAGCACGAGTCCCTCGCGGGCGATTTCTGCCGCGGCTGCGGCTACTGCATGCCATGTCCCGCCGGTATTGAGATCAATCAATGCGCGCGCATGTCGCTTATGCTGCGTCGCGCTCCGTCCGCCGCATGGCTGACGCCCGAGTGGCAGGCGAAAATGGAGCTGATTGAAAACTGCAAGCACTGCGGCCAGTGCATGAAGAAATGTCCGTATACCTTAAACACCCCCGAATTGCTCCGCAAGAATCTGGAGGATTACCGCACCTTTTTAAAATAAAGGAGAAAGTTCCGAATTATGACAGCAAACGAATTTTACGCGTCTCTTTCCGGCAAGCGCATCACGTTTGTCGGCGTGGGGCGCTCCAACCTGCCGCTCATTGAGCAGTTTAAAGCCCACGGTGCAGCCGTTTCGGTGCGCGATAAGCGCAGCGAAGCGGCGCTTGGCGAAGACGGCGAAGCGCTGAAAAAGCTTGGCGCAAAGCTCATCTGCGGCGAAGACTCGCCAGATAGTAGTGATGACGCCTCTTCACAGAACTGAGGAAAATGTTCCG
>OLOH01002137.1_pt1 | contig 10158 bp, 11 predicted proteins | sample 1673221 | NCBI WGS metagenome assembly OLOH01 (sample SAMEA3136767, study PRJEB25190) | human gut metagenome | reverse complement strand
GAATGTAAATTCGGGGCGATTTTTCTAAATGAATATGGCGTGGCAGAAGTGGATGAAGAGAAATGTATTGCCTGCGGGAAATGCGCAAAGGTCTGTCCGCAGGAGATTATTCACATTCATGAATGTGCAAACTATATTGTTGTAAAATGCTCCAATAAGAGCAAAGGAGCAGCGGCAAAGAAACAGTGTGAAGTAAGCTGTATCGGTTGCGGTATCTGTGAAAAGACCTGTACGGCAGGTGCTGTCCGGATTATAGACAATCATGCAGTGATCCGGGAAAATATGTGTTTAAGCTGTGGCATGTGTTCAGTGAAATGCCCGCGTCATGCAATTTATGATCTGCGTGGAATATTTACAAAGACAAAGTGACAGGATTCCAGTTGACAAAATTCTATAAAGAAGGTGAGATCATGATAGGAAAAAGTGTTCCCCGAGTTGATGCCTATGAAAAAGTGACCGGAAGAGCCAAATTCACAGATGATCTGGTACCGCCCAGATGTCTCGTGGCAAAAGTTCTTCATGCAACGATTGGAAATGGAATTGTGAAATCTATCGATACAAGTGAGGCAGAGGCACTGGAAGGGGTTGTAAAAGTAGTGACTTTTTATGATGTGCCAGACCATTGTTATCCGACACCAGGGCATCCGTGGTCTGTGGAACTGGCACATCAGGATGTGGCAGACCGTAATCTTCTGACTGGTCGTGTGCGGTATTATGGAGATGATATTGCGGCTGTTGTTGCAGAAGATGAGATCATTGCAGCCAGAGCACTGAAGCTGATCAAAGTAGAATATGAGGAATATCCGGTGGAAATCCATCCACGCAAATCTATGTATGGCAGTAATCCGCCGATTCATTTTGATAAAAAAGATAATGTCCTTGCCCGTTCTAATTATTTTATCGGAGATGTAGATAAGGGGATGGAGCAGGCTGAAACAATTGTAAAGGGCACATATAAAACACCAATCGTGCAGCACTGTCATATTGAAAATCCGATTTCTTATGCCTATATGGAAAAAGGCAGGATCGTAGTGGTGACATCGACACAGATTCCGCACATCGTCCGTCGTGTCATTGGCCAGGCACTGGGAATTCCGTGGGGCAATGTGCGGGTTATTAAGCCATATATCGGGGGAGGATTCGGCAATAAACAGGATGTACTTTATGAGCCATTGAATGCTTTTCTGACAACACAGGTCGGCGGCAGACCAGTCAAGCTGGACGTCAGCAGGGAAGAGACCTTCTGTAATACAAGAACCCGTCATTCTATAGAATTTGATCTGGCAGCCGGGGTAGACAAGGATGGCAGACTTCTGGCAAAAGATATGCATTCTTATTCAAATCAGGGTGCTTATGCCTCTCATGGTCATGCGATTGCGGCAAACGGACTGACTTCCTGGCGGCTGCAGTATGCCTGTCCGAATATCCGGGGAGAAGCTTATACAATCTATACTAATACGCCGGTTGGTGGAGCCATGCGAGGGTATGGAATCCCGCAGGTATGTTTTGCTATTGAAAGTTTTATGGATGATGTGGCAAATGAGATTCATATGGATCCGTTGGAATTTCGGCGCAAAAATCTGATTCAGGGATATTATGAAGATGCTTATCTGAAACCAATCGCAGCTAATACAAACGGAATTTTTGAATGTCTGGAGAAGGGTGCAGAATATATTCATTGGGATGAAAAGCGAAAAGAATATGCAGAACAGACCGGAGATGTACGGAAAGGTGTTGGCATGGCGTTGTTTTCTTACAAGACAGGTGTATGGCCGATTTCTCTGGAGATTGCAGGAGCCAGACTTTCTTTGAACCAGGATGGAAGTGTTCAGCTCATGCTTGGGGCAACGGAAATCGGACAGGGAGCAGATACTGTATTTTCACAGATGGTTGCGGAGACACTTCACACAGATATGGAACATGTACATATAAAAACGGTGCAGGATACAGATGTGTCACCGTTTGATACGGGGGCGTATGCATCCAGACAGTCTTTTGTGACCGGAACAGCAGTGCGGCATTGTGCAGAGATTCTGAGAGATAAGATACTTGCCTATGCGAAGACGCTCCTTCCGGAAATCGACACCAGAGAACTGACACTTAAAGATAACTGGATTTGGGCAGGTGATGAGCAGGCAATCTCTCTTGCGGCTCTGGCAGAAGAGAGCTATTACAGCCTTACAAATTCATCCGTATTGACAGCAGAAGTTTCTGAACAGGTGAAAAAAAATACGATTGCAACAGGATGCTGTTTTGCAGAAGTTGAAGTGGATATAAAACTTGGTAAAATTAAGATTCTTCATATTATCAATGTACATGACAGTGGAAAGCTGCTGAATCCACAGCTTGCCGAGATGCAGGTCCATGGTGGTATGTCTATGGGAATGGGGTATGGAATCAGTGAACAGCTGATTCTGGACGAAAAGACCGGACGTCCGTTGAATGGCAATCTGCTGGATTATAAGCTGATGACGATGTTGGATACGCCGGATATCAAAGCGGATTTCGTGGAATTGTGTGATCCGATGGGACCATATGGAAACAAAGCATTAGGAGAACCGCCGGCAATTCCATGTGCACCGGCAATCCGAAATGCAGTACTTCATGCGACCGGGGTGGCATTTTATGAAAATCCATTGACACCGCAGAGACTGATCGATGGATTCCAAAAAGCAGGATTAATCTGAGAGGGGGCGCAGAGAATGTATGATATAGAGAAATACTATAATGCAGGAACCGTTTCAGAGGCAGTGACACTTCTGAATGAACATCCGGATACCAGGATTATATCAGGAGGAAGCGATGTTCTGATCAAGATCCGTGAGGGCAGGATGGCAGGAACCTCACTGGTATCTATTCGGGATATTGAAGAACTGAAAGGAATTGAGCGAAAAGAAAACGGCGATATTTATATCGGTGCAGGAACGGTATTTTCACATATTACAGCAGATCCGATCATTCAGAAATATATTCCGGTTCTGGGAGAAGCTGTTGACCAGGTTGGCGGTCCACAGATCCGTAATATCGGAACGATTGGAGGAAATATCTGTAATGGAGCAGTCAGTGCTGACAGTGTCCCGACGGTCTTTTCCTATAACGCGTTACTGCATATTGCAAATGCAGAAGGCGGAAGAAGTGTACCTGTCAGAGAATTTTATCTTGGTCCTGGACGTGTAGCTCTCAAACAGGGGGAAGTACTTACACATGTGATCATTCCAAAGAATGAATATGAAGGATATCATGGACACTATATCAAATATTCCATGCGAAATGCCATGGATATCGCAACGATCAGCTGTAGTGTGGTGAGCAAGGTAGATCAACAGGCAGGAGTGATAGAAAATGTGCGCATTACCTTTGGAGTTGCAGCTCCGGTTCCGTACCGCTGCACAAAGGCAGAAGAGGCTTTGAAGGGCATGAAGATAGAAGAAAGCCTGTATGAAAAGACAGCACAACTGATCCGGGAGGAAATCAATCCGAGAGATTCCTGGAGAGCATCCAGGGCATTTCGTCTTCAGATTGGCGGAGAAATTGCGGCACGGGCATTGAGACGTACCGTAGAACTTGCAGGAGGTGACCGCATATGAAAAAGCAGATGCAGCTTGTACGATGTACAGTAAACGGAAGAGAAGTTGAAGAATATGTAGATGTAAGGGAGTCACTGCTTGATATGCTTCGCAACCGCCTTGGACTGACTTCTGTAAAAAAGGGCTGTGAAGTAGGAGAATGTGGTGCCTGTACAGTAATCATAGACGGAGAGACTATTGACTCCTGTATTTATCTGGCAGTCTGGGCGGAGGGTAAAAATATCCGTACACTGGAAGGTCTGGAGAAAAACGGAGAACTTACCAGGATTCAGGAGGCATTTATCGAAGAAGGTGCCATACAGTGCGGTTTCTGCACTCCCGGATTTATCATGTCTGCCACTGTTTTACTGGAACGTGGAGAGAAATTATCAAGAGATGCTATTCGGAAACATATGGCAGGAAATCTCTGCCGCTGCACAGGTTATGAGAACATTGTAAATGCGGTGGAAAAAGTAATGGATGAAAATGAGACAAGAAGAGGAAAGACAGTAAGATGACAAACAGATACACAAATGTCCCAAAATCTGACAATAAACCGGAAAATGTTGTAATAATAAGAGGTGGCGGTGATCTGGCCAGCGGTACGATCCACAGATTATACCGATGCGGCTACCGTCTTCTGGTACTGGAATGTGAGAAACCCACTGCGATCAGGCGAATGGTTTCTTTTTGCGAGGCTGTTTACGACGGGCAGTCTTCTGTGGAAGGAGTTCTCTGCAGAAAAGTTGACAGTGTAGAGGAATGCGAGGCAGTCTGGAAAGCCGGGGAGATTCCTCTTATGGCAGACACAGAAGGAACTGTCCTTAAGAAACAGGGTGGCGGTGCAAGAGCTACTTTTACAGTAAGAAAAACATCCAACGGAATCGGTGTTGAGAAGACATGGCCGATCCACTCGCCACATGTTGAAAAAGTAGAAGTTATCCGCAGAGGTAAAGTAAGAAGAGCGAAACTGAACTACTTGAGAAAACGTGTAGGAAAAGCTGCAAAAGTAAAAGAATTAGTAAAATAGTAACCAGTGAGAGGGACAATTACAGATTTGTATATTGTCCCTTTTTTGTAATTGCGGCGAGCGAAAGCCCGGGCTTGCCGAGATCTTGGCGTCCGCTTACGATCTTAAATTTTCCGGAAGAGGGAAAAGAAAGATGGCAGAGGCGGGCAGTCGGCAGAAGCGATTAGAGCGGAGGGGTTATGGGAGAGTTAGACTTTCGGAAGAAACGTAAAAATACAAACATACGGGGCACGGCAAGAAAGCAGGGAAAGAATTCCAGACAACGCGAACTGAGATTTGAAAACGAAAAAAGAGAGAAACGGTCTTCCGGTAAACGCTGGGGAAAAAATAAAAAAAATACAAAAGGGATCGTTTTGTGGGCAGTGGAACTTTTGCTCGTATGTATGACGGCGGTTTTTCTCGTAGCAGCTTTCGGACAGAGAGTGAATGTTATCGGAGATTCGATGTCGCCTGTTTTAAAAAACGGAAATGTTGTGATGATAAATCACTTTATTTATAATATAAAAGATCCTTCGAGAGGAGATATAGCGGCGTTTCAAAAAGACGGAGACGAGCGGTATTTTGTAAAACGGATCGTAGGACTCCCGGGAGAGACGGTGCAGATCAAAGAAGGAAAACTGCTTATCGACGGAAAACCGCTGAAAGCAGAGTATGTGTCGGATATCGGATATGCGGGAACAGCGTCCGAACCGGTCCATCTGGGAAAAGATGAATATTTCCTTTTGGGAGATAATGAGACTGCCAGTGATGACAGTCGTGAAGAAAAAATCGGCAATATTAAGAAAAAAGAGATTTATGGTGAAGTTTGGTTTGTTATAAAACCGTGGTCAGACATCGGTTTTGTTTCAGACTGATTTTAGGAGGGAGATTCATGCACTTTCAATGGTATCCCGGGCATATGACGAAAGCCCGCAGAATGATGCAGGAAAATATAAAACTGATCGATCTGATCATAGAGCTTGTAGATGCGCGCGTTCCGCTTAGCAGCCGGAATCCTGATATTGATGAGCTCGGGAAAAATAAGGCGCGTCTGATCCTGCTGAACAAATCAGATCTTGCAGAGGAACGGATCAATGACGAATGGATCGACTACTTTAAAGACAGAGGATATTCTGCCGTAAAGGTGAACTCAAAAAAAGGCGGCGGTATGAATCAGATCCGTTCTGCGATTCAGGAGGCGTGTAAGGAAAAAACAGAGCGCGACCGTAAAAGAGGAATTTTAAATCGCCCTGTCCGCGCGATGGTTGTCGGCATTCCGAATGTCGGGAAGTCTACGTTTATCAATTCCCTCGCGGGGAAGGCATGTGCGAAGACTGGGAATAAGCCGGGCGTTACAAAAGGGAAACAGTGGATCCGGCTTAATAAAAATGTAGAATTACTTGACACCCCGGGAATTCTCTGGCCGAAGTTTGAAGATCAGGAAGTCGGAAAAAAACTGGCGTTTATCGGTTCAATCAAAGATGAGATTCTTCAGACAGAAGAACTTTCCACAGAACTGATCAAGTTTTTAAATGCAGAATATGCGGGAGTGCTGGAAGAAAAATACAGTATCGAACATTTGGAAGATGTATATGAATGTCTTACGGAGATTGCAAAAAGCAGACATTGCATCGTGCGCGGAAGCGAACTTGACACGGAAAAAGCCGCAGCGATCCTTCTTGATGATTTTCGCAGCGGAAAGCTGGGGAGAATCTCATTGGAACGTCCACAGTAATTATAAAAAGAAATTCACAAAGCGGGAAGAGAAGATCGTGAACGTCAGATAGAAAAAAAGACTGCGGGCGGAAAATGTGAAGAAAAAGAGCAGAAGCAGCAAAAAGAATGACTGCAAAAAGATGTGCATATAGCAGAGGTTGACTTGAATGAAAGATGTAATAAAAGAACTTGTAGGATGGATCGTATCGATTCTGCTGATCGTGGCGGTATCTTATCTGATCGTTACATTTGTCGGACAGAGAACGCAGGTAAGCGGTTCATCTATGGAGACAACTTTGTCGGACGGAGATCACCTTATCGTAGATAAGATTTCGTACCGGTTCCGGGAGCCGCAGCGTTACGAGATCGTTGTATTTCCGTACCGATATGAAAAAAATACTTACTATATTAAACGGATCATCGGACTTCCGGGGGAAACGGTTCAGATTGTAGACGGATATATTTATATAAACGGAAAACAGCTTGATGAGCATTACGGAAATGAAATAATAGAAGAAGCGGGAATGGCGGCAGAACCGGTTACTCTCGGAGAAGACGAGTATTTTGTGATGGGAGATAATCGAAATAACAGTCAGGACAGCAGGGTGTCCGATGTGGGCGCGATCCATAGAGATGAATTGATGGGGCGCGCGTGGATACGGATCTGGCCGCTTGATCAGTTCGGGGTGATAAAACATGAGTAAAAGTATTGCACAGATCAAAGAAGAATTCGGAAAAGCGGATGAGAAGGAACGAGAAGCGCTGTACAGTATGTATGATGCTGATGCCCGCAGCGGCGTTCAGAAACTGATCGCTTCCTACCGAAAAAAAGAAGAGGCGCTTCGCTTAGAGCGGGAGCGCCTTTCTCTCATGAAAAGTTATGAGAGAAAATACAAAGATGCAGAAATGATATGCGGAATCGATGAAGCGGGAAGAGGACCGCTGGCAGGGCCGGTTGTGGCAGGCGCGGTTATTTTGCCGAAAGATTGTGAAATCTTATATCTGAACGATTCTAAGAAGCTTTCGGCATCGAGAAGAGAAGCGCTCTACGATGAAATTATGGAGAAAGCAGTTGCTGTCGGCGTCGGAATGGCAAGTCCCGCAAGGATAGACGAGATCAATATTCTGCAGGCTACATATGAGGCGATGCGTAAAGCGGTAGAGCAGCTTTCGGTTGTACCGGATCTTCTTTTAAACGATGCGGTTACGATTCCGGAGATGCCCTATCGTCAAGTGCCGATCGTGAAAGGAGATGCAAAAAGTGTTTCCATTGCGGCGGCAAGCGTTATCGCGAAAGTGACAAGAGACAGACTGATGATGCAGTATGATAAGATCCTTCCGGAGTATGGATTTGCACAAAATAAAGGGTACGGGTCGCAAAGTCATATTGAAGCGTTGAAACGTGTCGGAGCAAGTCCGATCCACAGACGTTCGTTTATCAAAAATTTTATTTCAGAAGAATAAAGACAGAAAAAACATTTAAAACAGAATTTCAAAAATTATGAAAAAGAATGTGGTAAAATGAAGCGAAACGTAAAGCAAAACAACAGATCTGTCGGAGCTGTATACGAGCAGGCGGCAGGATATTATCTGGAACAAAACGGTTATGAACTGATCGAGTATAATTACAGATGCCGTGACGGCGAGATTGATATTATTGCAAAAGACGGAGACTGTTATGTGTTTTGCGAAGTGAAATATCGTTCCGGCAGACAGGCGGGCAATCCGCTGGAGGCGGTCGATCAAAGAAAGCAAAAAAAGATTTTTCGGTGTGCGCTGTACTATACGGTACAGCATGGAATTGAAGATGCGCAGTGCCGCTTTGATGTGATCGGGGTGGAAGGTACAGAGATTACGCATATAAAGAATGCATTTGTGGGGTGACGGTATGAGTTTAGGGTTAGTTTATAAAAATGGAGAACATATTTTTGACGAAGTGTGCGGAGAAGTTCCGTTTTTGACATATCCGCTATTTGAAAAGACGGGAGTTGTAAAAAGCGCTTTTTCGACAAGGATCGGCGGAGTGAGCAAAGGCTGTTATGAGTCGATGAACCTTAGTTTTGACAGAGGGGATGACAAAGATGCCGTCATGGAAAATTTTCAGAGGATCGCATCTGCAATCGGAACAAACTGTCACGATATGGTCTTGTCACGCCAAACACATACGGCAAATGTGCGTGTTGTCACGGAAGAAGATAAAGGAAAAGGGATTGTTCGCGAACGGGACTATACAGACGTAGATGGTCTTGTGACAAACGTGCCGGGGATTTGTCTTGTCACTTCTTATGCAGATTGTGTTCCGCTTTATTTTGTAGATCCGATAAAAAAAGTCATCGGTCTTAGTCATTCGGGATGGAGGGGAACTGTCGGAAAGATAGGAAAAGAGACGGTTCGTGTTATGAAAGAACATTTCGGGTGTGATCCGGCGGATATATTGGCGGCAGTCGGACCTTCGATCTGTCAGGATTGCTATGAAGTAAGCGGCGATGTGATTGAAAAATTCAAAGAAGCTTTCGATGAAAAAGATTGGGATAATCTGTTTTACAGAAAAAACAATGGAAAATATCAGCTTGATCTATGGAAAGCAAACGAATCGGTTTTTCGGGAATCGGGAATCTGCAAGGAACATATTGCGGTCACGAATGTCTGTACGCATTGCAATAGCAAGATCTTATATTCACATCGGGAGACAGGTGATAAGCGGGGAAATTTGTGCGCGTTTCTTGCATTAAAATAAAATTTCTTTTAGAAAAACACGGAACAGGAAAAACAGAGAAAAGCAGATCTTATCGAATTGTAAAAAATAAAAGATGAAAGGAAAAATATAGAATGCAGGGGTATCTTATCAGTGTGCTTGGCAAAGCGCAAATGTTTTTCGGCAGACACTTTCTTATGGCTGCGGCAGGCAGCAAAAATGTGTCGCAGTCAGATGCGAATAATGTTCTTGAAACAGCCGGAGAAGTGACGGCTGAGGCAACGGAAGAAGTGAACCGGTTTATCGAGTTTTTTCATGACAATATACCGAATCTGATCAGCTTCGGAGTGAAAGTTGTTCTGGCGCTTATCTTTTTCTTTATCGGGAGTAAAGTGATCAAGTGGATTAGAAAGGTGATCAGAAAATCGTTTGAGAGAAGCAATGTTGATGCAGGTGTGAAACAGTTTGTCGATTCTATGATCAAATTTAGTTTGTACGTTATATTGATCTTCATGATCGCAACAAACTTCGGGGTAGAGTCATCGTCTGTAGCGGCATTGATCGCTTCGGCAGGTGTTGCGATCGGTCTGGCGGTTCAGGGAAGTCTGTCTAATTTTGCGGGAGGTATTTTAATACTTGTTTTAAAACCTTTTACCGTAGGCGATTATATTATCGTGACACAGGAAAATATCGAAGGAACTGTAAAAGAGATACAGATCTTTTATACAAAGCTGGCGACGATCGACAACCAGACGGTAGTTGTTCCGAACAGTATACTGACAAATAACAGTCTTACAAATGTAACCGCAAGACCGGAGCGGAAACTGGATTTGAAAGTCGGCATTTCTTACGAAGCGGATCTTCGCAAAGCGAAACAGATCGTAGAAGAAAAACTGCGTGACGATCCGTCTGTCATTCAGGATGAGGAGAAAAGAGTATTTGTAGATTCGCTTGGAGACAGCGCTGTCGTGATCGGACTTCGGGCGTGGGTCAAGACGGATGAGTATTGGACGACAAGATGGCGTATACTTGAGGAGATCAAGCTGACTTTTGATGAAGAAGGTATAGAGATTCCGTATAATCAGCTGACAGTTCATATGAAAACGGATGAAGAAACTACAAAAGGAAATGGAAATACCCTCGGGGAAAATTAGCGGCGGGAAAATCCACGG
>OLOH01002135.1_pt1 | contig 10166 bp, 9 predicted proteins | sample 1673221 | NCBI WGS metagenome assembly OLOH01 (sample SAMEA3136767, study PRJEB25190) | human gut metagenome | reverse complement strand
TTCCTCCGCTTTCGTAATGACGTTCGAGTACGCCGTTTTTGTGGATACCCCATTCAGACGCCCGATTTTCCCTGACAAAGCACTGATCATATCTTGCGGTGCATCAATGGCGATGCTGATGATATTAATTCCCTTCTCCCGGTCCGGAATTCCCATTCTTCCAATGATATACTCTCCTGCTTCATGCAGGTAATGGTTCAGTTCCTCAATCGCGGCAGGATTCTCCACAATAATTGAAATGACTACTACTCTGGTGTCCATGAAAAGTCTCCTTTCTTTTTTGAAATGTCACCGATTCCGCATTTCAGATTGTTTAGCAAATACGTGGCAGCAATTCTCCGCCCGGCTGTGGAAGAAGGGTCTGTGAGCCTATCTCTGTTTTCATTACAACTCTGCCTGCGTTATCCTCTGTGACCTCGCCTATGACAGCGGCGTTCTCTGAGTTTTTGCACTTTCTAAGGGCTGAAACAATATCCTCCGCTTTGTCCTTTGGTGCGAATATAACAAGTCTGCCCTCGCAGGCAAGATACAATGGTTCTAAGCCCAGCATACCGCACACGCCTTTCACCTCGTCTGCCACCGGTATTTTCGCTGCATCTAGGGTTATTCCTACACCGCTTTGACCTGCTATCTCGTAAAGGACAGTGCCTACACCGCCTCTTGTTGCGTCACGGATAACGTGGATATCGTTTGTAACGTCGAACATGGCTTTTACGTTTGCCCAGAGGGGTGCACAATCGCTTGTTACGTCTGCCTCTATGCCGAACTCGTCACGAGCTAAAAGTATGGTACAGCCGTGTCTGCCGATATCACCTGACACTATAACGGCGTCGCCTGCTTTAGCAAGCTTGCCTGAGGTGTTGGCGTTGTCCATTATCCTGCCTATGCCCGTAGTGGTAATGAAAACGCCGTCTACCTGACCTTTTCCTGCCACCTTTGTGTCACCTGCACATATCTCGACACCTGCTTCCTTAGCGGTCTTTGCCATGGCGGCGGCTATCTCCTCAAGCTTATCCATTGGAAAGCCCTCCTCGATAACGAAAGCACAGGAGAGATACAAAGGCTTTGCGCCCATGCAGGAAAGGTCGTTCACAGTGCCGCAAATACTTAGCTTGCCGATATTTCCTCCTGCGAATTCGTATGGGGAAACTATAAAGCCGTCTGTGGTGAATGCTATCTTGCCCTTTTCCATGGAAAGCACGGCGGCATCGTCGGCGGTCAGGTCAGGGTTAGCGAAATGCTCCTTGAACACACGGTCGATAAGCTCGGAGGTCTGCTTTCCTCCTGCACCGTGGGCAAGGGTAACAAATTTATCTGTCATAATTATTCCTCTTTTCGGATAGTTTATTTTACAAATTGCCATACTGATAATATGCCGAGCAAGCGCCCTCGTTTGACACCATGCACGCACCTATAGGGTGCAGCGGTGTGCAGACCTTGCCGAAAACTTTACAGTCTGAGGGCTTGCACTTGCCCTGCAAAACATCTCCGCAGCGGCAGGCTGGGTTTGGCTTGCCTGTTATTTTCGGCAGGGAGAATTTCTTTCGTGCGTCAAAGTCAGCATATTCGTCACGGAGTATCATGCCTGACATTGGTATGATACCAAGTCCACGCCACTCGCTGTCGCAGGGGGTCATGACCTTTTCCATAAGCTTTATGGCGGCAGGGTTGCCCTCGGGCTTTACTACTCTCGGATAGCAGTTTCTGAAAAACGGCTCGCCACGCTGAGAAAGCTCTATGGTAACAGCAAGAGCCGTAAGAAGTTCAGCGGCTGTGAAGCCCGTAACAACGCCTGAAACGCCCTTTTTCACAAGCTCCTCGCACACGGCTGTGCCTGTGATAGCGTTGACATGGCCGGGGTACAAAAATGCGTCTGCGCTTCCCTCCAAAGCCTTATAAGCGTTTGGCATGGTCTTGTTCGCACCAAGAATAGAGAAGTTTTCAAGCCCCAGCTTTTTCGCTTTTTCTACTGCAAGGCAGGCTGATGGGGTGGTGGTTTCAAAGCCAACGGCGAGAAATACCACCTGCTCGTCCCTATGACTGTCGGCATATGAAACTGCGTCAAGGGGGGAATAAACTGTCTTTATCACAGCACCCTTTGACCTTGCTCCTGCAAGGCTCATTTCTGTACCGGGTACTCTTATAAGGTCGCCGAAAGTGCATATCACCGCACCTTTTTCAAGGGCGAGCATACAAGCCTCGTCGATAAAGCCAATGGGAGTAACGCACACAGGACAGCCAGGACCTGAGATAAGCTCAACGCTCTCAGGAAGGAGCTTTCTTATGCCAAGCCTGAAAATCTCGTGGGTGTGAGTGCCGCAGACCTCCATTATGCGAAGCTTTTTGCCGTCATCACGTTTGTAGGAGCTTATTATCTCCTTTGCATTTTCTATAGTGTTCATTGGATACTCTCCATTATCTCGTCAGTTTCTTCGCTATCGTCAGAGGTTATCTTTGCGATAGCCACCCCTGCGTGTACCATGACATAATCCCCTACCTCGAGATCGTCGATAAGGTCAGCAGATACCTCTCTTTTTGCACCGCTTGCGTCAATAACAGCAGTGCCCTCGTTTACACTTACTACCTTTGCAGATAAACCTACACACATATTAATACCTCCAAAAAAATTAATCTATATCACCAAGTCGAAATCACAGAGCAAAAAATGAGATACACAGGCGACCAAAGGTCGCCCCAGCTTATTGAAAAAGTTCGACAAAAGCGGGACGTCGAGGGCGCCGTCCCCTACAATTGGCGTAAATACGCTGTTTATATGTAGGGGCGAACAGCGTTCGCCTGTTATTTTGGTATTTTTCAACAGTCTCAGGCGACCAAAGATCGCCCCTACAGAATAAGAAAATCATCGCCGCAGGCGATACCTTAATTCCTCATTCCTCACTCCTCACTCCTCATTCCTCACTCCTCATTCCTCATTCAGATAAAACGCTTGTCCCAAAGCTATACCACCGTCATTGGCAGGCACAAGGCTGTGGATAAGCACTCTCAGTCCCATTTTTTCAAGACGGCACTTCAACATTTTAAGCAGAAGCTTGTTCTGAAAAACTCCCCCGCTCAAGGCACAGACCTTTATGCCTGTTCTCTCGCTTATGATACTGCACGCCTGTGCGGTCATGTCCGCAAGAAGCGAGTGGAACTCATAGGCAAGGCGGTTTTTGTCCTCACCATTTTGCATACCCTGGCAAAGACGCTTGATAAGAGCCTGAGTGCAGAGCATTATCCTGCCCTCTTTTTCGGCAGTGAGCTTTTCCATAGGCTCGTAAATACCGAAAGGCTCACGGCTGAATTTTTCTGCCGCAAACTGCAACGCCATGGAAGCTTCGCCCTCAAAGGTGGAAAAACGCCTTATGCCAAGCACTGCTGAGGCGGCGTCAAAAAGCCGTCCTGCGCTTGTGGAGCTTACTGCGTTTACTTTTTTCTCTGCCATTATGGACAGAAGCTTGTACTCTTTCGCTGTACAAATACCAAGCTTTTCACAGATCTCTCCGCCCCTTTCCCCATAGGCTGTGCCTGCTATCATTGCGGCGATACGCCAGCCCTCTTTAGAGGAAAGGTCGCCGCCCACCTGCATGAAGGGCTTTATGCTTCCCATACGCTCAAAGCCTGTGCGGTCGCAGAGAAGTATCTCTCCTCCCCATATGGTGCCGTCTGTGCCAAAGCCTGTGCCGTCATATGATATGCCTATGACCTTTTCGCTATAGTCGTTTTCTGCCATGCAGGAAAGAATATGGGCATAATGGTGCTGGACTTTTTTCAGAGGCAGGTCAAGCCCCTCGGCAAATGCAACTGTATTGTATTTAGGGTGCATATCGCAGACTACGTTTTGCGGAACTGCTTCCAGAAGTTCGCACATACGCTTCACGGACTCCTCAAGCGCCTTTACAGTGCGGATATCAGCCATATCCCCCACATAGGAAGAGAGATAATAAAGGCTTCCCTTTCTGATACAGAACGTATTTTTAAGCTCACCGCCTATGGCAAGGGTCTGACCTTTATCACTGCATGATGTCATAACAGGCAATGGTGCATATCCTCTTGAACGCCTTATTATGTAAGGCTTGCCCTCAAATGTATCCATGACAGTATCGTCTGAGCGTATCAAGATACGTCTGTTGTGGGATAATATCAGGTCGCAGAAGCCTGAAATCTCGCTGAGTGCGTCCTCGTCGCTTCGACAAATAGGTGCGCCACGGACGTTTCCGCTGGTCATAACAAGGCTGTCGGTCATTTCCACGCCGTCATCGTAATCAAAAAGAAGCAGGTGCAAAGGAGCATAGGGGAGCATTACTCCCACTGTAGGATTATCGGGTGCAACGCTTTCGCAAAGGCTTCCGCTAGTTTTTTTATCAAGAAGCACGATAGGCTTTTGCCAGCCAGTGAGAAGCTTTTCCTGCACTTCGCCAAAATTGCACTCACGCCTTGCGGTAGAAATATCCTTCAGCATAACGGCAAGTGGTTTTGCAGGGCGGTTTTTAAGCTCTCTGAGCCTTTTCACTGCGCTCTCGTTTTTTGCGTCACAGCAAAGATGAAAACCGCCTATGCCTTTGACAGCGATTATCTTCCCTGCCATGACGGCTTCTCTTGTGGCTGTGATAGCCTCAGCGCCTTTCTTTTCACTGCCTATGATATAGACCTCCGGACCGCATTTGTTACAGCACACAGGCTGGGCGTCATAACGCCTTGTGGCAGGGTCGGTGTACTCGTCCTCGCAGTCTTTGCACATTGGAAAGTCAGCCATTGTGGTGCGAACTCTGTCATAGGGCATAGAGTCCATAATAGTGAGCCGTGGGCCGCACTGGGTACAGTTTATAAAAGGGTGGAGATATCTTCTGTTTGTTTTGTCGAAAAGCTCTCCCTTACATTTTTCGCACACAGCGATGTCAGGGGATACGAAAATATCACCTTTTTCCTTTTCACTGTCAATTATCTCAAAGCTGTCAAAAGGCGGTTCGTCGGCATGGGCTGAAATTATCTCCATTATCACCGAACGCTCAGGGGGACGGCTTTCAAGGGCTTTTTTCAAGTCCTCTACAGCCTTTTCACTGCCCTGTGCGTGTATCTCAACATAAGAGCCTTTGTTTGCCACAGTGCCGAAAAGTCCAAGGCCTGACGCTTCACGGCTAACAAAGGGTCGGAAGCCCACGCCCTGAACGATACCATAAACACGAATCATCTCAGTTTTCATCAGATAAGCTCCCTGACGGTATCCTTTATCTCGTCCTCGGCTTCACTGCTGAGAACGTCTATAAGCACGTCCTCAAACTCCTCACCGTCCTGACCCTCATCTATGGCGGCATTTCTGAGCCTGCCTAACATTCTCACTGTATGCACTGTAGGTCTGCGACGAACGGAGTCCATGAGAATGTTCTCATAACCTCTGCCGTAAAACTGCTCCATATATCTCACCACGGCACTTGTCATGCTGATATCAGCCATAGGGTGTCTTTCGAGAAATCTAAGCAGAGGCAAAACTGCGTTTATGCCCTCGCCGCTTTCGTCAAGCTCCTCCATGCAGTTTTCGGCTTCATATTCAAACTCCTCTGAGCCGAGATATTCTTCAAGACGCTCTATAATTTCTTCTGTCATATCTTTTCACTCTCTCCCTGCAAAAGTCTGCCTGAAAGTCCGAAATGCGGAAAGTCTATAAACTCGCCGCTGAAATTTTTCATAACACGTCTGAGGGTCTTGTCTGCGATAACAACGTCATAGTTATCACCAACATTGTCGCAAAGGTCGCTTTCGTCTGCAAGGAAAAAATCACTCTGCTGTGAAAGCCCCTTTTTCTGCATAAAAAACGTTGCCGATGTGCAATGACACTTGCCGCTTTTTTCTGTGATAAGCTTTCTCACAGTGTCAGCCGCTGTTTGGTTATGTATCACAAGGACGTTTTTATCCGTAAATTTATCAGCTTTTTGCACTATCTCCTCAGGCAGACAGCTTCGTGGATATTCTATCTCATAAGGCGTGCCGAACTTTTCTTTGAGATACTCCGCCGCCTTTATTGCCGACGCTGAACAGACTATGTTCATCTCTGCCGCAGCCGCATTTTTCACATCATCAAGGGTGCTTCCCATGCCGTAGCATATAACATTCTCCCAACCCTTTGCCTTATATTCCGCCACTATCCTCTCGGGGCTTATGATACTAAGCTCCAAAGGTGTTGCACCTATAATGCCAAGCCTGCCTTTCTGAACAGGCTTGCTCTCAGTGGCAAAGGTCTTGAAAAGCTCTATCCACACCGGCTCTGAGCCGCTGTCGTAATAGTTCGTGCCTGTACACTCGGCTGTTATGCAAGGAAGTCCTGTTTTCTTCTCTGCCATACGTCTCAACGCTCTCATATCTGTTGCGATGACAGCAGGCACAGGTGTGCCTATTATGGCGGTGAAAGCAGGTGATATCTGCTCGCAGGCTTTGGAGAGCTTTTCGATGAGCCTGTCGTCACGTCCTAAAATTGCGTCCATATCACGCAGTCCTGCACTAAAGACTGCACTTTTTTTAGTGAACCAACGAGGTTCATCAAAGCCACAGACGTTGCCTGCACAGCCGCCTGCGTCGCATATTACCATTAGTCCTCCAAGCTCGTAAAGCACTGCCGATGCACCTGATTGGTCAGGGGCAAAGGGTGACAAAAGCTTCAAAAGATTTTTCATTTATCCTCCGCTCCTTTCCAATCAAGCGCCTTTTCAAGGTCGCAAAACAGCTTTTTTACACCTGCATAGCCAAAAGGCTGGATCTCGTCATTGAAGTCTGCTCCTGCTATGTCAGGGTGATAATAGGCACAATCCTTGCCGATATAAACGTTCACCCTCTCGTCAGGCTCATAAAAGAGCATTGTTGGCGAGAGGTTTGAATATATTTTTGTTTCAGGGGAAAGCTGTGCTATCTTTTTCACAAAGCCGAAATTTCGCTCCCCCACAGTGCCGAATATCTCCGCCACCTTGAAGCCGTATCTTATAAGAGCCAATGCCATTTCTATAGGGTCGCAGTTGGAAAACTCGCCCACTGCAAAGCACAGCCCTTTATGCTTTTCTCTGAAATCATCTATAAGAGCCATTGTCTGCTCATAATACTCTTTATCGCAAAGCTCCGTTCCTATCGCCTGACCCAGCAGACGATACTGCGTAGATATCTTGTCAGCCTGAAAAACTCTCGCAAGCTCTATAAAAGGTATGTTAAGCTCCTGCTCCATTTGCTGGGCGGCATATCTTGCTTCCGCATTGAGTACAAGAGAAAAATTTGCCTGCGACATTTTTTCATATTCCTCGAAGGTATCACACCTTGAAAGCTCCCTTATGGTCTTTACGCCTGCGCCTTTGAGCAGGCTGTAAAGCTCGCAATCCTCCTGCAAGGGTGAGAAATAACCGAGGATATTCACCTCGTCAGACTTTCTCTTGCGTGGTTTCAAAAGGGAATACACCGATTTTCGCACTGAAGCCATAGGGGGCAGACGCTTTTCCCTTGTGAGGGCATACATATAGCATGGCACAACAGGCACGCCTGCTCGGTCGCTGGATTTTCTGCACACTCTGTCCATATCAGTGCCGAGGAGAGCGTCAACGCAGGTTATACATATCATCACCGCTGAGGGAGTGTAATCAAGGCTTTGACATACCTCCTCCACGGCTTTTGGTATCTTTGTAAGGTGCCTGCCTGTGATGATATCGGTATCGTCAAGAAGCAGGTAGAAAAATCTGTCGCCGTAGCCGCTTTCCGCACTGAGCATAGTGGTGTTTCGTCCACAGCAGGCAGGAGCCACAAGAAGCATAACCGAATTTGGCACTGCAAGTCCTGCTCTTTTTACACCAAAGCCCTGCGCTCCCGGTGAATTGAACGCCAATGTTGCAGGGGAGCTGTAGATAAGGTGCTTTGCCGAAAGAAGCTCGTCAGGGATATTGTCTTTTCCCATTTTTGCAAGCTCCGCCGCTGTTATGTAAAACGCTTTAGTCATCGTCGTCCTCCTGAATAAGGGTCTGGGCAAGCTTCAAAAAGCATTTTGCCGCCTGACAGTCAGGCTCGCCCTCTATAACGGTCATGCCCTTATCCTCACATCTGATGATATCATCGCTTCTTGGTATATCCGCAACGATATCAAGCCCTGCGCTTTCTGCAAAGGCTCTGACCTTTTCTTCCTCGCCCTCAACGATTCGCCTGTTCATGACGATACCACGGACTTTTGCATAGCTTCTGTCGGCAAAGTTTTTCACCGCACTGTTTATATTATTTGCGGCATACAATGCCATTTTCTCGCCTGAGGTGACGATAAGCACCTTTGAAGCGTAGCCCTCTCTGATAGGTGCGGCGAAACCTCCGCACACAACGTCTCCGAGAACGTCATAAAGCACAACGTCAGGCTTATATTTTTCAAAAAGCTTTAGGTCTTCAAGCAGGCTGAACGTGGTGATTATACCTCTGCCTGCACAGCCAAGTCCGGGGGTAGGACCGCCTGTTTCTATACAAAGCACTCCGCCATAGCCCTCTTTTGATATCTCCTCTATGCTCTCAGGCTCATCGTCATGCTCTCTGAGATAATTCATCACGGGCATAACAGGCTCGCCCCCAAGAAGATTTATGGTGGAGTCAGCCTTTGGGTCACAGCCTATTTGTATAACTCTTTTTCCAAGACTTGCAAATGCGGCGGCAAGGTTTCCCGTAACTGTGGATTTTCCTATTCCGCCCTTTCCGTAAACGGCTATTTTTATCATAAAAGTATCCGTGCGAAAGCACGTTCCTCCTTTTTATAGGTTAAGTATTTTGCTTACATCTTTATCTATCAGATCGGGGATATCTTTAAGAAAACATCTTCCCGAAAAAGCAACGTGTGGCAGTGAAATAAATCTTGCCCCTTTGCATATAGGTCTGAAAAGCGGGTCTGCTATGACGGTCTTATGCTGTGAAAAAAGCTTTTCAAGCTCTGCTTCTTCCTCGCAGAAAATGTCCGTCCCTGACAGCACCTCGCTGTTTCTTATGCCAACTGTCGCCACAGTTTTTGCGCCAAGTTCAGCCCCTAGGGAAGAAGCAAAAACGCTTTCCCCCGCAACTATCATATGAGCATTCTCTACAGCTTTTTCACCGCAGGAATTTATACAAACGCCCTCTGACACTGCTCTTTTCAGGTCAGCGGAAAGCTTTTTGGAAAAGCTTTTCCCCACAGGCACGCCCACTACATATGGCACTCCATAGGTATCAAAAAGATACTTTGCCACAGCTATCCCGTCTGATGATATAACAAGGCTTACAGCCGCCTGTGGTGCGGTAGAGATCTCATCAAGACTGCTGTCCATAGCAAAACAGCTTTGCACTGAAAAGCCGTTATCCAAAAGCCACTTTTTTATGGAGCTTACGCTTGTATTCACCGAAAAGTCAAGGGGCGTTGCACCAATAATATTCACTGAATTTGCCTGCTTTTCTTTTCCCTCACGGCAGAAAAGCTTTGCAATATTAAGGAAAGCTCCCTCTGCTCCTTGAAGATAGGAATGAGTGCCGTTGGTATCAACGAAAAATGTGGTCAGACCCGTTTCACGCTCTATCTCCTCGGCGGCCGCACTGTAGTCAAAGCCTGTCATTGCAGGCATTGGCGAACCGCAAATGGCTATGAATTTGGGTGAAAGCTCACCTGCCGCTTTTGCCACATCACGAATGAACTTGCCATCATTGCCCATAACGGCGTCCGCTTCTGTTAGTGCAGAAATATATATCATGCTTTTGCGGTCATACCAGCGTGGCTCATCATGGGTGGCGTAGGTGGAGTTACAGCCCGAAGCGTCATGGACGACGGTCATTCCACCAAGCTCATAAAGCGCCGAGCATACTCCCGAAGTATCCGCCGCATATATGGATATCACTTTTGCATTCATAGACAGCTTTCACACCCCCAGCCCTTGTGTTGTATCACCTTACGTCTGTCCTTTTTGTTTACTGCTCCATCAGCCATAAGCTCTGCAAGCCTTTTTATGCCCTCGAAGCCGTATTCCCCGCCCCCTGCGACTATGTCAACAAAGTTATCGGTCTGGCAGAAAAACGCTGCTTTCTGACCTACCGCAAGATATTTTTCTTCGCACTGTGAAAACTCCATTTTCACATTCACAGTAGGGAGTGCCAAATGCCGCATAGATCAACGTCAATCCGCCAACACGTCCCAAAAACATCAG
>OLOH01002134.1_pt1 | contig 10168 bp, 10 predicted proteins | sample 1673221 | NCBI WGS metagenome assembly OLOH01 (sample SAMEA3136767, study PRJEB25190) | human gut metagenome | reverse complement strand
CTGCCTGTACATAACGGAAAATGTTATCGATGAATAATAACACGTTCTGTTTTTCCTGATCACGGAAATATTCTGCCATTGTAAGTCCTGTCTGGGCAACTCTCATACGAGATCCAGGTGGCTCATTCATCTGTCCAAAGACTAAGGCTGTATTTTTGATAACTCCGGATTCTGTCATTTCATTCCAGAGGTCATTTCCTTCTCTTGAACGTTCTCCTACACCTGTGAAGATGGAATATCCACCATGTTCTGTTGCGATATTATGAATCAGTTCCTGAATTAAGACTGTCTTACCGACTCCGGCACCTCCGAACAGACCGATCTTACCACCTTTCGCATATGGTGCTAAAAGGTCGATGACTTTGATACCTGTTTCAAACATTTCTACAACAGGACTCTGGTCTTCAAATTTTGGTGGTTCACGATGGATCGCCCATTTTTCTTCTGTCTCAACAGGCTCTCCTTTATCGATAGCTTCTCCAAGTACGTTAAACATACGTCCTAATGTCTGTTTTCCGACTGGAACTTTGATTGGTCCACCAGTTGCTGTGACTTCCATTCCTTTGTGAAGTCCTTCACTGGCTGCTAATAAGATACAGCGTACAGTACGATTACCCATATGCTGTTCTACTTCCATAACAACTTCTTTTCCTTTATTAACAACGGTCAAGGCGTCATGAATCAAAGGGAGCTGTTCAGTTTCAAATTCTACGTCGATTACTGGACCAAGAATCTGTACGATTTTTCCTTTTTCCATTTTATTTCCCTTCCTTCACTGTTACTCTTTCTTTAATGATTTGGCTCCGGCACATACCTCTGTGATCTCCTGAGTGATCGCTGCCTGACGAGCTCGGTTATACATAAGTCCCAGTGATCTTATCATTTCTCTCGCACTCTTGCTTGCACCTTCCATCGCCATCATTCTGGCGTTTAATTCACTGGAAAATGATTCTACCATCGCACCATAGACAAGTCCTTTGATATAGTTTGGTGCCAGGCGGTCAAGCACCGCCTTTACGGATGGCTGAAATTCTGTCATATGTGATCTCTTTCCTTTGCCTGCAAACTCATACTGATCTGGGTTTAACGGTAACACACGGATCATCGTTGGTTCTGAGGTAATGGATGTGATCATCTTTGTGTAAATAATATAGACTTCATCAAGTTCTCCTGATACATATTCCTCGATCATTTTTTCTGCAATTCTTCTTGCTCTGTAGATCGTAGGATCTTGTGTTGTATAGAAGAAATCCTCGTCCATCTGGGCTGCATTTCTTCGTCCGAAATAGTTACGTCCCATATATCCAATCACGAACAGTTTATCATCTTCATTAATATTCTCTTCTGCCATTTTTGTAATGTTATGATTATAGGCCCCGGCAAGTCCACGGTCTGCAGTCATCACAAGATATCCTTTTTTTGGATGTTCTTTCTTTCTTTTGTTTAAAAAAATGTGCTGAAGATCTGGCGTATGTGCCATGATATCAAGCAGAGATGCCTGAAGCATTTCAAAGTATGGAGTTGTGGCATCTAACTGCTTTCTTGCTTTCTTTAATTTGGAAGATGAGATCAGATACATCGCATTTGTGATCTTTAATGTATCTTCGATACTGTTCATCCTTGTTTTAATTTCTCTGATATTTGCCATAGTGATCACCTACTTTAAATAGGCTTCTATCGCCTCTTGGATCTCTTTTGCAATGTCATCTGTTAAGACTTTGCCTTCGTCGATCTTCTTCACTGTCTCTGGATATTTCTGTTCAAAGAATGCTGTCATTTCTTCTGTCTCTGCCTTTAATTCTTTGACTGGAACATCATTTAACATCTTATGACCTGCTGCAAACAGAAGTAAAATCTGTTTATGTAATGCCATTGGATGGTACAATGGCTGTTTTAACAGTTCGATCAGATGAGATCCATAATTTAATGTTGCTTTTGTTCCATCGTCAAGGTCTGAACTAAACTGTGTAAATACCTCAAGTTCTCGATACTGAGCTAAGTCAATACGAAGGTTTCCGGCTACTTTCTTCATGATCTTTGTCTGTGCTGCTCCACCTACACGAGATACAGAAAGTCCAACATTGACCGCTGGTCTTACACCGGAGAAGAATAACTCACTTTCAAGGAAGATCTGTCCGTCTGTGATAGAGATTACGTTTGTAGGAATGTACGCGGATACGTCTCCTGCCTGTGTTTCGATGATCGGTAATGCTGTGATTGATCCACCACCAAGTTCATCACTTAATCGGCAAGAACGTTCTAGTAATCTTGAATGTAAGTAGAATACATCTCCAGGGTAAGCTTCACGTCCAGGTGGACGATCCAGCAGTAAGGAAATTGCACGATAAGCAACGGCGTGCTTAGACAGATCATCATATACGATCAAAACGTCTTTTCCTTGATGCATAAAGTGCTCTGCGATCGCTGTTCCTGCATATGGTGCAATGTACTGTAAAGATGCAAGGTCACTTGCAGATGCGGATACTACGATAGAGTAATCCATAGCACCATGTTTACTTAATGTTGTTACGATCTGTGATACTGTTGATGCTTTCTGTCCGATCGCTACATAAATACAGATAACATCCTGTCCTTTTTGATTTAAGATCGTATCAACTGCGATCGATGTTTTACCTGTCTGACGGTCACCGATGATCAGCTCACGCTGTCCACGTCCGATCGGGAACATAGAGTCGATCGCTAAGATACCTGTCTGTAATGGCTGGTCAACAGATTTTCTGTCGATAACTCCTGCTGCCTCATGTTCGATTGGTCTTCTCTCGTCAGTTTTAATCTCACCTTTTCCATCGATTGGTTCTCCGATCGCATTAACGACACGTCCGATCATAGCATCTCCAACCGGGATATCTGCCTGTACTCCGGTTCTTGCTACTTTAGATCCTTCCATTAATCCATGATCGGAACCAAGTAAAACACAACCGATACAGTTTCTTTCAACATTCAATACAAGTCCATGGACACCTGTTTCAAATACAACAAGCTCTCCATACATTGCCTGGTCCATTCCATAGACTGTTGCAATACCATCTGCGATCTGAATGATTCTTCCTTCTTCTTTGACCTCAGTTTTCTGGTCATAATTTTCAATTTGATCTTTTAATACAGAAACGACTGTTTCTGGATTGATACTGCTCACCTGATTCTCACCTCCATGTAAGTTTCTGCTGTAATTTTCTCATTTTACCACTCAGGCTGTTATCATAAACATGGTCTCCAACTTTCAGCATGAAACCACCGATTAAATCTTTGTCTTCTTTTAAAGTAAGATCTACTTCATCTGCCTGATACTGTTTCATAAGATACTGTTTGATTCTCTCTAACTGTTCGTCTTTTGGCATTGTCACATAGTCAAACTCTGCCTTGATGATCTTGTCTGTCTTACGTTTTAATTCATCGTAATACTCAACTGCCTCGTCAAAACAATCAATATCATCATTGTCACATACTATTTTCAAGAAACTCTTAAGATCATCGGAAAATAACTTATCAACCACATTTTCTTTTTCTTTTTTTGTGATCATTGGATTTTCCAGCGCCCTTAAAAGTTCCTTATTTTCATGAAGCATGTCCTGTGCTTTTTGTAAGCTTTCCTTTTTCATTTCAAGTTCAAACAATACCTGTCCATACGTCATGGAAATTCTCTTCATATGCTAGACACCTGCCTCTTTCAGGAAATCATCCAAAAGCTTCTCGTTGCCTTTGTCGTTTGCTTCTTTTTCCACAACTTTCGAAGCTGCCATAAGTGCGATACCTGCGATCTCTGTCTGAAGACCTGCGATCGTCTTTTGTTTCTCAGCTTCAATATCTTTACGGGCATTTTCTTTCATAAGAGCAATCTCTTCTTTTGTCTGATCCATCTTATTCTGGTATTCATTCTTGGCTCTTGCTCTTGCGTCGGAAACGATCTGTCCTGCCTCATCCTTTGCCTGTGCAAGGTTTTTCTCATATTCCTGCTTGATCTCTTCTGCTTCAGCTTTCGTCTGTGCTGCATCATCTAAGTCACTTGAGATCATTTTTTTTCTTTTCTCCATGACCTCACTGACTGGACCAAATAAGAATTTTCTAAGCAAGAGATAAAATACGACAATGTTGACGATCGGCCAGATAATGCCCCAGTCTAATTTCAGAAACATATCTTCCGCCTCCTACTTCTATTTCATTACGATTAACAGAATCGCAACAACTAATCCATAAATTGATGTAGCTTCGGCTAATGCACAACCAAGTAATAATGTTTTATTGATGTTTCCAGCTTCTTCTGGCTGTCTTGCGATTGCTCCAAGTGCTCCATTTGTTGCAACACCGATACCAATACCTGCTCCTAAACCTGTTAATACTGCAATTCCTGCTCCAATAGCTGCTAATCCCATGATTCTAATCTCCTTTTAAATAAAAATTAAATTTGTAATTTGTGTATCTGTCCAGATACCTTTTACTCAATTGATTCACTGATAAACAGTGATGTTAATAATACAAATACATATGCCTGTAATAATCCATCGAAAAAGTCAAAGTAACAACTAAATGGCAATGGCACGATCGCTGGTGCGATATGTGTGATCAGTTCCATTAAAACGAATGCTCCTAAGACATTTCCGAAAAGTCGCATACACAGTGATAACGGTCTTGTAAATAATTCAAGGATGTTAATGGCCGCCATCATTGGCATAGGTTCCACATAACTGTGGATATATCCTTTCAATCCTTTCTCGTGGATTCCAGAATATATGATCAAAAACAAACTGATGATCGCTAATCCTGCGGTAACGTTCAGATCTTTCGTTGGCGGTTTCGCTCTGAAAAATCCCGAAATATTTGCACACGCAAGATAAATCAGAATTGTTCCAAGAAATGGTATGTAACGTTTCCCTTTTTTGCCGACCAGACCACCGATGAAGTTATAGATAAAACCGACTAAGGCTTCCACATAAACTTGCGGTCCTTCTGGTATGACTTTCAGGTTCCGTACGAATATGATGCAGAGCAACACTACGATCGCCATGATCACCCACGTCGTTACGGCTGACTGTGGTACTGGAATACCTCCGCCGATGGGGATCGTAAAGCTTGTCTTAAGTGAGAGCTCTTCCATCAGATAATCTCCCAATGAACCCATTTTCTCCTCACCTTCTTTAATTTTATTCTTTTGAAGAAATCCAAGGGGTAATTTCTTCAAAAGTAAAAGAGTGCCTACACAATACATCGTAAACACCCTTGTTCTGCATGCTATTTTATGCCTCTAATTTTTATTTGTCAATTCTTTTTCCGTTAAGATTGTGTTTGTTTTTTGTTTAATACTTACAAATAAGTACGTTAAATTTTAGTAAAAAACACCAAAACGCAAGGGTTTGCGGTATTTATAAATGACAGTTAGTCATTTTTAGTTGTGTTAAGATATGATAAATTTTTCCTGTTATTTTTGCTTACTCCTAATTAAAATTGTATGCAAAAAAAGACATTCAGGTAACAAATTTTATCATTTGCTTTCCTGAATGTCTTCTATATTTATATATCGTCTATATGATCTTTGTATGGCTCTTAGTCTTCAATCTGGTTGATTCGACGAATATGTCTTTCATCATTTGAGAATTCTGTCTCAAGGAATGTATCAACAATATCAAGTGCTAATCCTTCTCCAACAACACGTGCTCCCATTGCAAGGATATTTGCATCATTGTGTTCTCTTGTTGCATGAGCGCTGAATGTGTCACTGCAAAGTGCTGCACGGATTCCTTTGATCTTATTTGCTGTGATAGAAATTCCGATTCCTGTTCCACAGATTAAAATTCCTTTTTCTACTTTTCCGTCTTTAACTGCATTTGCAACTGCTTTTGCATACACAGGATAATCACAAGATTCTTCAGAATAGCATCCATAATCCTTTACTGCATATCCTTTGTCTTCCAGATGCTTGATGACTGCCTGTTTTAATGCATATCCACCGTGATCACTACCAATACCTATCATTTTGTTTCCTCCTAGTCTTTCTTGCCATATTTTCTTAACTAAACGAGCAATCTGTTCAAAACAGCGCTCGTAGTCGTCATCTTCCATACCATATGGATCAATGATCGCACCTTCCACACTGGCATATTCATTCAATGTCGCAATCTCTTTATAACCATGATATTCTTCTAAGATCTTATCTTTCTGCTCTTCTGTCATGGTTAAGATCAGATCGCTTTGTTCTACTTCTTCCTGTGTAAGCTGTGCCGATTGAAAATCAAGACTTTCAATTCCACACTTCTGTATTACCATGTCCGCTGCCTTAACATGGACCGGTTCTGGAAATAATACGACTAAGCCTCTTGAGATTACTTCAATATTCTTCTGGTGTGCATCCAGAAGAAGCTGTCGAAGAAGCGACTCAGCAATGAAACTTCGGCACGTATTATTCGTACTCACCATTATTATCTTCTTCAAAATATTCTCCTTTTTAAATACGGAGGATTTCATGTCCTGCTGCTTTCACCATACGATTCATGATCGCTTCACTTAAAGGTTCTCCCTCAAAACCTTCGGAATAGATCATATCTACATCCTTATGGTCAAATTCTCTTAATACATCATATAAATGTGCTGTCACTGTCTCAAGATGTGCTCTCTGTCCTACAGAAACAACTTCATCTGCCTCATAGAGATCTTTTGTCTCATCCGATGCAATGATTCCTATCTTTTTTCCCTTTTCCTTTTGTTCTCTGGCTAGTTTGTTGATATAATTTACAACCTTCTCCTGGTCCTCACCTAGTACAAGCACCATTTCTGCTTTTGGCGCATAATGTTTGTACTTCATTCCTGGAGCTCTTGGCACTCCGTGGTCACTTGCTTTTAGGGATGTATTCATCAGTACTTCACATCCAAGAAAATCTTCCATGGTCTCCTTCGTGATCCATCCTGGTCTTAAGATTACTGGCACTGTATCTGTAAAATCAATGATCGTTGATTCTACTCCTACTAAAACAGCTCCCCCATCTAAGATCATCGGGATCTTTCCATGAAGATCTTCCATCACATGTTCTGCTTTTGTCGGACTTGGACGACCGGATGTATTCGCACTTGGTGCTGCAATTGGCACTCCTGATTTCTTGATCAGTTCAAGAGCTATAGGATGATCCGGCATACGGATCGCTACGGTATCAAGTCCACCTGTGACACAATCTGGTACCTGGTCTGCTTTCGGTAAAATTACCGTCATAGGTCCCGGCCAGAAATGTTCCATCGCACGTCTTGCATTATCTGGAATCTCCTTAACCAGAGATTCTACCATCTGCATATCACATACGTGAAGGATCAATGGATTATCGGAAGGTCTTCCTTTTGCTGCATAAATCTTTCTTGCCGCATCAGGAAACAATCCATTACCTCCAAGGCCATAGACAGTCTCTGTTGGAAATGCTACAAGTTCGCCTTCTTTAATCAGTCTTCCGGCTTCTTCCATGTCCTTTTTGCAATCTTCCATATTATTAATTTTTACAAGTCTTGTTTCCATATTAAACTCTCCTGACTTTTAATCTTTCTTCAATGATTAAATGTAGTCATTTGGATTTATTATAACATTAAATATGGAAAAAATAAAGTATTGCACCATTGAGACTTCGCAATTTATACTTTTGATACTTACATCATATAATGATTAATAAAAAGAAAAAGGATGTTCTTCCTATGAATCAACAACATCGTTTCATCTTCTGGGGTGTTCTTCTGATCGTCGTTTTATTATCTGTTTCTTCTATTACATTCCCTATCTTTGTTGCACAGACTGTCAAGAATCAAAATGTAATCTGTATCGATGCCGGACATGGCGGTTCTGATCCTGGGAAGGTTGGAAATTCGAATATTTTAGAAAAGGATATCAATCTTTCTCTTGCATTAAAGCTTCAAAAACTTCTGGAAAAGAAAAATTATAAAGTATATATGACAAGAAATGGGGACTATAATCTTGCGGATTCGAAAGAAAATGAGAAACGAAGTGATCTATCCAATCGAAAGCAGCTCATTTTTGAGAATGATCCTATGGCAGTGATCAGCATTCATCAGAATAGTTATCACGAAGAGGAAATACATGGTGCACAGGTATTTTATTATTCCCATTCAGCAGAAGGGCATACAGCGGCAAAGCTGATGCAGCAGGCGCTTCTTGGCGCGGACAGTGAGAATACGAGGCAGGAAAAGGCCAATGATACATATTACCTGCTCAGGAGGACTCAGGTGCCGACAATCATCGTAGAGTGTGGTTTCCTGAGCAACCAACAAGAAGCAGAGCTTCTGGCGGGAAAAGATTATCAGAAAAAAATCGCCAAGGCAATCGCAACAGGAATTGACGAGTATCTGAGAAATGCTGCCGATGGTACATAGAATGATAAATAGCCAGACAGACGTGATTTGGTTCGAAAAAATATTTGGAAAGTGATAACAGGTGTAGTATAATAAAAAACATGAAGACAATAGTAGAAAAAATTACAAAAGAACAACTTAATACAGAGGAAGGAAAGAAGATTATTGGTCAGGCCGGAGACTTTTTAAAAGAAGGTGGACTGGTAGCGTTTCCAACGGAAACAGTATATGGTCTCGGTGCTGATGCTTTGAATAAGACCGCTTCAACCAAGATTTATGCGGCAAAGGGCAGACCTTCGGATAATCCTCTGATCGTGCATATTACGAATATGGGAGCACTGGATAAGATTGCAGATATTATTCCGGAAGTTGCTTATAAAGTGGCTGATGCTTACTGGCCGGGACCGCTTACAATGATTTTCCAGAAGACAGAGGAAGTGCCATATGAGACAACAGGAGGTCTGGATACAGTTGCAGTACGTATGCCAAGTGATGAAATCGCAAGAGCTTTGATCGATGCGGGCGGCGGGTATATTGCTGCGCCAAGCGCGAATACTTCAGGACGTCCGAGCCCGACGAAAGCTGAGCATGTAGAAGAAGATTTAAGCGGTAAGATCGAGATGATTTTAGATGGAGGAGCAGTAGATATCGGAGTTGAATCTACCATTCTGGATATGACCGTAACACCGCCTATGATTTTACGCCCTGGTGCGATTACAAAGGAGATGCTCACAGAACTTATCGGTGAAGTAGACATTGACAGAACATTGATCACGCCGGACAGCAAAGTGAAACCGAAAGCTCCGGGGATGAAGTATCGACATTATGCTCCGAAAGCGGATCTTAGTATTGTGGAGGGACCGATGGAACTTGTGATCGATGCGATCAACCAGATGTCTGCAGAGCGTATGGCTAAAGGACACAGAGTCGGTGTGATCGGAACACAAGAGACTGTAGGCCGATACAAGGCAGACGTAGTGAAAAGCATAGGAACAAGGGCAGACGAAGCAACTATCGCCAATCATTTGTATGCGGTATTGCGCGAGTTCGATGATGCTGAAGTAGAGTATATATATAGTGAATCATTTGCAGCCGGAGGAATCGGCAGTGCAATTATGAATCGATTGCTAAAGGCAGCAGGACATCATGTGATAGATGCCTGATGGCTCTTTATGTGGTGCAGATCAAATCAGATGTGTGCCGGATATTAAAAAATCTGATAAACATGTCATGAGATGGAGGAGAAAAACATGTCTAAAGTACAGGTTATGGATCATCCATTGATCCAGCACAAAATCAATTGCATCCGCAAAGAGGATGTAGGAACAAAGGAATTTCGTCAGATCGTCAGTGAGATTGCTGCATTAATGTGTTTTGAAGCAACAAGAGATCTGAAGCTTCAGGATGTAAAAATCAAGACACCGATCTGTGAGATGGTGGGTAAAGAATTAAGTGGAAAGAAACTGGCAGTTGTTCCGATTTTAAGAGCCGGTCTTGGTATGGTTGATGGAATGTTAAGCATGATCCCGACTGCAAAGGTTGGACATATTGGTCTGTACCGTGATCCGGATACTTATGAACCGGTTGAATATTATTGCAAATTACCGGCAGACTGCGATGAGAGAGAAGTGTTTGTCGTAGATCCGATGCTTGCTACAGGCGGTTCCAGCGTGGCTGCTATCCAGATGCTGAAAGACAAAGGCGTAAAACATATCCGTTTTATGTGCATTATTGCAGCACCGGAAGGTGTAGAACGTATGCAGAAAGAGCATCCGGATGTAGATGTTTATATCGGTGCACTGGATGAGCGTCT
>OLOH01002132.1_pt1 | contig 10172 bp, 10 predicted proteins | sample 1673221 | NCBI WGS metagenome assembly OLOH01 (sample SAMEA3136767, study PRJEB25190) | human gut metagenome | reverse complement strand
AATCATCCCGTTCCTTTCGATAATTTTCCCGGATTATTTCAAATCCCAGTAAATCAACATAAAAATGTTTAGATTTCTCATAATCGCTTCCTATAATTGCAATATGATGAATTGTATCAAACATTGATTTATCCTCCATCGTTTTTCTTATAAGTTTATCACAGTAAGATTTCTATGGAAACACATTAATTCTCTGTTTTTTATTTTTTGTTGGCATCAGAACAAATTCCAACTTTACTTGAAAATCTACAGGCAATACCGTTTTGAAAATTTCACAATTGGGAACAAAAAAACGGTAAAGCAGACTAAAATCCACTTTACCGTTTTCTGATACTTTTTGATATTGCTGATATCACATGGCGGATGCCCACCACAATATCATAGTTTGGAATAGGCATGAGTCATCAACTCATCGCTCTTTTTAGCAACAGCATACAGGCTGACCGGTTTGTCCACCTGGTCTTCCACCGCATATGGAACTTTTCAGTTCGTTCCATAAACGCCAGAAGAAGAGGCATATGCCAGGTGGGCTACTGGATGCCTGTGGCAAGTTCCCTTTCACAAGTATCAATCCGATTGACATACTTATCATATATCGCTCGTGTTTAAAAATCAATATTTTGTGCGTAAAACATCCTATACATTTACCGCAAAGACCGCAAAACTGTCATTCAACGCACAGACGGTGCGGAATTTGCACTATTCGTACCGGTACATAGTGTTCTATCTACTTTGCCGGAGAAGAATTTTTTGAGTATCAGCAAGGGAATTGTCGTATGCCGCAGCCACATTGTAAATATCAGCAACGATGGCGTTTATACCATGTCGGACGGTTGTGGTGTGGATTTCATTTTTCGCTACTGCAATGCGGAAATGGCAACTGTGGAAGGTGTTCCCGTAGAAGAAATGCTTAACCGCTCTTTTTACAAGGTGTTTCCTAATGGTGATAAAAAGTGGCTTGTATCATATGCAGATGTAGCGTTAAACGGTACAAAGCACACACTCCATGATTACAGTCCCGAAATAGACAAGAATCTTATCATCCACTGCTATCAGCCCGAACCCGGCTATTGTGCCTGCGTGCTGCAAGTGACAGATCAATAAATCAGTAGGAAAAACCGCAGGTGAAAATTCCTGCGGTTTCTATTTTCTCTATTCCTCTATGGTTAGCTCTGTGTATAATCAAGAATCAGAGTATTAATTTTTTCTTTTCATATATCCCAACAATTCTTTTTCAAAATTCCTACAAATAATAAATTTATGTACATTAGCCCTATAGACTTAAATAATAACAAAAATTATTTTCTTTTTAATTCCTGATAACTATCTAAAACTGTCATAATATTACTTGTCTTTATCCTGTAATCTCTTCCAGAAAGCCTATGTACATCAACTTTCGTAATCAAATTATTTTTCTTAAATTTCGTTGACTCATTCTTTTTTTGACTCTTATCTACCCTCTTTCCTATATATACCTGTTCCACATCTTTACAAAACCATATAAAATCATATCCTCTATCATCGCAGTACTTCTTAACTGTCTTTAGAAAAGTTAAATCTTCGCTTTTACTGTCACATTCATCACAATCCAAACAATATATCACCTTAGATTTATTACCTTTAGACACTTTACTATATTGAGAAATCAAGCTTTTTACTTCCTTCTCTTTTTGCTTATATTTTCCCTTTCCATCCATATACACCGGGCTAAGCTTCAATCCTGTCCGATTATATTCATAAAAATAATCTATCGTACTCTTAATATATATCCAATCTGACTTACATGACTTATTTGCTTCAACAACGAATATTAACTGAACTCCCACTATTCGTCCTCCTCTCCCGAACCAAATATGCCAATAAAATCAATCGAATCTATATTAAATGGGGAACCTTCGATCATCCCATTGCGATATAATTTAGATGGCGAATAATTTCCACTTGTTGTCCATGAATAAATCTCATGATCTTCAGATAAAAAGTCAATTGATTTTTTATGATGTTTTAAAACATCCATAGGACCGACATTATGTGTAGTAAAACAAAGCTGACCCTTTCCATATTCCATTAAATATTCCAACAATGCACATAAATATACATCATGAATATTCGAATCGAATTCATCAATGAATACGATTCCACCTTCAACCATTTCATTTAAATAAGCAAATAGCTGAATAAGCTTTTTAATACCAGTACTCTCATATTCGGCATGAATCTTATACGAATCATAAACCATCACTAAATCACAAACCCATTTGTCACGATTCTCTTTTTTATCAATTTCTATTCCCTGCAAATCTGATTTAAAAATTTTTAGAAATTCATATAACTTATTAACCATTTTTTCAAAAGCTTTATAACATTCCTTTGGTATACAATTATGTGTGATTGAAATCACGTCCAGCCAATCGTTATCCACTCTCAAAAGATTACTTATTATATAATTAATTTCATTTTTATTTCTTCCTGCTCCTTCAGAACATTGTAATGCATTTTTAGCAACATACTCCCTATGATTATCGGATTGATCCAAATATACATGTAACTTCATTCCAAAAACAAGAAGGTCAATCAGAGTTACACAAACAAAAGAATACTCGTTATTATATCCAACTATTGCAGAAGGCAAAAATTTTTCATAAAACAAAGAACAAGCAGATGATGTTAATAAAAGATTTTTAGTCTTATTAATAAAATCTACATGAAATTTTTTTCGACCATCTTCTTCTATAAGCATTATTATTTCTCCGTTATCTACTTCAAATATTGTATGCATAGCATCACTTCTTGAAGTGGCCTTCTTAGTAAATAAAGCTTCATGAGAAATTACATATCTTCCTGTTACTCCTTTTAATAAGGTTACATTATACCGATAAAAGCCGGTTACTTCTTCCCCTATCTTAGTTATATAGTCGGCTTCTATAAATAACTCTGATGTTTTTTTATTAATAATTGCATCTAAATTTTTCTGAACAATGGGGTTATTTAAATAATCTGAATCAATAAGTAAATTTTTCAATATTTCAACAGATGTTATAATTCCTGATTTACCTGATCCATTCATTCCATAAATTCCTTTTATATTATATGCCTGTGTATCTGCATTCTTAGGAATTATCTTCTTATAGAAAGATAAAGAAACCAATTGATCGATTGCTTTTATACCTTTAACAGAATACTTAATTAAATATATGTCCGCCATTTTAATATTCCTCCTTCTCTATATATAATATATCACAGCGAAACAAAAAAATACATACAAAATGTATTTTTATTTCACCAAAAGACATCTGAAGGGTGAATCAAGTGGATAATTCTTCTCTAATTATACATTAACTATCTACCACTTACGTCATATATATACAAGCTGTAAAATCTTCCATCCATTTGCACTTTTTTAATAAAGTTTACGGAACTTTATGGTCCCCTGTCATTGCCATTTCTATACTTTTTTATAAATTTTATATCTTCTTTATTTCCACAGGCATTGTGATCTTCAAACTACAATTTTCTCACAATCCCCATGGACAACATTTGAGTCACCTGATTATCCGCATAATCTTTTGACAATTCATCGGCAATTGCTTTTATTTCATAATATATTTTGTTTGCCTCGCTTATATTATCAAGGCTGTCCATATAAAGCCATTTCTCAAACAATATGAAAGAGTAATACTCCATCAATTCAAGTTTATTTTCCGGGAACTTTCTTATCCACTTTTTGAACAAAGGGATTAATTCTTCATCGATCGGTCTCGGAAAATCAAGCCAAGTAACATAATTCCACGAAACCAGATACGAATAACCAAGCACAACTTTTCCCTCGTTCGGAAAAGCTTCGTAAATCTCTTTCAGTTTGTTTTCCGTCGAAAGAAGAATCTCTGATTTGTTAGAATCAAATACGGCAGGAGGATCATAAATAGTGTGTTCATTTGCCTCAAGAATTGCAAGTGCATTCGCCACATCAGCATTATGTGTTTCGTCAAAAATTCGCTCCATATCTTTCAGTAATTTGCGTCTTCTTCCCGGAACTTGATTCTCTCTATAAATATCATACAAGGCATGTCTTCAACGGCATTAGATAAATCACTGTATTCCATTCCATAGCAAACCGGTATCACATTAGGTCCTAAATCTGACAAATCATCTCCTGCTTTATGCAGATAAAAATATGGAATATTTAAGTGAAGCTGCTTCGAAGCAAATGACATAAACCCCTTCAGATTTGGATCATCCACGGTTGCTCCACAGCCAAGTATAACCAATGTGCACGTACTGATAAGGTTCTGGATAAACTGTGCGCCCTGATTCGCTATGACATCTTCGTACTGTTTTTGATCAGCAACTATGCATTTTCGATTTTACGAGAAACTCTTTAATATATTCATGTTAATCTAATCACTCGTAGGCAATGAAGCAGGGATTTATCTCTGCTTTCCCATTTTCTTCTCTATTTCTTCCGGAACTCTGATCAAGCCAAATCGCCATAGTATCGGATAAATATATGAAACTCCTCTAATATCTCCAAGTGCCTTTGACTTCTTCACTTCTTCAGAAACTCTCTTACTATTTTCAAATGCCAGCACCACACTACTCCAAGCAAGGCTCTTACTTTTCTCTCTCCGGTCTATCAGCAGCTCTCTGTTATATTCTCTATTTTTGCCAACCTTTAATTTATACCGAAACGGTAATCCTGTTGCCGTTTTAAATGGATAATCCTGAAATGCAATAACAGCCTGCCACAAATTTTCCTCTGATGGTATTTCCTTTAGAAGCCGAACCAGCTCCTAGGAGTTTGGATTTATCTAAACCTAATGAATCATCTTTGTTTAAAACTTCTTTACATTTTAAGATATTACTCTCTTCAAATATTGTATCTGTATTAGCAAAAAATATATTCGTCTACTGTTGGCGGGCGGGTACCTGCTAATGTCAATATAGGAACAACTTTTTTTCAAAAATAGCTCATAAAGCACAGAATCATCAAATCACCCTCAAAATAGGCATAAAAAAAGAACCTCCGATTTCTCAGAAGTCCCACGTTTTTCACTCTTATCTCTATTCTATTTGCCCAAATTGCACTATATCAACCTGATTTAAGTCAAATTCCACCAGATTATATTCTGGATAATGTGTTCCTGCTGCCCGATATGTGTCATTTTCATTCCATCCGCATACTTTCCAGATCATTCTCAGCATTTGAACGCTACATATTTTAAAATCCCAGTCCTTTGAATTATATTTAGGCACACGAAAGCACTCCGCTTCCTTTCTACTGGTTGCCTGAACTGCCAAAGTTCTTTTCTCCGGATTAAATAAGAAGCGAATATACTTCGGATCACCTAATTCTTTTATCGTTGACCGAAATATTCGTATTATTCCTGTTTTTTGGCACAGAGATACCCCTGTGATATTTGTTATGTTTTTTGGCATCTGCACTCCTCCCTTCTAAATGAGTGCATTTTTCTTATTACCTTGTTGAAGAAAATTCAATATAGCCATCTGCCAGATTAGTTTCCAATGCCTTTTTATGTTCTGCTACTGATAAGCCGAAAGAATTTTGCCAATCCTTCGGATAAAATGGTATCCTATTCAATTTCCTAGCCACCTTTGCTGTTACTTCTTCTGATTTCTGCTCCGGTATCTGATTTGTTGTTGCTGCTGCCGCTTCATTCTTTTCTGCTGGTTCTGCTTTAACTTTTTTCTTTCTCTTTGTATCCATGAATATCTCTGTTTCTGTCAAATCAAAGATATACATAGTTTCATCCTCATGAGTTATTTTATATCCCAAAATCTTATATCTACAATCCATATCCCAGCCCATCATATCATACATCATAGCTGAGAACAGTTTATTTGACATTTTCCTGCTCTTTCTTTTGTCTGGTTTCTCAATACACCAACGCAAAGCATCTTTATCATTTTCTTCGCATTTACGCACTACCATTCTTTTATTATCCTGATTCACAAGAATCTGTATGTAAACTGCATCCTCCAGACCGGCAATGCAGGCAGTATTAAATGTTACACTGTCTCTCCGAATTACAACCGCCGGTTCCCGTAAATGTGCAAAAAGCTCTCTTCTTACAACCTGGTAACCATCATAGCTAAAATCCTGTGCCAGTTCCAGTGCTTTCTGATCTACATTTTCCGTATTCTCGTTAGCCTGACTCATCATTGTTTCACTCATACTGCACACCCCATTTTCTCAATCATGCTATGTGCTTCATTATTCAGCTTTTCTAATAGATTTTCTGATATAAGTCCCATGCCTTCTACTGTTTTGGCAGGACGCAGCACATCCCAATTTCCACAATATTTAACTCTATGTAAAAGAACAACATCTTCCGAACTACAGCCAAAATGATTCCGCCACTGCTTCGGGAAAAGTGTTCTAACAATCTTCTTTGTTCTATTTTCAGATGTATCTACTGTATTTTCTTCTGTTTCAGTCATATTTGCATCCGGTAAATCCTCTTGCACCATCTCATGCTTAATCACTTCTGGTTCTTCCAGATCAAACAACAAGATCTGTTCATTATCTTCCTTTGAATATTGACCTCTAAAACGGTATTTGCACTTATCATTCCAGTTCATTAATTCAAATAATGGTTCTGAAAATCCTCTGCAGCTTTTAGGAAGAACTGCCCATTTTCCATTTCGTATCGTTCCCCATTTTACCGCATTGATATTATCCTTATTGCATGGTCGTACAGCAATACACTTTTCGACTGAATTAAAAAGGATTTCTATATATTCCACATCTTCAAATTTCTTCAAACAGGCAGTATTAAAGGTAATCTGCCCTTCTGATATTGTCATCGCTGGATTCAACCTTGTAGAAAAAAACTGTGCCCGTACAATCTCATATCCGGATAAATCAAATCCGCCCTCTTTCCTTCCCTCTTTTGATTCTTCAATATTCTGAGTATCATTCTGATCAGAATACACACTCTGACTTGCCTTTTGGTAATCTTCTCCTGTAAACCCCGTCCAAGACCGATTAACCGACACAAAACCTTTTAATGCTCCACCATCTACTACCTTGAGATTTGGAAATGGAAATCCTTTTTTCGCATATTTCGTTGCTGTCAGCATCTTCTGTGCTGCATTATAAATATCCCTGTCAACAATAGCCTCATGATGATCTGTTTGCCGATACTGGTTCCGATCATGCCGGTTCTTTTTTGATTTATGGTCAAGATAATTAGGTGTGAATGTCTTTCTGGAAAGTATATCTCCACAATATCTCTCATTTCTCAATAAACTTACTATCGTGCCACTTGACCATTTGGTATTTCCAAGTTTAGTTTTCCGCTTCAGCTGCATTAATACTTCTGCTATTTCTGTTGTTGGAAAGCCATTCAAAAACAGGTAATAACATAGACGTACTGTTTTGGCTTCTTCTTCATTAATCACCAGATTTCCGTCCTCATCCACATCATATCCCAATAATTTCGGTGTAAGAAATATTCCTCTTGAAAAACGCTGCTCTATGGAAATATTCATAATCTCACTTTTCGTATGAGATTCTTCCTGTGCTGCTGCGGATAATACCGCCAGCATCATTTCACTGGTATTATCCAAAGTGTAAATATGCTCCGTTTCAAAAAACACACCCACTTGTGGTATCATATTAGCAAGTTCACGAACTTTCGCAATGCAGTCCACTATGTTTCTGGCAAATCTGGAAACACTTTTAGTAACAATCAAATCTATTTTTCCTGCTTTACAATCTTCTATCATTCGATTGAACTCATCTCTATGCTTTAAAGATGTACCAGATATTCCCTCATCCGCATAAATTCCTACTAACTCCCATCCCTGATGTTCTTTAATCATATCTTCATAATGATTCTTCTGCAGTTCATAAGAAGAAGTCTGGTTAACATCATCAGTAGAAACACGGCAATAGGCACAAACTCTCTTTGTTCCTGTCTCTTCAAACAACTTTTCTTTTTGTTTTGCCGGAATAAACTCCAATTCGCTACGGTCTACACCTCTATATCTTGCACGAATCTTATTCTTTTGTTCTTCCCGACTGTTTATTTCTTTTTCATATCCGTTCACCTGATGCATCACTCCCATTTAACTGCCAATACCATTTATCTCCCAACTTATAAGATATGATTCCCATATCTTTTTTTGCCTGTTCCACAGTACGCTTTCCAATTCCATTTGCACGCATTTTATCCAGTATATCAGCACATGCCATATCTGTTCCATTCAATAACAATCGCAGATAATCCTTTGCCTTGTCCAGTTTGCTTTCTGTTTTAGTTTTATGAGCCAGAAGATCTTCTACCTCATATTCTTCCTGCCCTATCCACCTAAATCCATAATCCGGATTTAGTTCAAAAACATACGCCTTTCCCTCTGGTGCCAGATTGTTTTTTATCTGAAGCATTACACGATAATATGGAATACTTCTATCCCTTCCAACCAATAAAACACTTCTTGCTACTGCAGCTATATCTATACTTCCAAGTCCTCTGTATATGCCTTTGGCACGATTGCTTTTATTCATATGTCCAATCAATACAATTGCACACCCTGTCCGTTCTGCAACCTTTGCGAGATTTTCAAGAACGAAACGTGCTGAACTTGAACGCTGTATTTTACTATCTATCCCTAAATATGCTTGAAGTGGGTCAACAACTAATAATTTTGCCTTTATCCCCTCAATCGCTTGTGCCAATCTTGCATCATTTAGTAAAATTGGTTCTTCATCAGACTGTTCCAGAAATGCAATTCGACTACAATCTGCACCTGCCGCTTCCAATCGTGGCTTAATTGTATCTTCAATTCCATCTTCTGCGGCCTGATAAATTACATTTCCTGGTATCTTATCTCCACTTCCATCCGGCATAGCTTTTCCATTCGTAATAAGTGCTGCAAGCTGCATCATCATTGTAGATTTTCCCTCTCCAGGATCACCTTGCAATATTGTTATCTTCCCATAAGGAATATATGGATACCATAACCAATCAACTGTCTTTGATGACACTGCATTGTAATATGTAATTCTATAATCATCTTGTTCCTTTTCACTTTGAGCCATCTATAACCCTTCCAGCTTCTTATTTTTCTCCGTCATATCTGCAACCAATTCTGTAATTGTCTGTATTTCTTTCGGTGTAAGACCAGATACATCAACTGTTCTTTTACTTTCACACCCAAGCAGATAGTCGGTACTCACTCTGTAAATAGTAGCTAATCTGACCAAAATTTCATAAGAAGGTTGTCTGACATCATTTTCATAGGAACACATTGTATTTTTATTTACTCCAACCAGACTTGCTACCTGATCCTGCCGCAAGCGATTGTTTTGTCTTAATTGCCTTAATCTATTTCCTAATGATTCCATCATGTGCATCTTACCTTTCTATGCACTATGAAAATTTGTGATGTTACAGTATTTTAGTATATTCTATCAATTTATAGTTCTCGTTTGGGGAACTGCGGTTCCTCTTTCGAGAACCAGCCAAATTTCTAGGCCACAATGCTCTATACTATTCTTAATCCATAAATGCTGATTTCTCTTTTGGTTATCTTCTCAATTATATAGTATCTAGTGAATTTATTCACTATATTTTTGCATTTTCCCCTACTTATAATTAAACAATCAGGAAATACTTTAGAAGGGCGGGAACAATGTGATTGATTATAGTCCATTATGGGTAACAATGGAAAAACGGAATATATCTCAATATTATCTCGTCAACAATGGCATCGACTACCGAACTATGCAGCAACTCCGAAATAACCAGAATATCACCGCATCTACTATCGAAAAACTTTGCCGAATCTTATCTTGTACCCCAAATGACATTTTAACTTTTACAGATGATGATACTCATGATAAATAACTGTCGGAACAGTGAATCCGGCAGTTTTATTTTGCAACATTGCGGTCTTGCGGTGTTGCGGTCTTGATGAAAAATATCTGAAAGTAGCAAAAATGCAGGGATTTTCATGTCCCTGCACTCTTGTTATACTCCTATCTAGCTTCCTCTTGTTATTCCAGTTTATCAGTTGCTTCTTTCCATGCTTCCATAGATCTATAATATTTTATTAATTTCAACTTGAAATTACTTATTGCCCACTCTTCTCCTTTATCTGAATTCAAAAGAAATAAAAGTTCTTGTATATCTATTGCTAAATCATAG
>OLOH01002131.1_pt1 | contig 10172 bp, 9 predicted proteins | sample 1673221 | NCBI WGS metagenome assembly OLOH01 (sample SAMEA3136767, study PRJEB25190) | human gut metagenome | reverse complement strand
AACCCATCCCGGAAGCCCTCATAGGCACGTTATCTTATCAATAGATTTATTGTACACCCAGAGCCAGAAGAAAAGGCTCCCTCTGGAACCCATCCCGGAAGCCCTCATAGGCACGTTATCTTATCAATAGATTTATTGTACACCCAGAGCCAGAAGAAAAGGCTCCCTCTGGAACCCATCCCGGAAGCCCTCATAGGCACGTTATCTTATCAATGATTTTATTGTACACATAGAGCCAGAAGATACGGTGTATGGCAGAACGTCTGGCATCTCAGACATTTCCCCGATAAAAGCGTCTGGCATTTGTCTGGCACTTGAAGTGCGGGCGTATTTCTCCCGATAGAAAGATATGATATGATTTCATATCATATCGAAAGGAGAGCGGGCATGAGCCAGATAGGGGTTCACCCCAGAATCAGCAGGCGGCACCCCGAGGTGAGCGAAGCGGACGTGATGGCCGCGATGCGGTCGATGATTCGCTACAAGCAACGCGAATCGGGCGAGTGGATTGCCGTCGGCGCGGACTCCCGCAGCAGGCTGGTCGAGCTCGTCTACATCTACGATGCCGACGATGACTACTTCTTCGTCTACCACGGGATGACCCCGCCGAGCGGCAAGACGCTCAGGGAACTCGGCTTGGAGAGGTGATTTGGATGAACGTGAACGATTTCATGGCGAAGCACGGCATCACCGATGCCGACCTCGACCGCATGGCCGCGCCCTACGAGGACGGCAGCTTCGAGCCGGAACCCGATGGCAAGGTGTTCAGCGGCTCACACCTCGACGCGGTCGGAACCCGCCGCGTGACGGTGGTCTACGACGCGAAGGATACGCAGAGAGTGGCCATGATAGCCCGCAGCAGGGGCGTGAAGCCGTCTTCGGTCTATAGGGACGCACTCGACTACTATCTGGCAGCACAGGCCTAAAGGACACTGACCATATGGCTGAAACGACAATGGAGCCTTGGAGCTTCACCATCACGATGAGAAACGGGCAAGAATCAATCTCTCCCGTGGAAGCTTTTGGCGGCGGTATGGTCTGGTTCGCCCGCCTTGTCTTCGAGTTCGCTCCTCGCATCCATCATTGCCCGCGCCTCATTTGCCAGAGCGTCAATCTCGCTCGACGCGGACTTCATCGCATCGCCGACCGACTTGTTTGCGGCTCGGACTGCCTTGCCCGCCTTATCGCGCTCGATTGCGGCCAAGACCTCGCGCCTTGCAATCAGCGGGTTGTCGGCGAGCCTGCGCAGAATGTCGATTGGCTTTTCGAGCGGTAGCCAGTTCTTGAACTTGCCCGCAATCTCGGCGAGGTTAGGAAGTATCTCATCGAGTCTCTTCTCGGCTTCTTGGAGCCACTCGGTTAGCGAGTTGAGCCTTTTCGTCTTCGTCTCGATGGAACGATCGAGACGCGCGACCGTCCTCTCCTTGCCCTTGATATCGCGGTCAAGCTCAGCGACGCGGCTGCGCTTCTGCTCGATTTTGTCTGTCAGGTCGTTGTAATTGCGCATCGCCTGCTGGTACTTCGGCACGTCGAGATGCTTGCGGTCGCAGTCCATGAGCCTTCGCTCGATGCCGTGTGCGGCTGCGGCCTTTTCCAGTTCACCCATCATCAGGTTTTGCAAATCGGGAAGGCGCTTGAGGTTCAACGTCTTAAGCGCCTGTGTCATGGACACCTGTTTTTCAAGCCCGCGCGTGTTGCCATCGCCATATGGAATCCCGGCCATGTGACCGTGCCACGTTCCGTTCGGCTCGTCGAAGTGCAACACGACTTGGAACCAGTCGATAGCTCCATCGGTCTTTTCTTCGATGCCGGAAACGGCTTCCTCGAAAATCTCCTTCGCCGTCTCGTAATCGAGTTCTTTGCGAAACGTGTCACGGTCTCCAAGCTGGAGGACGTACTCGTAGCACGGCTTCGGGACGTTCGAGCGGCCCTTCTTGTGGCTATCGACCTTTGCGGAATCTGCGCTCCAAGCCCCTTCGACTTTCGCGTGGTAGTCGGCGATGCATCGCTCGCTGTGGCCTTTTGCTCGCTGCTTGGCGTTGTAGTCGCTCAGCGATTTTCCGAAAATGCGGTCGTAGGCTTTCCCGATAGGCTCATCCCTAATCGTGAAATTGAGGCTGCTCAATTTCGGGTCAACGTTCGGGAGCTTCGCCCGATATGCCAAGTCCGTGTTGTGGCGGGCGTTGTGCTTGCCAGCCGATACCGACATCGAGAGCGCCATCGGGAATCACCTTCCGTGGTTCGCGTGGTCGGCGGCGGCACCGACCACGCTGGTTCCTTTTTTCGCCCAGTATATCGGCTTTGCTACTTTCCCGAAAGTAGCGCAATTGGAGAAGTGGGGTCCACTTCTCCTGCGCCCTGCGGGGCACTCCGCAATCCTAGTGATTGCTGCGCGGGCTTCGCCCTTGCCGACCCTTCGTCTCGCGGCGGCGCTCAACATCTGGGTAGCTCGCGGCGGCGCTCGCTTTGCGCAAAAAGAGAAACCGCCGACCGGGCGAGTTGCCGTCGGCGTTTTCTCGATTTTCCGAATCACGGTTTTGGGCACACGTGAAACCAACTGCCGCGAAATGCCGTCTCCGCGATCCGCTCTCGCGGAACGCTACGACGCAACTCGCGACTATTCATCCCAGCCGTTGCGGCGGGCTTCGGTCACGCAAACGACTTCATCGACGAGATACGTCGCGGGCTTGCGAGCGCCGTTCGAGCGCTTCGTCAGAAAACCGAGCTCGACAAGCTGACGCAAATCGTTTTTCAGATTGTCGCGTGTGATGTTCAAATCCTTGCCGGCGGTCGCAAGGCTCATGCGGAATTCGCCCGGCGTGCCGTCCTTGTTCGTCGTGCACTGGAAGCTGTAGACGCGCCCCATCACGGCCTTCTGCCGCCATGTGATTGGGAGGTACTTGATGAACCTTGTGTCCCTGCCGTATGCGTCACTTCGTGCGACTGAAATCAATTCATCGCGCGTTTTCGCCGAGATGCCCTGCGCGACCCTCTGGGCGCTTGCCTTCAGTTTCTGGTTCTGGATTCCGTCGGCCTGCGCCATGAGTTGTTTCGCCGCGTCGCCTATGAGGTCGTTGATGTTGTCCATGGTGTATACTGCTCCTTGCAGAAAGGACTGGTTTAACCGTCTGCAAAGCCCCCGCCGCTGGCCAAAGCTCGGGGGCTTTTCTTTTGCCGCTCTACGATGCCGCGAGAATGTCGTTGGCGAGGACGCTGCGAACGTAGGCACTCATGGTCGTGCCGCGCTCCTCGGCCTTCTTCGTCAAGGTGGCCTTCATGCCGACGGGAATCTTCACCGTTACGGTCGTGGTCTTTTCGGCCGACAGAGGGGGACGGCCCATGACGACCTCGCCGACGGTGCGCTCGCCCTCGGGGAACTCTCCGCGCTCGTATGCGTCGCACCAGCTGCCAATCATCGCTTCCGTGATTTCCTGACCGTTTGCCGCTATGTAGCTCATCGCGTTCTCCTTTCCGTCTGGGCGATTTCCTTCGCGAACTTGGGTTGAACCGGGGACATGGCGTGGATGATGAGCCAGCCGAAAATCGTCTCGACCGCTATCAGCTCGACCGACCTGCCGTCCGGGAGCCAGCCGACGCAGAGCCAACGCGGCGGCTCGTCATCGCTGGCACGCTGGATGCTCTTCACCACGTTTCCCCATGCTGACAGCACTTCGTCGCGCGTCAGGTGCTTCAGCGCGTTCGGGTGTATCTCCGGTGCCATTCTTTTCCTTTCTCTGTACGACGAAAGTATACGAAATATCAGTCGTATGGTCAAATCTGGGCTTTCCTATGGTTTGAAACGAACCATAGTGTTGAAAAGTCTATGGTTTGAAACGAACCATAGCTATGGTTTGAAACGAACCATAGGGCTATGGTTTGAAACGAACCATAGCTATGGTTTGAAACGAACCATAGCTATGGTTTGAAACGAACCATAGGAAACGGCATACGTATGGTTCGTTTCGACCCCCCTACGATTAGAGAGAATTAGAGAAATCTAGTAAATGTCTCTGTCGGGATTTTTCGCTGTTGAAAACTCGCTCGCTGTCGAAAACTTTTCCACACCCGTCCTTATCGACCGCAGCCAAACCGGGGGGGCGCGACAGCCCAAATCGACCAGGAAGCAACCGACGCGCCCAAGGCGCTTCGCGCCAAGCAGTGAGAACGGATGGGGTGTAAACCCGTCTGTGGAGCCACCAGATGCCCAAAATCGGCCTTAAAAGAAAATGGCCGCAGACTTCCACCTGCGGCCACATTTCAGAGCCTTAAAACGGCTCTCAGTCGTTCATTTGTGCCAAATCACCCGACGGAGCAGTAGACGCACCGGCGGCGCTTGCCGAGTTCCGACACGTCTATCCCCTCCAAGCCCTCTTGAGCCTTTGCCATCGGCTCAGCTTCTGCTCCGTGGATTCGAGCGCGAGCGCCTGCGCCGTCTCGTGGTGGAGCACCTGAGCGCCCTGCACGGCCTTGGTGCTGTCGGCGACCGTCTCCATGAGCTTGGCTATCTGCTCGTCTTTCTTGGCGAGCTGGGCATCCTTGACGGCAAGCTGGTCGATGAGCGCGGCGAGCGCGGGGGAATCTGTCGAATCGGCCTGTTTTGCCGTATTTCCGGCGTATTCCTCGGAGGAATACGCGCGTATTGCAGCTTCAACGACTTCGGTTGCCGTCTTTCCTTCGGATTCGGAAATATCAGCTATTCTATCTGCGGTTTCTTGCTCGATTCGATATGTTCTAGAAACCTTTGGCACGTATTTCTCCCGTATTTCAAAACGTATTTCTCCCGTATTTCACCATCACGATGAGAAACGGGCAAGAATCAATCTCTCCCGTGGAAGCTTTTGGCGGCGGTATGGTCTGGTTCGCCCGCCTTGTCTTCGAGTTCGCTCCTCGCATCCATCATTGCCCGCGCCTCATTTGCCAGAGCGTCAATCTCGCTCGACGCGGACTTCATCGCATCGCCGACCGACTTGTTTGCGGCTCGGACTGCCTTGCCCGCCTTATCGCGCTCGATTGCGGCCAAGACCTCGCGCCTTGCAATCAGCGGGTTGTCGGCGAGCCTGCGCAGAATGTCGATTGGCTTTTCGAGCGGTAGCCAGTTCTTGAACTTGCCCGCAATCTCGGCGAGGTTAGGAAGTATCTCATCGAGTCTCTTCTCGGCTTCTTGGAGCCACTCGGTTAGCGAGTTGAGCCTTTTCGTCTTCGTCTCGATGGAACGATCGAGACGCGCGACCGTCCTCTCCTTGCCCTTGATATCGCGGTCAAGCTCAGCGACGCGGCTGCGCTTCTGCTCGATTTTGTCTGTCAGGTCGTTGTAATTGCGCATCGCCTGCTGGTACTTCGGCACGTCGAGATGCTTGCGGTCGCAGTCCATGAGCCTTCGCTCGATGCCGTGTGCGGCTGCGGCCTTTTCCAGTTCACCCATCATCAGGTTTTGCAAATCGGGAAGGCGCTTGAGGTTCAACGTCTTAAGCGCCTGTGTCATGGACACCTGTTTTTCAAGCCCGCGCGTGTTGCCATCGCCATATGGAATCCCGGCCATGTGACCGTGCCACGTTCCGTTCGGCTCGTCGAAGTGCAACACGACTTGGAACCAGTCGATAGCTCCATCGGTCTTTTCTTCGATGCCGGAAACGGCTTCCTCGAAAATCTCCTTCGCCGTCTCGTAATCGAGTTCTTTGCGAAACGTGTCACGGTCTCCAAGCTGGAGGACGTACTCGTAGCACGGCTTCGGGACGTTCGAGCGGCCCTTCTTGTGGCTATCGACCTTTGCGGAATCTGCGCTCCAAGCCCCTTCGACTTTCGCGTGGTAGTCGGCGATGCATCGCTCGCTGTGGCCTTTTGCTCGCTGCTTGGCGTTGTAGTCGCTCAGCGATTTTCCGAAAATGCGGTCGTAGGCTTTCCCGATAGGCTCATCCCTAATCGTGAAATTGAGGCTGCTCAATTTCGGGTCAACGTTCGGGAGCTTCGCCCGATATGCCAAGTCCGTGTTGTGGCGGGCGTTGTGCTTGCCAGCCGATACCGACATCGAGAGCGCCATCGGGAATCACCTTCCGTGGTTCGCGTGGTCGGCGGCGGCACCGACCACGCTGGTTCCTTTTTTCGCCCAGTATATCGGCTTTGCTACTTTCCCGAAAGTAGCGCAATTGGAGAAGTGGGGTCCACTTCTCCTGCGCCCTGCGGGGCACTCCGCAATCCTAGTGATTGCTGCGCGGGCTTCGCCCTTGCCGACCCTTCGTCTCGCGGCGGCGCTCAACATCTGGGTAGCTCGCGGCGGCGCTCGCTTTGCGCAAAAAGAGAAACCGCCGACCGGGCGAGTTGCCGTCGGCGTTTTCTCGATTTTCCGAATCACGGTTTTGGGCACACGTGAAACCAACTGCCGCGAAATGCCGTCTCCGCGATCCGCTCTCGCGGAACGCTACGACGCAACTCGCGACTATTCATCCCAGCCGTTGCGGCGGGCTTCGGTCACGCAAACGACTTCATCGACGAGATACGTCGCGGGCTTGCGAGCGCCGTTCGAGCGCTTCGTCAGAAAACCGAGCTCGACAAGCTGACGCAAATCGTTTTTCAGATTGTCGCGTGTGATGTTCAAATCCTTGCCGGCGGTCGCAAGGCTCATGCGGAATTCGCCCGGCGTGCCGTCCTTGTTCGTCGTGCACTGGAAGCTGTAGACGCGCCCCATCACGGCCTTCTGCCGCCATGTGATTGGGAGGTACTTGATGAACCTTGTGTCCCTGCCGTATGCGTCACTTCGTGCGACTGAAATCAATTCATCGCGCGTTTTCGCCGAGATGCCCTGCGCGACCCTCTGGGCGCTTGCCTTCAGTTTCTGGTTCTGGATTCCGTCGGCCTGCGCCATGAGTTGTTTCGCCGCGTCGCCTATGAGGTCGTTGATGTTGTCCATGGTGTATACTGCTCCTTGCAGAAAGGACTGGTTTAACCGTCTGCAAAGCCCCCGCCGCTGGCCAAAGCTCGGGGGCTTTTCTTTTGCCGCTCTACGATGCCGCGAGAATGTCGTTGGCGAGGACGCTGCGAACGTAGGCACTCATGGTCGTGCCGCGCTCCTCGGCCTTCTTCGTCAAGGTGGCCTTCATGCCGACGGGAATCTTCACCGTTACGGTCGTGGTCTTTTCGGCCGACAGAGGGGGACGGCCCATGACGACCTCGCCGACGGTGCGCTCGCCCTCGGGGAACTCTCCGCGCTCGTATGCGTCGCACCAGCTGCCAATCATCGCTTCCGTGATTTCCTGACCGTTTGCCGCTATGTAGCTCATCGCGTTCTCCTTTCCGTCTGGGCGATTTCCTTCGCGAACTTGGGTTGAACCGGGGACATGGCGTGGATGATGAGCCAGCCGAAAATCGTCTCGACCGCTATCAGCTCGACCGACCTGCCGTCCGGGAGCCAGCCGACGCAGAGCCAACGCGGCGGCTCGTCATCGCTGGCACGCTGGATGCTCTTCACCACGTTTCCCCATGCTGACAGCACTTCGTCGCGCGTCAGGTGCTTCAGCGCGTTCGGGTGTATCTCCGGTGCCATTCTTTTCCTTTCTCTGTACGACGAAAGTATACGAAATATCAGTCGTATGGTCAAATCTGGGCTTTCCTATGGTTTGAAACGAACCATAGTGTTGAAAAGTCTATGGTTTGAAACGAACCATAGCTATGGTTTGAAACGAACCATAGGGCTATGGTTTGAAACGAACCATAGCTATGGTTTGAAACGAACCATAGCTATGGTTTGAAACGAACCATAGGAAACGGCATACGTATGGTTCGTTTCGACCCCCCTACGATTAGAGAGAATTAGAGAAATCTAGTAAATGTCTCTGTCGGGATTTTTCGCTGTTGAAAACTCGCTCGCTGTCGAAAACTTTTCCACACCCGTCCTTATCGACCGCAGCCAAACCGGGGGGGCGCGACAGCCCAAATCGACCAGGAAGCAACCGACGCGCCCAAGGCGCTTCGCGCCAAGCAGTGAGAACGGATGGGGTGTAAACCCGTCTGTGGAGCCACCAGATGCCCAAAATCGGCCTTAAAAGAAAATGGCCGCAGACTTCCACCTGCGGCCACATTTCAGAGCCTTAAAACGGCTCTCAGTCGTTCATTTGTGCCAAATCACCCGACGGAGCAGTAGACGCACCGGCGGCGCTTGCCGAGTTCCGACACGTCTATCCCCTCCAAGCCCTCTTGAGCCTTTGCCATCGGCTCAGCTTCTGCTCCGTGGATTCGAGCGCGAGCGCCTGCGCCGTCTCGTGGTGGAGCACCTGAGCGCCCTGCACGGCCTTGGTGCTGTCGGCGACCGTCTCCATGAGCTTGGCTATCTGCTCGTCTTTCTTGGCGAGCTGGTCGATGAGGGCGGCGAGCGCTGGCGAATCGGCTCCGCTCGACCGCTCGTCACCGTGTATCTCCTGTGTATCTCGGTGTGTATCACCCCGTGTATCAGGCGGCTCCTCGTCAAGCGAATCGATGAACCCGCGAATCAAATCAGTTTGAGAACATCCTCGCAGCTCGGAAACCTTTTTTAGCTTACAGATTTGCTCATCTGTAAGCCTGAACATCTTCTGCGGCACGTGTATCTCCTGTGTATCTCGGCGTGTATCACCCTGTGTATCAGCCCATTTCATCACCCAAACGCAAAGCAGGCAAGAATCAATCGGCTTTCGGCTCCGTCATATCGACGTGAACGTGCCCGTTTTCGTACCATGCGTCATCCGGCAGGCCGTCGGTATCGCACTTCCAGTCCCTCAGCCACTTGATGACGGTAGACCTCGACACGCCCAGCGCCTTTGCTATGTCCGAGTGGTTGGCATCCGGGTGCTCCCGGGCATAGGAGCGAATCAGCTCGCGCTTCTCACCGCTTCCCTTCGGCCGACCTTGCAACGCATGACCGGCATCCTCGCTCAGAATCTCAAGGTTCGAACGCGCCATTCTGAGGTGCAGCGCCTGCTTCCTGTAGTTCCGCTTGTTTTTCGGGATCGCTATTCCCGATATCCTCTCCAAGTCCTTGATGGGGAACTTCTTGTACCGCAGGTCGAGGCATTCGAGAGCGTTCTCGACCTCATGGTCGTTGCCGAACGGGTGCTCGGTGTCTACCGAATCCAGGAACGGCACCAGCGAATCCATGTCCGCCTTGACGCGTTCGCGGTCGGTGATGCCGCACTTCACGGCGTATATCGCCAGAGCCATCAGGCAGAAGTACCTATGGCTGAACGTCGCACCCGCGCGTATCTTGCGCAGCCACCAGTTGTAGAGGTCTTCCTTGGCATCCCACGAGCCGTCGGCGCGTCCGCCGTTGACGATGACCTTCTCGTACCACTCGGGGAATCTCTCCTTGGCCTGTTCGAGCGTGTACCTCGTCTCCCTCCACTTCTTCGACAGGTCTACCTGCTGTTCCGGGGGAAGGAAGTCGTTCAGCTCTTCGAGCGAGAAGGGGTGCGTGTTGACCGCGAACGCCCTGACCGTGCCGCCGTCCTTCGTCTTGCCGCCGATGACGCGGAACCCTTGGTTGATGCCCTGATGCTGCGGGTGCTCCCATTCCCTCGACGTATGCTTGTTCCACATCCTGTCGGTCAGGCGGTACTTCATGTCCTTCAGCAGGCTCTTGGTGTTCGGGTATAGGTCGGCGGGTTCCTCGAGGACGTAGTACAGATGAACGTTGTGGCCGCTCAGGATGATGTAGTTCGGCTCGGGATAAACGGGGTAGTCGCTTCGGCAGTTGTACAGGAAGGCCGTGAGCGTGCCGTCATCCTGCCCGTCGAGGTCGAAAATCATGGCGCACATCTTGCTCTGCGCGTCGGCGGTGTTCGCCCTGCCCCAGTAGGTGAGACCGTTCGTTATCGCCCAGTTCGCATCGCGGAACTCGGCAAGGGTCTCCTCGAACGTGTCCTCGAACAGGATTCGGCGGCGTCTCCTGTCTCCGACGAGCTTCCCGTCGCTGTCGTAATGCCCGCCGAACGAGCCGAGGATTATCGGGTTGGCCTTGTGCAGCCCGCCCGGCTCGCCCTCCGTCTGGATGAAGCCATCGCCGAGCTGGAAGATGTCCGAGTAGACTTCCATGGCCGACACCTCGGAAGCCCCGTATTCGAGAAGAACAGACTCAAGAGACAACCCGCTCACCAACCCATCCCGGAAGCCCTCATAGGCACGTTATCTTATCAATAGATTTATTGTAC